>JABAOF010060763.1_pt2 | contig 10054 bp, 7 predicted proteins | sample 7062171 | NCBI WGS metagenome assembly JABAOF01 (sample SAMN14538628, study PRJNA623070) | marine sediment metagenome | biome: marine biome [ENVO:00000428]; feature: marine pelagic biome [ENVO:01000023]; material: deep marine sediment [ENVO:00002113] | place: India: Gulf of Khambhat ...
GGAACTCCTCTGTGCTCTCGAACTCTTGGAACGACTTGTCATTAAATATTGAGTTCACAAACACGGTGGGATCGTTCCATCTGCTGATCCACCTCTCCACAGCCTCATCCACTGGCTGGCTTTCAAAGCTGAAGCTCGTCCCCGAATAATACTCGTTTGCCGGGTCCAGAATCGCGAGTCTCCCATCTGTCACCGGGAAGGCCACGGCTACGTGCCCGCCCCCTTCCCACTTGAGACTGATGCACCATTTCGTGTACAGGTCGTCGTGAGCCGTCAACATGCTCAGGAGGAGGAGGGCCTGATCCTCGCAGTCCCCAGTCCCGTCGGAGAGAGTCTCGTTCGGGTACCTCGCGGAGTGCTCGAGCCACCTCACGGGGTATGAGGGGTCTGAATATAGATAGGGGTATGGTGAGTCCGAGCCGTACATTATGTTCGCTGTGACCCAGTGGTAGAGGCTTAAGGCATCCTCCCAGAACTCGTTGAATGAGCCGGGATCCGAGTACCCGCCCGTTGCCTCTAGCATCTTCTCGACTACGCCTGGATCCTGGGGGGTCACGAACTCGGAGAGGTTGCCGTCTAGACTCAGCCTGGAGTTCACCACGTTCTGGAGCTGCTTGAAATGGGCTGCATACTCTTCAAGCTCGCTCTGGACCTCATCGTTTCTCTCCTGCAACTTCTCCAGGGTGTATGTGGTTGAGGAGTAGTCTCTCTGGAGTTCGATGTAGTCGACCTCGAGCCCGTCATACTCCTCTTGCATCTCTCTGATCTGGTGCTCGAACTCCTCATGTATGTCGCTCATGTTGTACTCAAGTTTGTTGCACCACGCGGTCAGAACGGTGCTCTGATACTGGGAGAGATGTTATCCTGAAGTTCAGCTCCTCTATCTGGTTTTGCTGGTTCATGATGTACCAAGCTTCGCCTACCGCGGATATCGCCAAGACGGCGATCACTAGTGACAGACCCTTCGTCAATTTCTCCATAGAAGAGACACCGAGTGATACTCACCATGAGGTGAAATATATCTTTGTGCGAAAGACGTCTATGGGCCATTCTTGCCGAGACGCAGTTTGTACTCTTCATAGTTCTGCAGGAAACCGGTGAACAGGAGGACTGAGCCGGCAAGTATACACATGTTCCTGAAGATGATGGTCCCGTACTCCACATTGGTAGATTTCTCGAAGACCCTCGTGAAGGATACCGTCTTCGGGTAGAGGGAGGAAGTGTTGTTCAGGAGGATGTTCAGGTGGCCCTCGAGGTCGATGTCCAGCCTGACGCTCTCAAACTCGTCGACACGGCTTGGGCCGTGGACCGTGCTCGTGAATATCTGAGCTGGATCCCCGAACTCCTGCCTGGGGCCGATGTAGAAGTGAACCCTCTCGACGAAGAGATACAGGCCCCCCTCACCCCTCTGGACATCGAAGTCCAGGCGTACCATGTCTCCCCGCCAGACCCTTTCTACGAGGAGCCTGAAGTCTTTGCGGGGGATCTCCAACACATCCGTCTTTGTGAGCAGAAGCCGAGAGATCGTTGGCGCCTGCCAGGCCACGACAAGGCCCACCGCCAGTATCGCTAAACCGATGGAGATGTATCGAAGCTTCAAGTCTCTCCTCCTGCTTCCTCCTCTACGAACTCCTTGTGATACAGGAAGCAGGCCGCGTGCTTCCCCTCCTCTACCTCCATCAGCTTGGGCTCCTTCTCACTGCAGATGGGCATCACTTGGGGGCAGCGGTTGTGGAACCTGCACCCGGAGGGGGGGTTGATGGCGTTAGGGGGCTCGCCCGGGATCACCACCCTGAAGCTCAGCCTGTTGTTCGGGTCCGGGTCGGGGACCGAGGCGATGAGGCCCTGGGTGTAGGGGTGGAGGGGCTCTTCGATGACCTTGAGGACGTCTCCCTTCTCCACCATCTTCCCCACGTACATGACGGCGAGCCTGTTGGAGACGTATTTGGCCGTGGATATGTCATGGGTGATGTAGAGAATTGAGAGGTTGTGTAATTTCTGGAGGTTCCTCAGAACTGTGAGGAGCTCCACCCTGCTCGAGGCGTCTATCATCGAGACGGGCTCGTCCGCCACGATGTAGATAGGGTCCAGCAGGAGGGCTCGGGCAAAGGTCACCCTCTGCCTCTGGCCGCCTGAGAGCATGTGGGGGAACTTACGTATGATCTCCTCCACGGGGGTGAGCCTGACCTCCTTGAGGGCCCTGTGTATCATCTCCGTCCTCTTCTCTGCGTCCTCGATCTTGTGGACGATGAGGGGCTCCTCGAGGATCTGGTGGATGTTCATGAAGGGGTTGATGCTCGAGTAGGGGTCCTGGAAGATGATCTGGGCCTCCTTCCTCAGCCACTTGAGATCGGCTAGCTTGTCGTGGGTGATGTCCCTGCCGTTGAAGAGCAGCTTCCCCCCTATGGGCTCCAGGAGCCTAAGGGTGGTCCTCCCCAGGGAGGTCTTTCCGCAGCCGGATTCCCCCACGAGGGCGAGGATCTCCCCCCGGGGTATACCAACGGTGACACCGTCCACAGCCTTGACGGGAACGGTCTTGAAGAGGCCCTGCCGGACATAGTAGTACATCCTCAGGTTCTGGAGCTCTACGATATCACTCATCTTCCTCACCGTACAGCCAGCACTCGACCCTTTGCCCCTCCTCGGGATAGGTCACGGGCGGGTCCTTATGCCTACAGATCTCCATCGCCCTGTGGCACCTCGGGTGGAAGTTGCACCCCTGCGGGGGGTTGATGAGGTCCGGTGGGGCCCCGGGGATGTAGTCTGGCTCGCTGTAACTCCTGAGCATAGGGGTGCTCGCCAGGAGCTTCCGGGTGTAAGGGTGTTTGGGGCTCAGGATGACCTGCTCCGCGGTCCCGAACTCCACGATCTTTCCCCCGTACATCACGGCCATCTTGTCCGANNGAGAGGGCGATGTCGTGGGTGATGAAGATCATCGCGATGTGCCTCTCCTTCTTCAGCCTCTTGAGGAGGTTCATGGCCTGGGCTTGGATGCTCACGTCCAGGGCCGAGGTCGGCTCGTCTAGTATGATCAGGGGCGGGTTCAGTACTAGGGCCATGGCGATGACCACCCTCTGCTTCATCCCGCCACTCAGTTCGTGGGCGTACCTCTCGTAGGTCTCAGGGGGCAGCCCGACCATCTCGAAGATATCCTGCACCTTAACCTTGGCCTCCGCCTCGCTCATTCCGAGGTGTATCCGGAGGGGCTCGGCGACTTGGGTTCCCACCCTGATGACCGGGTTGAGGGAGTTCATGGCGCCCTGGAAGACCATGGAGATCTTTTTCCAGTTGATGTCGTGCCTGAAATCCTCCTTCGACAGAGTCATGAGCTCCGAGTCCTCGAGCTCTATGCTCCCTTTATAGACGCTGACATTGTCTGGTAGAAGCCTCGTGATCCCGAGGGACATGCTGGTCTTCCCGCATCCCGACTCCCCGACGATACCCACGGCCTCCCCACCCTCGATGTCGAGGGAAACGCCGTCCACGGCTTTGACCTCTCCCCTGAGTGTCAAGTAGTAGAGGTACAGATCGTTGATCTTGAGCACCATCACCTCATCCTCCTCAGCCGGGGGTTGACTACGGGCTCGAGGCCCTGCGCTATGAAGACGAAACAGAGGGCCGTGACCACGATCAGGAGGCCAGGCGGGACGATCCACCACCAGTATCCCAGGAAGATGGCTCCCGTCTGGAAGCCCCTCTCCAGTATCTGCCCCCACGTCGGGAGGGACGGGTCCCCCAGCCCCAGGAAGCTGAGGGCGGCCTCCGCTAGGATGGCCGAGGGGGTGTAGAAGATCATCTGGGTGAACACGAATGGGGCCACTTGTGGGAAGATGTGCCTGAACATGATCCACCTGTCGCTCGCCCCTGAGGCGATGGAAGCCTCTATGAACTGCTCCTCCTTCGCCTGGAGGACCATTGAGCGGATTAGGATTGTTAGGCCGGACCACCCGAAGACTACGAGGACCAGTATTATATTCCAGATGTTCTGGCCAAGGATGAAGACCAGGAAGATGAGGATGGGGAGCTGGGGCAGGTTGTTCAGGATGTCCGAGATCCTCTGGATCAGGTTATCGGTCCTCCCGCCCTTGTATCCTCCAAAGATTCCCAACGAGGAGCCCACGATGGTGGTCAGTGTCGAGGTGATGAAGCCGATGAAAAGGGCCACGGGAAAGCCGAAAAGGAGGCCTACAGCGAGATCCCTGCCAAGGATGTCCGTGCCCATCAGACCAAACTTCTCCCCACCGACAACGAACTTCACGCTCTCAGCATCGTCGTCTTGGTTGAAGACCTCGACCCTGACGAGCAGGCTGTATGTGCCTTCGAGTACATTGTTGAACTCCCCGTCGTCGTTGGGCGTCCCAAACACGAACTGCTCAGGTCCCCTGTTGTTTACGTCCAGGGGCGTGATTGAAACGTCGAAGTTAGATCTTACGAAGCTTGAGACAGCGTGATGGACTTCCGGGGATCCAGGCAGGTATATCCTGAGGGGGCTTTCAAAATACTTGACATGTGGGGGCTCAGCTCCAGCACTGGGGTATGGGACTGAAACAGTCAGGAGGTCCTCGATGGTCAAGCCGTCTGGCCTAGTCAGGCTAAGATAAATTAAGGGAGGCTCTCCATAGAAGGTCAATCCCTGTAAGCTGAAAGATGTGTACTGAGGAAACAAGTCGGCATGATAATCGAATAACATTGTAAACTCCAACGCTCTCACGCCCCGAGTCTTCTCGACTGATATATCGGAGGTCAGCACTTGGTGTTCTGGTAATCTCGACGAGGAGAAGGTCTGGATCCACGCTGGAGGGACCGCTCTTGGATAGTCGGCCCAATGCTGCGGCCTGTTCCAGTACTGCGTGCCGAAATTCAATGGGTACGAGACCAGCACATAAGCGGAGATTGCGAACAGCGATATGAGGAAGAAGACGCCTAGTTTCGAGACCCGGCTAGCCCAGAACTCACTCAATGCATCTCTGGTGGAGAACCCCATCAGTACTCCACCCTCGGGTCTAGGATGACGTAGAGAACCTCTAAGATCATCCTGGCTATCACGTATATGGCTGTGTATATGAAGGTGAGAGCGATGATCAAGCCCTCATCGACCGTCACAATCGCATTCCAGTATAGCAGACCCATCCCTGGCCAGCCAAAAACGGTCTCCGTCAGGATAGCGCCGGACAGGGAGCCCGCTAAACCAAGGATCACGTTTGTGAGGATGGGCGGCGCGGCCACTCTGACGATGTAGCGCCTCATCACAAGGCTCTCTGGGAGGCCCTTGGCCCTGGCGACGTTCACGAAGTCCTGCTGGGCTGTATTCAGGACCATCGTTCTCGTCAAGTAGATCCAGCTACCCGAAAGGGCCAGCACTAACGTAGAGATCGGAAGTATTGCATGCCAGAGCATGTCCAAGAGCCTGGCCATGGGCTCAATCGGGGGAGGCGCGCTGTACATGCCCCCGGAGGGTAAAATCCTGAGCGACTGGGCGAAGATCAGTATGAAGAGAATGCCTGTCCACCAAGTTGGGATGGCGTAGGAGAAAGCCGAGTAGTTAGAGAAGAACCTGTCGAGCCTCGAACCTGGCATGGTAGCGATCTTGGTGCCTATCACAAGCCCGAGAATTGCGCTCAGCCCAACCGACGTAGTAATGAGTAGGATGCTCTTTGGTAACCTCTCGATGATTAGATCTTTTATCAACGTGCTCCCTTTGAACGTCTGGGCATTTTTTGCCCTACCAAGGTTGAAAGTCATGACTCTCCAGATCATCTGTGGTAACCTCAACGGCCAGGGCTTGTCGAGGCCATACGCAGTGCGTAGCGCCTCTTCAAAGTCAGAGACAATCCTATCAAGCTCGCTAGGATCTTGAATGGTCTGAGCAAGTCCCTGACGATATCCTCTAACTTGCTCATTTACTAGTGCGTTAAGCATCCGGTCGGAGAAGCCTGTGGCCCCGAGTACGATGTTCATGAGGAGAAGCGTGATGAAAACGACCATCAGTAAGCTCAGGCCTCTTATCAACAGGTTTCTTCCGAATTTCATTCAATCCTTCCCGAGATCGTTTCTAATTCATTTTTAATGGAACAAATATAAAGCATTATGTTTTTTGCGACAATCATAGTTTTTCCCAGATTAAGAGTTCCGTACAGGACATGCATCGATGGATCGATACTTAAATATAACAAATAGGAAAGAGAAAGCTTGGAGAAACATGAAGAGACAACTTCGAATAATTTTAACTATAACTCTGCTTCTGTGCATCAGCATCTCTACAGTATTATCATATGCTTCGGTTAACGTATCTCCTGAACAAGAAATTACTGGACCAGCTTCAGATAAGATCGAATATGTACGCGTTGACCAGCCTTTGGCTGTTGATGCAATTCTGAATGGGGAAATAGATGCATATATTTTCAACATACAGCCTGATGCTCAGGTTTCAGTTGAAACTGACTACGCCGACGAGATCGAGTTGTGGAGAGGCATCTCAGGCATGGATAACGTCGTACTTAACCCGGCCCCTGCACCCGAAGGTCAGCTGAACCCCTTCTCCATAAGAGAGGTCAGGTACGCGCTGAACTTCGTATTCGACAGGGATTTCCTCGTGAACGAGCTAATGCAAGGAACAGCGGCCGCAATGTACGACTTCCTTGGACCATTCCATCCAGAAGTTCCATCTATCGCAGACATCAAGTTGAGCCATGGTTTCACCTATGACTTCGAACTCGCAAACGAGATGGTCGAGAATGCCATGGTTCTGGCTGGAGCCGAGAAGAGAGCTGGCAAGTGGTATTATAGGGATGAGCCGGTCGTCGTCAAAGCCCTCATCAGGGTCGAGGACGAGCGGAGAGATATGGGCGATGCTTTTGCCGCTGACGTCGAGAAACTAGGATTCACAATCGAGTACATGCACACAACCTTCGGCCCTGCAATTGACACAGTGTACGGCACAAATCCATCCGATTTCGAGTGGAGCTTCTACACTGAAGGATGGGGCATCGGCGCCTCAAGATGGCTGACTTGGCAGCCAGCTTGGTGGGGCGGTGAATGGGACCCTGACTACGGATACTGGCTAGGAAACATGCCAGGCTGGGGCAACGAGGACTGGTGGAACTACCACAGCCCAGGGAACAGGATCGAGACACTCGGCACTGACCTCTACTATGGCAGATACACGGATCTCGCGGACAGGGAAGAAAAGGTCAGGGAGATAACTGACCTGATAAATACGGAAGCCGTGAGAATATTCGGGCTCAGACTGATGGATGCCTATCCCGCAAGTACAGATCTCAAGGGCTTGACCCAGGATGTCGCCAATGGCCTCAGGGCTGCTATATGGACTCCGAGAGAGGCCTACAAGGATGACACCACAGATCTCAAATTTGGCAACCTATGGGTCTGGACTGAGACTACGGTCTGGAACAGGTATGGCGGCTTCAACGACGTATACAGCGTGGATATAGGTAGATCCACATACGATCCAGCGGTATGGAGGCACCCCTTCACGGCTTCTGTGCAACCCTTCAGGGCCACATACGAGGTTACAACGGAAGGCCCCGATGGCACCCTCAGCGTCCCCTCGGACGCATACGTCTGGGACGCCGACGCCGACCAGTTTGTGACCGTGGGAGCCAATGTAGAGGCTCAAAGCATGGTGGTCTTCGACCTGTCGATGTTCACACAGTCGAAGTGGCACCACGGCCTGGACTTAAACATGGCCGACATCCTCTATTCGATCGCCAGCGGGTGGGACATAGCAAATGACGACACTAAGTCTACGAGGGAGAGCACCGTCTCTGGGGCGGCTGCAGGGGTCTATAACACAATCAAAGGGCTCGTGGTCGATGGGGATATGTTAACTGTCTACCTCGACTACTACCACTTCGACGTGAACGAGATAGCCATCGCCGCCAACTTGATGGGAGGCATAAACGGCATCGGCGACAACCCATGGGAGCTCAACGCCGCACAGGAAGACGTCGTCTTCGAGAAGAACCTCATGTCCTTTGACCAGACTGCGGCTGACTTGTGGGGCGTGCCCTGGATGAGCCTCGTGCTCAGCGAGCATGCAGAGACTGTCAAGGACTCCCTGGAGGAGTTCCTGGCAGAGGACTACTTCCCGTCTAACTACTTCACTCTGGGCGATACTACCTATGACACCATCGAGAACGCAAGGGCCAGATACCAGGCGGCCATCGACTGGTACAACGACAAGGGCATCATCTGGATAGGCAACGGCCCATTCTACCTCAACGCCTTCGACGCAGAGGCCCAGTACGCCGAGACACTCGCCTACAGGGATCCGACCTACCCGTTCAAGCCAGGCGACTGGTACTACGGTAGACCTCAGATCCCCGAGGTCGTCGACGTCTCGATGCCCGTCATAACCAAAGGCATCGCTACAACAGTCGACATAACGATGCAGGGCCCCGAGACTCTCGCTGCCACATACCTCATCACCAAGGAGGCCACCGGAGAGCTCGTCATAAAGGGAGAGGCCGACACCACGGCCACCTACGGCGCGCTCGAGGTACCACTGACAGTTGAAGACACCGATCTCCTGGACATCGGCGGAAGGTACGTCATGACGGTGCTGGGCAAGAGCCCCGACGTCGCGTTCCTGTCCACGACGACCAAGAGGTTCGTCGTGAGAGACCCGCTAATCGTGGGCCTCGGCGACCAAGTCACGGAGATCACGGGCAACATCGACGTCCTGTCGGACAGGCTCGACGAGACATCCGAGACACTGGCGTCCGCCATTGACGCCCTATCGGACCTCATCGGCACTACCACGGCCGAGCTATCTTCGACGGTCGGCGAGGCCACGGATGACCTATCCAGCGACATCGGAGCCATGGCCCAGTCTGTGAGCGGCACAAACGAAAACATATCCAAGCTTGTAGGCACAACGAACACCCTCATGTACGCCATCGGAGCCACCCTGATCGTGGCCCTCATAGGCGTCGCACTAACTTTCACGAAGAAATAGCGCACCCAAAATAATCCCCCCATATTTTTTTCATTCCCCTGAACAAGCTCCAATGAGATGCGAAGCCAACGTTGAAAAACCTGAAGAAAGACCCCCCAATAGGGTGAAAGATCTCAGAGACAACGATGTGTCTTTGTTTTAATCCTGGCGATCCAGGATGATTACTCCCAGGTGAGATTCCAAGGGAGAGCGTTTAGGAGGACGGGGTCTCCCTCCGTGACCAGGACGACGTCCTCCACGTGGCTCCTGAAGCCAAGCTTCGCGTCCTCGTGCTGGGGCTCGAAGGTCAGGGTCATCCCGGGCTTCAGGGGCCGGTCATCCGTCTCTATGGGTCCGAAGCTCGGGGCGAAGGGCATCGTGTAGTCGTGGACGTCGAGGCCGATCTGGTGGCCGCAGCGGACCAGGGGCTCGAAGCCGTGCTCCCGGTTGATCTCGCTTGCCCTCCTCAGGACCTCGTTCCCCGTCGTGCCGGCCCTGATGTTCTTGAAGCTCTCGGAGTGGGCGGAGACCATCCGGTCCAAGTAGTCCCTGACGTCAGGGGTCAGTTTCATGGGCCAGGTCCTCCCCATATCAGAGCAGTAGCCGGACTCCACCCGGCAGCCCACGTCGGTGAGGAGGATGTCTCCTTGCTCCACGACGCGGGCGGGGCTCCTGGGGCCGTTGCCGAAGCCGACGCTGGACCAGAAGCTGAACTCGACGGCGCCCTTCTCGATCATCGCGGCGTCCAGCCGCTTCTTCAGATCCCGGGTGTGGACCCCGGGCTTGGAGGACTCGACCATCTCCATCACCGCCTCCTCCGTGATGCGGATGGCCTCCCTGATCTCACCGATCTCGTACTCGTCCTTTATGGCCCTCATCTTGAAGACGTGGTCGCTGATGTCTACGGGTCCGTCCAGCTTGACTCCGAGAGCTCCTCCGAGGGCGAGAGCGAACTGGGCGCTCAGCGTCGAGAGGTCAAAGCAGACCTTCTCGGGATCGTAATTGGCCAAAGCCTCCTTGGTGGCCCTGATGTGGTGGCCCTTCTCCTGCTTGATGGAGATGACTCTGTCGTAGAGGCCGCTCTCCTCCATCCGCTTG
>JABAOF010010780.1_pt1 | contig 10053 bp, 6 predicted proteins | sample 7062171 | NCBI WGS metagenome assembly JABAOF01 (sample SAMN14538628, study PRJNA623070) | marine sediment metagenome | biome: marine biome [ENVO:00000428]; feature: marine pelagic biome [ENVO:01000023]; material: deep marine sediment [ENVO:00002113] | place: India: Gulf of Khambhat ...
CCCTCATGCCATTGTCAGCACCAACACCTCCGGCATCTCCGTTGCCTCCATGTCCCAGGACATGCCATCCGAATTCAAGGAGCGCTTCCTCGGCACGCACTTTTTCAATCCCCCGAGATATATGAGACTCCTGGAAATCGTTCCGACACAGGCAACCCGTCAAGATGTCGTAGAGACCATGACGACTTTTGGCGAGGACGTGCTGGGAAAGGGCATCGTCTTCTGTAAAGACACGCCGAACTTCATCGCCAATCGGATCGGATCCTATGGGATGGCTGTCACTGTCAGAACCATGATCGACGAAGGCTACACCATAGACGAGGTGGACGCGATTACCGGGCAGGCCATGGGGCGACCAAAGACGGCTGTCTTCAGAACGCTCGATATGGTAGGTCTCGATGTTATTCTCCATGTGGGCCGAAACCTCCGCGAATCCATTAAGGATAAAAAGGAGCAAAAACTCTTCGAGCTGCCCGACTTCATCGGGAAGATGGTGGAAAAAAACTGGCTTGGACTCAAGTCGCGTCAGGGATTCTACAAGAAGATCAAGTCCGACGGAGAGGATCAGATCCTTGTCCTCGATTACAATACCCTCGACTACAGGCCGCGACAAAGGCCCAACATCCCCTCCCTCGATATCGCGAAGAATACCGACGATGTGGGAGAGCGCATCAAGAACCTCGTATATGCCAGAGACCGGGCTGGGGATTTTGCCTGGAAAATCATGAAGAAAGGGCTTCTCTATGCTGCTGCCAAGATCCCAGAAATCTCCGACGAAATCATCCATGTCGATAATGCCATGAAATATGGATTCAACTGGGAACTCGGCCCCTTTGAGGTGTGGGACGCCATGGGCGTGAAGAAATCGGTGGAACGCATGGAAAAGGAGGGAGAGACCATTCCTCCCCTCGTCCAGTCGCTCCTCAAAAAGGGCTTTGAATCTTTCTATCGGGCCGAAAAAGGAGAGCGATTCTTTTTTGATCTTGGAGCCTTGGATTACAAAAAGATCGAGGAAAAACCCAAGGTGATTCTCCTTCCTGATCTCAAAGCGCGAAATATGACGATTCGATCCAACCCCGGGGCTTCCCTCGTCGACATGGGAGATGGTGTTGCATGTGTCGAGTTCCATAGCAAAATGAACGCCATCGGCCAGGACACTGGACAGATGATCGTCGAGGCTCTGACAGAGGTCGAGAAAAACCATGAGGGGCTCGTTATCGGGAACCACGGGACGAACTTCTCTGTCGGTGCAAACCTCATGATGCTCCTTTTCGAGATTCAGGATGATAACTGGGACGTTGTCGAGGGCCTGGTACGAGACTTTCAGCGGGTCACCACGGCCATCAAATACTCCAAGAAACCGGTCGTCGCCGCACCGGCTGGAATGGCGCTGGGAGGTGGCTGCGAGGTCTGCCTCGCTTCTGCAAAGATCAGGGCTGCGGCAGAGACTTATATGGGACTCGTTGAGGTTGGCGTGGGGCTCCTCCCAGCTGGAGGGGGATGCAAAGAGATGCTCATCCGTAGTATGGAGGGGATCCCTCAGGGTGTCGATGTTGATCCTTTTCCATTTGTTCGGCACGCAGTCGAAAACATTGCCATGGCCAAGGTCGCAACCAGCGCAAAAGAGGCTCGGAATCTCGGCTATCTGAGGCGATCTGACCCGATCACCATCAATCGGGACCATCTGCTTCACGACGCCAAACAGACAGTCCTCGCCATGGTGAAAGAGGCGTACGCCCCTCCGAGGCCGAGGAGGGTGAAGGTTCTGGGAGACCGAGGACTTGCGCTGATCAAGATGTTCACCTATTACCTTCACGAGGGCCACTACATTAGCGAGTACGATGCCCATGTTGCCAGAAAAGTGGGCCATGTCCTCTGTGGAGGGAATGTCCTTCCCAATACCGAGGTGACCGAGCAAGACCTTCTGGATCTCGAAAGGGAGGCATTCCTGAGTCTCTGCGGCGAACCAAAGACGCAGGAAAGAATGCGGTACACACTGGCCAAAGGAAAGCCCTTGAGAAACTGATTTTCCCCAGGGGTCAGTTGCCGGTTGTTCGTGATCACTCGCGACGAACCACGGACCACGGGCAATAATTCCGGGATCTAAATCCGCTTTTCGACTTTCTGAGAGTTGTAAAATAAATATAGGGGCGAGATGGTCTATTGAGAATGGAGGCATACGATGACAGATGCAGTAATTGTTTCTGCTGTTCGCACCGCCGTGGGAAAAGCTCCAAGGGGAACGCTCAGACACACTCGACCCGATGAATTCGGCGCCCTTGTATTGAAGGAGGCAGTCAATCGGGCCAAGGGATTGAAACCGGAGGAGATCGATGATGTCATCATCGGTTGTGCCTTTCCAGAAGGGGACCAGGGGTTGAACATGGCCAGGGCTCTGGCCCTCAGGGCGGGATTCCCCGATACTGTTCCGGGACAGACGATCAATCGATTCTGCTCCTCGGGCTTACAGTCCATTGCGACCGCGTCTTATGCAATCATGTGTGGCGAAGCCGATGTGATCGTCGCTGGTGGCGTCGAGTGCATGACTTTCAACCCAACCATGATGGGGCTTACCCCCTCTCCAAACCCTCACATGGCCGAGCACCACCCGGAGGTCTTCACCTCCATGGGCCTCACTGCCGAGAATGTTGCCGCGAGATTTGACATTTCACGGGAGGATCAAGACAAATTTGCGCTGAGCAGCCACCAAAACGCGGCCCGGGCCATCAAAGAGGGGAAGTTCAAGGATGAGATCCTGCCCATTCCAGCACGAGTTCCAGATGTCACGCCAGATGGAAAACCCGCGTATAAAGAGGTGGTATTCGATACCGACGACGGGGTTCGCTTTGATACCTCCCTCGATGCCCTTTCAGGCCTGAAACCGGTTTTCCGGAGCGACGGGGTCGTGACTGCCGGGAATTCCTCTCAAACTTCAGACGGCGCGGCAGCGGTTGTGGTCATGTCCCGCAAGAAAGCAGAAGAGAAGGGGCTGCGCCCCATGGCAGTATTCAAGTCGTACGCCGTGGCTGGAGTTCCCCCCGAAATCATGGGGGTGGGCCCGAGATACGCCGTTCCCAAGGCCTTGAAACTCGCCGGTCTTTCTCTCGACGATATAGATCTCATTGAGCTAAACGAGGCCTTTGCCGCCCAGGCTCTTTATGTGATCCGGGAGTTGGGAATGGATTTGGAAAAGGTTAACGTAAATGGGGGAGCTATCGCCCTGGGTCATCCACTTGGATGCACCGGGACCAAACTGACCACGACACTCCTTTATGAAATGGCCAGAAGGAAGGCCCACTACGGGCTTGTCACCATGTGCATTGGCGGTGGCATGGGGGCAGCCGGGATTTTTGAAAGGGAGGGGTAGGAGGCTACAGCTGCCTCTAAGAGGGGAGGCTTGATTACAAGCTTAGTTTGTTCACGGCATACTTTTATCTCTCAACAGAGCCCTCAGAGGCGTAGAGTTTTTGAGCTGAATCCTTGAGAGGAGTATTCAGCTCAAGCCCCGCCGCGGCGGGACTATCACGGGGCACGCTCATTGATTTAAGTGCCTATGTAACCGATCGATGTTGGTATCGCTCAGCTCACGTATACGACGGTAGTGGTCGAGACTTTTGTCTGATTTTCCCTCTCAAAAAATCAGACAAGCCAATTCTCTGAGACCTCTGTGGACTCGAGCGACCGCAGGGAGCGGGTGAGAGGAAAGATCAGATGGATACCAAGGAGGGCGTTATGGAAGAAAGCATGATCAAAGGAGGAACCTTCCTCATCGAGGACATCGGACCGGACCAAGTCTTCACTCCAGAGGATTTTGATGAAGAGCAGAGGTTGGTTGCCAAGTCGACTGAGGAATTTACGCAGGGAGAGTTACTTCCCAAGGTCGACGAGCTCGAGGAATTGAATTACGATCTTCTTCGGAGCCTCATGCGTCGCGCTGGAGAATTGGGGCTTTTGTCGGCAGATATTCCCGAGGTCTACGGGGGAACCGGCCTGGACAAAGTGAGTTCGACCCTGATCACGGAAAAGATGGCTTTGGGTGGGACCTCCTTCATGGTGACTTTTGCTGACCACACCGGCATCGGGAGTCTGCCGATCGTCCTTTTTGGAACGCCGCAACAAAAGGAGAAATATCTCCCAAAACTCGCCAATGGTGAACATATCGGCGCCTACGCTCTGACTGAGTCTGAGCATGGATCTGATGCTCTTCGGTGTAAGGCCACGGCAACATTGAGCAAGGACGGAAAGTACTATTTGCTCAACGGGCAGAAACAGTTCATCACCAATGCGGGTTTTGCCGATCTCTTTCTCACCTATGCACAGGTGGACGGAGAGAAGTTCACGGGTTTCATCGTTGAGCGAGAATCTGACGGACTCTCACTCGATGAAGAAGAGAAAAAGATGGGGATCCACGGCACATCGACTCGTGCTGTTATTTTCGAGGACGTCAAGGTTCCTGTTGAGAACGTCCTGGGAGAGATCGGCCGGGGCCACGTGGTTGCACTCAACACCCTTAACATCGGACGGTTTAAACTGGGAGGAGGCTGTCTCGGGGCAGCCAAGGCGATGCTTGCCGAGGCTGTCCGTTATGCCAAACAGCGGGTTCAGTTCGGAAAGCCCATCGCAGAATTCGGCCTCATCAAGCACAAAATTGCAGAGATGGCGCTCCGAATCTATGTGACAGAGAGCATGGTCTATCGCACCGCAGGACTGATCGACCAGGTCCTCCATGGAATTGATCCCACAGCTGAGGATGCGGGCCAGAAGACGGCAGATGGCGTCCGGGAGTATGCCACGGAGTGTTCGGTTAACAAGGTGTACGGTTCAGAAATGCTCAACTACGTCGTTGATGAAGCTGTCCAGATTCTCGGCGGGTATGGCTATATTCAAGACTATACTCCCGAGCGTGCGTACCGAGATTCTCGAATTAACCGGATTTGGGAGGGAACCAACGAGATCAACCGAATGCTGGTCTTGGACATGCTCATGAGAAAGGCGATGAAGGGAGACCTTGCCCTCCTCCCTGCGATCCAGAAACTGACCAGCGAATTCATGAGTTACACCCCAAGCCTTATGGAATCTGAGGATACTACCCTCGGTGCCCAGCGAAAATTGGTGGAGATGGCCAAGAAGATCGGCTTGCTGGGTGCAGGAGTGGCCACGCAGAAACATATGGATAAACTCCGAGACGAGCAGGAGATCGTCGCGTCCATTGCTGACATGGTCATCGAGATCTTCGCCATGGAAAGCGCCCTTTTGCGGACGCTCAAAAAAGTCGAAAAGTCCGGAGAGGAAGAGGCGAAGATTCATCTCGCTGCAACGAAGGTTTATATTGACGAGGCCTTTCCGAGAGTCGAGATATTGGCGAGGCAGGTTCTCGGTGCCGTGTCCCAAGGGGATGAACTGCGAACCCAACTCGCCGGACTCAAGAAGTTCACCCGATACACACCGATCAATGCGGTCGCCCTGCGGAGGGAGATCGCCGACAGCGTCATCAGTGTAACTCGATACCATCTAAGCCCGTAAAGATATGTGTGTTGTCGGTTGTCAGTTGTCCGTCGTTGCACTAACTCAAGGGTTAAGGATTATTTGGTGGCAAGGACAGGCTTTGAGAATCTTCACGTGTATTCTTTGGCAGAGAAACTGGGAGACCTTGTCTGGGCAGTTGTGACCAAATGGGACCGATTGTCCCAGGATACCCTTGGTAAGCAAATAATCAATTCGGCAGATAGTATCGGTGCCAATATCGCCGAGGGTACAGGGCGTGGCAGTTTCGCTGAAAATCGGAGGTTTGCCAAAATCGCTCGGGGATCTTTGTTCGAGCTTAAACACTGGCTTAGACGGGCTTATCAGAGAAAACTGCTAACAGAAACGGAAGTGGCTTCATCCAAGGAATTGATCGAGGAACTGACTCCTAAATTGAGTGCCTATATTCGTTCAATTGGGGAAAAAAGATGACTCCGCCACACTTGGCGTGACAAGGACGGCTGAGAGAATTACGACTACGGACAACCGACGAACTAAAGCAGAAAAGGAGAATCATTATGGACTGTAAGGAGATTTTCGCCAACATGGAAAAGAGCTTCAAACCCGAGGCAGCCGCCGGAGTTGAGGCAGTTTTCCAGTTTAGCATCGGTGGCGAGGGAGGTGGCGAGTGGAACGCTTCCATCTCAGGCGGGAAGTGCACGGTCAAGGAGGGAGTCGCCGAATCGCCCAATTGCACCGTGGTGACGGATGCGAGTACATGGATCGACATCATCGAAGGGAAGATGAGTGCCATGAACGCCTTCATGGGAGGCAAGCTCAGAATCAAGGGTGACATGGGCCTTGCCATGAAACTGGAGCCCATGTTTTTGAAGTAGCACTCGGCTCAAATGATCTCCTGATCTGCCAGGAAGGTCAGAATGGCCTCGGTGGACTCATCTGGCCGTTCCATGGGCACAAAGTGACTGGTTCCCTCGAGACAGCGGAATGTTGCGGTTGGGACTTTCGCCCTAAATCTCCTTGCAGCCGAGGCCAAAAACGTGTCAGACTCGGCCCCATAGAGAACCAGTGTCGGCTGTCGAAGTCGAGGAATATGCTGCCAAACATCGTGTGGGCAGACAGCAAAACACCGGGACTCCCAGGCCGGTTTGCAGGATAGCCTGACCATACCGTCCCCGGTCCCCTCCGTGCCGTCAGCAATGTAGCCCTCCAGAAAACCTTCTTTCCAGGACCGGAATGGATCCTTGTCTCGATAGGCATTCAAGATTGTTTCCCGGTCCGTCCAAACATCTTTTCTCCGCGCCGCCCGCGCGACAATGGGCACGTGCCTGGCTAAGCCCGTTTTTTTTGCGAGAAACCAAAACCACATCCAAGAAAAAGGAAGAATTGTCGGGTCCAGAAGAATGAGGGCGCGGACGAGATCAGGCCGCCTGATTGCCAGGAGAAGGCTGGCAACGCCGCCCCGTGAATGGCCCATGGCGACCAGCGGTTCTTTGAGATGATCGAAAAAATGCTCCAGATCCTCTACAAAGATGTCCCAGTTCCTCAGTCTTCGTGGGTCGGCCGAAGCCCTTGTCTTTCCATGTCCCCGATCATCCATACCGAGGACCCTTAGGTGGGTGAGAAGTCTTTCCACGAAAGGCGTGTAGACACCCGCACAGAATCCCGTTGCATGGGCGATATGTACCAGCGGACCCGAGCCACCCCAATCAATGTAGTGAAAATCGCCGCCCGCTCCTGCGAAGGTGTGGTCCTGTCGCATCCGTCGCCCTCCTCCAAGCCTACTGAGCACGTTACTCTAGAAATCGGTCTTGTTCAACACTGTAATCGCCCACACCTGACCTGAAACCGGCTCGATCCTCGTCCGTCGCCTCCCTCTGCCAAGGAACTTTCCCTGTCTTCATGTTTGACAATCTCCACAAAAAACTTGACAAAACAGGCGTTTTGTTATTTAACAGCAGGTGCTGTAAAAGCTGGAGAGAACGCTTCAAAAAAAGGAGGGAAAGATGATGTCAACAAGACTGATCCTTATTTTCATGGTAACGGTTCTCTTGCTCCCTTGCACTGCTTCGACAAAAGATGTACCCGGGGTGACAGACACTGAGGTGGTGCTCGGCTGGACCACACCGCTATCCGGTCCTGCAGCACTATGGGGGGTTACCGCCCTTGGTGGAACGGCATATGCCAACTATATCAACGATCAGGGCGGCATCCAGGGGCGAAAAATCAAGGTCATCATGAAGGATGATGGTTACAATCCGGCCCGAGCTCTGGCCAACCTTCAGGAGATGAAGGGAAAGGTCTTTGCGGTCACGGGTCTTTTGGGAACCGCGGTGGTCCAGACATGCCGGGACTTCTTTGCAGAGAACGATGTCCCTTTGATCACCGCTTACGGCAATACCCGGATGTTTGGCGATTACCCAAGGGATAAGCTCCGCTATATCTTCGTATCGTATCCGGACTATGAAGACGAAGCGGATTGGCTGACTGACTACGCTATCCAGAACCTGGGCAGCAAGAAATTTGCCATCTTTTATCAGAACGATGACTACGGGAAACTGGGCATGGCAGGGATGAGAGCGGGAGTGGCAAAGTTCTCCGGTAAGGCTGAGTTGGCCGGTGCGGTCTCCTATGAAGTGACCGAAAGGGCCCTAGGTGCTCACGCCCTTAAGCTCAAGGAATCCGGGGCAGATACCCTCCTCATCTATCCCACAATGACGCATGGCGCATTGATTCTCAAAGAAATGGCTAAGATCGGCTATCGTCCCAAGGTCCTCGCCTCTTTCCCCCTTGGCGATCCCATCATGTACCAGATCGCTGGAGAGGCCTGGGAAGGGGTCTACCCCGCTGCACCGGCGAACTCCGGGATTCCAGGTGAGGCCGAGGCCGATCGGGTAATTGGTATCTTGAAGAAATACGATCCGAAGATTGAGGGGAAAGAATACCTGGCCCTCTTCGGGGCGATCTCCATGATGCATGCTGTTGAGGGGCTCAAGAACGCCGGGAAGAAGCTCACGCCAGAGAGCATGATAAAAGGCATGGAAAAGATCAAGGACTGGAAACCCGAAGGAGTCNNCCGGAACCGACACCATGGAGTAAACGGTTCTCGGCTCATGAAGGCCGAAAAAGGAGCTCACGTGGCCATCACGGACTACGCGATCTACACGCCACGGTTTTAGCCTATGGTTTCGGCCCATGGCTATCTTGCAAATCGACCATCTGGCCATCAACTTCGGTGGGATCATGGCCCTGGCCGGGGTGGACCTCCAGCTGGAGGAGGGGGAAATCCTCGGCGTTATCGGCCCCAATGGATCGGGAAAGACGACGATGTTCAACTGCATCTCAGGTGTGTACCGTCCCGACCAGGGCCAGGTCCTCTTTCAGGGAGAGAGCCTCCTTGGGCTCTCTCCAGATGCAGTCGCCCAGAGGGGCATCGCCCGAACATTCCAAAACCTCCGCCTTTTCCTCCACATGACGGTTCTCGATAACCTGCTTCTGGGGAGGCATATCAAGTTCCGGAAAAACCCCTTTCACGCCTTTCTTCGATTACGGAGTGAGGAACTCCGACACCGCAAGTTGGTGGAAGAGATCATCGAGTTCCTGGACCTTCAAGCCTATAGACAGGCCCGGGTCTCTGACTGTCCTTTTGGCGTTCAAAAACGCGTCGAGATGGGCCGGGCCCTGGCCATGGAACCCAAATTGCTTCTTCTCGACGAGCCCATTTCGGGACTGACCTCAGAGGAAAAGGAAGAGACTGCCTACCGCATCACTGAAATCCGTGGGAGATATCAGACCGCCATGCTCCTGGTCGAACATGACCTGAGGATGGCTTCTAAGCTGGCGGACCGTATGATCGCCCTGAATTACGGGCAAAAAATCGCCCAGGGGAGCCCCGAAGAGGTTCAGCGAACGCCTGAGGTCATCAAGGCGTATCTAGGGGAGGAATGACGATTGTCCGTTGTCAGTCGTCCGTCGGCAGTAGCAAAAGATTAAGAACGGACACCAAGTATCGATTCAATTGGGAAAAATCGGTTAAGCCTGGGTGACTCGAGTTACAGGCTGGAGAGATTTCGGCAACGGACAACTGACAGGAGACTGCGGACATCAATTATCATGGTTCCCTTACTTAAGATTGCCAGTATTGAAACGCTCTATTACGATCGGATATACGCCCTCCACGGTCTGTCCCTCGAGGTGAGGCAAAAGCAGATCTTCACAGTTCTGGGGCCAAATGGTGCGGGCAAGACCACGTTGCTGAAGACCATCGCCGGCCTCCTCAAAGACCAGCCCAAAAAGGGCACCATCGAATTCTTGGGAAAGAGGATCCATCGGTTGCCTCCGGAGCATATCTCCGTCTTGGGAATCGTTTACGTGCCCGAAGATCGGGGCCTTTTTCGCGAACTCACAGTGAAGGAGAATCTCGACCTCGGCTGGTGGGGCCGGAAAGACAGGGGAATCCGGGATGATTTTGAATTCGTCTTGGAGCTCTTTCCCATCCTCAAGGAGCGCGCAACCCAGGAGGCCGAAACGCTTTCTGGTGGAGAACAGCAGATGCTGGCTATGGCACGGGCC
>JABAOF010030057.1_pt3 | contig 10053 bp, 5 predicted proteins | sample 7062171 | NCBI WGS metagenome assembly JABAOF01 (sample SAMN14538628, study PRJNA623070) | marine sediment metagenome | biome: marine biome [ENVO:00000428]; feature: marine pelagic biome [ENVO:01000023]; material: deep marine sediment [ENVO:00002113] | place: India: Gulf of Khambhat ...
ATAATGCTCATTTAATCTCCATGAGTGCTTTGTCATCTCACGCTGGTGAAAACCATAGGCCTCCATTGCGGACCGGTATGCCTTTTTCTCTTCTGCCTTGCAGCCCTAACATTGGACACCGGCTATTGCTTGCTCCCAAAACACAGCACCCCGCCGTCTTCGGTTGAGATGTATAGTCGCCCGTTGGCGGCGGCCATGCCGTCCCAAACCGGCGGGGCTTTGAGCTTGCATTCGGAGATTTTGCTGCCTTCGGCGAGCGAGACCGCCCACAACAGTCCGCCTTTGCGCCCCTCATAGGCAGCGAACGGGTCCTTCTCGTCAATCTCGCAAGGCATACCGCCGATGAATAAGCCCTTGCCGGCCCGGAGCATCGCGCGCGGGCGCATAGGCAGGTCCACAGACCACGTGAGGTTCAGGGCGTTCTCTTCGCTTGCCCTCCTGAAGTCCGGCAGGAACGGTTCATCGGGTGATGGCGGTATGTTCTCATCGGCAAAGAGCCGGTACCCATAGCTTTTGGTTCGGTGAACACCCCAGATTGTTTCGTCATCGAATGTCAGAATCAGGCCGTGTGGTACCGAGAGGCGCCAGCCGTACCGGTTCGGGTTATAGGCGATCCAGGAGTAGGCAACGGGCATACGGCTGAAGTCGCCGGTGCCAAGGACCCAATGTGACCGGTGGACCTCTGCATCGTCCAGCAGACCGGAGGTCGAAAAGAGATGCCGGCTTTGCTTTTGTTGTCTGACACACTTTCGGTCGAATCTCAAGTGCCGCATGTAAACCGACGTGCCGTCACCGACAAGGATGTCTGTCGTGGCCCCTTCCATAGAGAACGCATCGCTTCTGTCCGATGCCGTAAACGTTTTGCTGTCAGTGGCATTCTGAACGATTTTCGTGATTGCAGTCTCAGGTCCTTTTTCCCCGGGCGCCGTCACGTCTGTCTTGGGGTGTGAGTTGTGGACACGACTCTGGCAGACGATTATTCCCGTTGCCGGATCCAGCCCATAAAGGAATATCCCGCCGTCCAGATAGGATGACCTCCCTGCCGCGGCGTACGCCACACCGTTTTGAACCAACACGTTGCCGTGGACCGGCCAAACCGATTCGACCTGACCAAGCGCCACGGTCTTTAGCTCCTTAGGCGCCGCGCGGAAACGCCAGACCAATTCACCGTCGGAAGTACGAAGACAATAGACCCAGCCGTCGGCCGAACCGAAGAGGGCCCGGCCCTGATAGATCGTCGGCGGCGAATCGACTCGCCCGCCGGCTGTGTAGCTCCACAGGGTCTTGCCCGAACCTGCGTCGAGGGCGTAGACCGTGTGGGTATCCACGGACGCGACGAAAGCTTTGTTCTCAGCGATCACCACAGCGCTGAGCTTGCCGCCCAATTCCCTCTGCCACGCCCGTTTCAGGTTGATGGGAAGGGCTGCCTTCGTGAAGCCGCTGCGCGCCGCATCGTGGCGATACGTCGGCCAATCCTCAGCCCTTATGTCTTCTGTTTTCTGTCTTCTGTCTTCTGTATATGCAGGGCCTCGCTCAAGCCTGTCAGCGGCTGATACTCTCCTCGGGACGTTCCAAGCAGCGGATTCCGGGGCCAGTGCCCAGAATCCGTATAGTTTCGCCTCCATAAAACAGCCGCACGCGTGCGAGGGAGCATAGATAAGTCCATTACAGGGCATGATACCATATTGGCAGACGCCGCGGATCCAATTGTTCCGCGAGTGATTGTCGGAACGAAGATCGAGCAGCTCGATCCCCCGTTTGCCCGTCATGATGTACCGGTCGGTAGCCTTTTCTCGATAGCATCGATGGTGATGCCCGACAGTCCAAAGGTCTTGGAGCGTCGCGTTGGTCTTTTTGATCTGGCCTGTACGTGGGTCGCGACCTGCTGAGAAGTCAGGACCGAGCCACACCAGCCCGCTGGCTACTAGCACATCGACTGGGGATCTACATAGACCCGGCTGGCAAGGGCAGTCCCACAGGGCTTTGCCTGTCGCCGCCGACAGTGCCGACAGGCGTTTGCCGTCCGCCGATAGCACAACGCCATCGTACACGACCAACGTCGCAACTGACCAGCCGACATTTCGCTGCAGAAACGACTTCTTTTTGCGGCCGGATTTTCGTTTCTGGTCGTCTGTAGGCTTTCGGCTGGTTCGGTCGGTGCCGGCTGGCGATGAACGCCAGAGCTCTTTGCCCGTGTTGCAATCCAGACATACGACGCCCTTGCCGGTCTGGAAGAACACGCGTCGGCCCTCGGCTGCGAGCGTCAGAGGAACAGGATCTGAGCTTCGCGGCTCCGACCATTTCCAGAGTTCTTTGCCCGTATCTGCCTGCACCGCGACAATCGTCTTCTCATTCGGGTACTTGGCTTTCCCACGCCATGCCGGATCGACTGCAGCCTGTTCGGCGGCGGGCGAGCCGGTCACGACAAGCAGAATGTCATCGTGCAGTATGATCTCTTCGGCACCCTCGGTGCTTTGGTAGGTCCTGATGGTTTGGCCCGTCGCAGCGTCCAGGGCCGTCACAGGTGCGCTCATTCCGAGGGGAGCGTACACGCGGTCCGCTGCGGCCACTAAGGTCCTGGGAAGTTGAACCGGCCCCGACCGAAAACCCTTGAGATGATACGCCCACGATGCCATTGGACGCTTCCACAGAAGAATTCCATTGAAGGCATCCCGTGCTACGAGAAACCACTTGCCCGGCAGTTCCATCGAAGCGGCGGGGCCTTCGTCCATTATATAGAAGATCCGTCCCTGGGCCGAAACGACCGCACTGATGCTGGCCAGCTTGTGATGGTTACGGGTCCAGGTCGGAGCAGCGGTCCATTGCATATGGCGTGGCGGCCCGACGATTGTATCCTTGGCTACCGCATTGCCTGTAGCGTCGTGCAGGAAGTGCGTCCACTCGTCTATCTCTTTAGGCCGAGGTTTGAAGGTCTTTGTCCACCGCCTTAAGGTGTCCTGTGGAGTATCACCATTCTTGATATAAGCGACGCCTTTAGGTGCAAGCACGCGCATTACTTCATCCATCGAAATCCTGCCGAGGTCCTCAAAAACTATGAGGTTAACGAGGTTGTCGATATACGGCAGGTGGTTGCCCCTCCACTGCTCGACCGACACGTTACCGTTTATGTTCAGCGAGCCAATGTACTCACGGGCCTTTTCTACGTTTGCTGCATCTGCATCCAGCCCGTGGACCAGGTAGCTGTCATTGGCGCGCAACGCGGCGGTTAGACGCCCGTTGCCACAGCCAATATGGACTACTAATCCACCTTTAACACCTGTAGCCTCTAAGATCTGTTTGGCCTTTTGCTCTTGTGGCCTCTGTTGGGCTCTTGCCAACGGCAAAATGCATAACGCCCATAGAAAAAAAGCAAACTTTGTAGAGAACCCACTTCTTATTTGCATAAGCGCATATCCTTTCGATAGAAAGAGTCTGAAAAAACCTGTGCTGCCATTATAATCAGGTGACTCTTCTATGACAACCCGGTGGCATGGCTCTGCTTGTCCCCAAAATTGTGGCGGAGTCATGAAGAGGCAAAACGCTGGAAGTTTTGGGCTATAATTGGTAATATAGCGTACTGGACGTTTTGGGAATGTTAGCAGGTGGTGTATTTGGGAAATCCTCGATAAGGATTTTTGCAAAGGTACTTACTTAAGGGATTCTAGATAAAAAACCACCCAGGCTAAGAGGGTGTCTTACAAAAAACAGAGGTGTATGCTATGACAGGAAAATGTAATCGCCGCCAGTTTTTGGCAAGATGTGGTTTGGCAATTGCTGCTGTAGAGTTGGCACAACAGGGTAGGATATACGCAAAAGATAAGAAAAAGCCGAACATTCTTTGGATTATCGTCGAAGATATGTCATGTCATTTCGGTTGTTATGGCCAGACGTCAATCCGGACGCCGAACGTCGACTGGTTGGCAGCTGAAGGGGTGAGGTTCGATAAGGCGTTTGTAACGGCGCCGGTATGCTCGCCGTCGCGTTCGGCATTAATTACCGGGATGTACCAAACCAGTATCGGTGCCCATCAGCATCGTTCCGGGCGGGGAACGGAAAAAATTTACTTGCCTTCGCATATCCGGCTCGTTCCCGCACTATTCCAGGAGGCAGGTTACTATACCTGTAATGGATACATCGGTGACCGGAAGAAGCGGCCGGGCAAGACAGATTATAATTTTGAGTATGATAAGGCTGTTTACGACGGAACCGATTGGGCGGGTCGCAAGCCGGCCCAGCCGTTTTTTGCGCAGATACAATTAATAGGGGGTAAGGGCCGAACGAAAAAAACGCCAAAGCCGATGAATCCTGCAGATGTAAAGCTGCCGCCGTATTATCCCGGCGATCCCGTAATTCTTGATGATTGGGCACAGTATCTCAATGCCGTCATGAACACCGACATTCATGTGGGGAAAATTGTGCAGCGGCTGAAAGCTGAAGGCATCTATGACAATACTTACATCTTTTTCTTGACCGACCACGGCATCAGTCACGCACGAGGCAAGCAGTTTCTGTATGAAGAGGGAATTCGCGTCCCGTTAATTGTGCGGGGGCCGGGTTTAAAGGCAGGGACAATTCGAGAGGATATGGTGGTGCATATTGATATGGCGGCAACATCGCTGGCATTAGCTGGGATAGCGATTCCGAAATGGATGCAGGGAAAGGACTTCCTGGCAGAGAATTATAAGCGGCGCCGGTACATAGTCTCGGCGCGGGATCGATGCGATGAGACAGTGGAACGGATTCGCTGTGTGCGAACCGACCGATATAAATATATCCGCAATTTTTATCCGGAGCGGCCGCATCTGCAGCCCTGTGCCTATAAGGACAAAAAGGAAATTTTGAAGGCGCTTCGGCGGCTGCATAAGGTAGGAAAGTTAAATCGGGATCAGTCATTGATTTTTGCCGAAAAGCGGCCGGAAGAGGAGCTATATGATCTTCAGAAAGATCCTTGGGAGCTGTACAATCTCGCGTATGATTCGTCTGGTCAGCAGGTTCTAAAGAAATTGCGCCGGATTCTGGACCGATGGATACAAGAGACGGACGACCAGGGCCAAAAGCCTGAGCCGATGGCGATGTATGATAGTGATATGAAGGTTTATGTCGATGGAATCCGAAGCCGGGGCGGTGAATGGATAGAACATGCCGAGCGTATTAAAGCGAACATCGCCTTGATGAAAAAATGGCAAGCGGAAGGAAAGTAGTCTTGGGATTGTAGACGTAACTATTTTGAGCGTCGGAAAGCACAAGTTCCTTAATTCGGAATAGGAGGATTAAAATATGCCGGGAAGATATCAGCGGCAGATAAAACGACGGAATTTTTTGAAGCTCTTGGGTGCCGGCGCTGCGGCTTCGGCATGGACAAGTTTAGCTTCGAGCGCCGAGTCAAAACGCGGCTCTGCCGGTACCAAGCCAAACGTCATCGTCATCCTGACGGATGATATCGGCTATGGCGATCTCGGCTGCTACTGCAATACATATACGAAGACGCCAAACCTGGACAGGTTCGCTGAAGAGGGCGTGAGGTTTACCCATTGCTATGCCGCAGCTCCGAACTGCTCTCCCGCGCGGGCGGGGCTGCTGACTGGCCGAATGCCATACCGGGTGGGCATGTATGACGTCATGGGCCGTTCCGAACAGCGAACGCTGCGAGAATCGGAAATCACCATCGCCGAGTTGCTCAGGCATGTCGGGTATGACACCTTTCACGCGGGCAAGTGGCACCTCAGCAGCACCAGGACCGAAGGCTGGGATGCTCCCCAAAAGCATGGTTTTGATGAAACCATCTCTCCTAAGGGCGCCTCGGGGTCAGCAACCCATCTGGTCAAAGCGTTTACTCGGTGGCTGGCCAATCGCAGCGACAAAACGCGTCCGTTTTTCGCCTACCTGGCACCGCACGAAACCCACGAGGACGTGGCTCTTTGGGCACCCAAAGAATACCAGGAGAAGTTCGCTGCTGAGCAGGCCCGTAAGGCAGCGAAGAAGATGCCCTACGGATACGTCACGAAATACGGAAAGAATTCTCGCAGTGGTGACCCCCGTGTGTACTATGCCGCGCTGGCCCAGCTCGATGACGCCTTTGGAAATCTGCTGCGTTATCTGGAGCAAAATAATCTTCGTGATAATACCTTCATTTTCTTCACGAGTGACAACGGTCCGGAGCACCGCGCGCGGTATTCTTTTGGCTCACCTGGGAATCTCCGCGGTGCCAAGGGGCACCTACACGAGGGCGGTATCCGCGTGCCGGGACTGCTTCAGTGGCCGGGGCACACAAAGGCCGGGACAGTCATCGACGAACCCGTCAACGGCACGGATATTCTTCCGACCGTCTGTGCTATCACCGGTGCGAAGGTACCCACCGACCGCGTGGTCGATGGCGGCAATTTTCTGCCGGCGTTGGAAGGTAAACCCGTGAGGCGGCCGCGTCCGCTGTTTTGGGCCATGTGGTTCGGGCGTGGGGGATACTCCTATGCCCTGCGCGCCGGCGACTGGAAGATCCTCGCCGGTACCGGCCCGGTACCGACCGGCACAAAAATCATCGACTTTATTCGAACGCCGGAGTTTATTCGATGGCAGCTGGTAAATCTTAAGCAGGACCCAACAGAAACGCGTGATTGGTGCAAAGACGAGCCCGAGCGATTTCGCAAGATGAAGGAAGAACTAATCGCGCTGCACAAAGAAATCGTTGCAGAGGGGCCGTACTGGGGCGTGGAGGACCACCGTGGCAAAAATCGATACCTTTGGAAGGGCAAGCCTTCCTATCCCTATACAGATAAGCCTTTTGTCGGACATCATGAGCCTTAGAAAAGCCTGTTATTATTTTGTAGCCTCGGCTGGGGCAATTTCTCGGCAATAGGCGTCTTAATTAGTTCATAGCATTAAAAGAAAGTGGATAGTCATGTTAACACAAACCAGGCGAGAGTTTCTTAAAACCGTCGGAGCTGCCGGCATCGGTGTCTCTCGGGTTTTGGCTGAAACTGAGAAAGGCGATGGCATCAGCGGCAAAGAAAACGCACGGGCCAAAGCCCAACCGAAGAAAACAATCTCCAAAATCCGTGTAGCACAGATAAAGGTTTATCCGGATAAAGGCAGGATGGAGGCAAACCACACAAAACTTATGAATGTCTTTGCAAACATTGAGAGAGATCATGAAGTGGACGTTGTAGTTACACCCGAGGGGTTTCTTGACGGATATGTGTCAACAGAGAAATCCGTCACGAAAGACGATATGGCCAGATATGCCATTGAGCCTCAGACGTCCAGATACGCCTCGGCAGTTTCGGACTGGGCAAGGCGAAACAAGGTATGGCTCATCTATGGATGTTCGAGGAAGGCGGCAGATGGAGTATTTAACACGGCCTTGATATATAACCGCAGAGGCGCTCTGGTGAGGATGTATGACAAACTCCATCTTCAGAGACACGATCTCAAGTATACGCCGGGCAAACATCTTGACGTATATGAGTCTGATTTCGGTTTATTCGGCGTAATGATTTGTGCGGACCGTCGCTGGCCGGAAACGGCACGAACGCTGACGCTTAAAGGGGCCCGCGTGATTTTCAATCCGACATACGGAATGCACGGGGAATTGAATCTTTGCATGATGAGAACCCGGTCCTACGAAAATGGAATTTTTATAGTATTTACCCACCCCGGACAATCGCTCATTACCGGCCCCGATGGAGCTGTTGTGTGCAATAACCGAGACAAGGGCCAAACTTACACCGTTACTGAAATCGACCTTTCAAAGGCGCCGGCGGATACGGGCGGGCACATTATTGACCGTCGAACAGATGTTTATAAGCTATAGGGTCGGACGAAGCACCTCATGATTCATCGACCATCAGTATTTTGACCTCGTGCCGTGTCAGATGCACTGTCCGACCCGTTTCAGTTGCATCTCGCCTGCCTGTCTCGGCGTCGAGCCAAAACCGCTGACCCTTGGCCGACAGGTGCAAACGCACGTCTATGTATTTCTGCCCCTCGTTGAACAGAATATAACAGTCTATCCCATCCTTGACAACATGGCGTACTCGCAATTCCGGTGTCATTGGTGAAACACGCACATCCACCGGTACTAACCGGTCAATTTGCCGCACGAACTCCGAATCGCTTATTCCCTCTCTCCATCGTATGAGTCGGCCACCATCATCTAAAATACGCAACGCTGATTTCGCCCTTCTTGGCGGCTCATCTTCTATAACCAACGCTCGGTAATGCATGCCGGCAATGTAGATACCTTCCTTAGTGACGCGGGCATCTTCCCAAAGGTGCCTTGCCTCCAGGTAATTGAAATCACGCTGGTGCCGGAAACAAACTTTTGCCGACCGCCAGGGAAGATAATCGTTGCGACCAAGAATCGCCAGGCTGCAAACATGCTTGCTGTCGGTGTTGAGCCAGCATAGTCGACGGCATGAATCGGCATAGGGCTTGTACTTCTCCCACCAGGGACTGTTTGGACCGACATCAGGTGGCCGCTCGTCGATGCGAGGCCCTCGGACAGAGTAGTAAAAAGCATGTGGATACAGCATGTTGCACCCACGTACGAGAAGCCAGTTTGTCAGCCACTTCATCTCTTCAAATGTAAAATTATGCCCATAGGCGCCGCAGTACTCGTTGGAATTACGACGCCGTCCGAGGTGGACCATCGCCGAGGATGCGCACTTGGCTTGTGTGGATTGTGGCCCCTCTAAGGCACTTGGCTTACCCGGCTCGATATATCGCCAGACAATATCCTGCCCGGGAATATGAAAATATCTAAGATGACCGATGTCATCCGGCTCGGCTGGGTGCCCTGTCAGGGCAATTCCATGTGCATCACACCATTTCGAGATGGGACTGTAAAACGTCTCTTCCAGCCTACCTTGGACAGCGCGATGGTAATCACGCCGATACCGATCAGCATCCGGCTCGTCTTTATGCCAAAGGGCAGGCAGATAAGGTGTAAAGTCATAACCGAGCCATGAATTAACGTATTCGAGAATTCCTGTTGTTCCCGGAACCGCGCCGCGTTCAGCGTTTCTTGCAAGAAGCGAAGGCTCATCTGTAAAGATAGCTCGTATGCCTCGACCAAAGTGCTCTCCAAATTCATCATAGTACCGCTGGTACACGAGTCTAATAAAACATTCCACGGCCTTCGGATTTAGAATATCCGCCGCTGGCTGCATATCTTCGCGTACCTCCTTGTGGTCTGGTCGGCGTGGCGGATCCTCCTCAACAAAATGCAGCCCACGAATAACGGATCTGCCTGGTCGCATGGCCCTGTCGATCACTGCGAGTCGGTGGCCATTCGTCTTGCGTTTAACAATCGCCACTAAATGCTGGTCGGTAACCAATTCTGGTTTGCCGTTGTCACCGATACTTATGCCAAATTCCTTGGTACCTGGTTTTGCCGTATCGAGGTCTATCGCAAACAGACCGCGTGTCCGAAAAGCAGGGTTCTCAGCTACCACTTGGCCGCACGATGACCCGCTGGGATACATACCTTCATCGTAAAGCACTACCCACATGCCCCGCTTGATTGCATGGTCAATGGCAACTCGCATGAAATGAATCATGCGGTCACTCATCCAACCGGTATTTCTTGGTAGTCCCGTCCGTGGGTGAATTACAAAGCCATATACCCCGTGAGCTCGAAAGTCATCGAGCTGTCGAACGATTTCGGCTTCGGACAACTTGTCGTTCCAGAACCAAAATGGTGCCTGAGAAAATTCGGCTGGGGGATTAAGCCATCCATTGAGGAGATGCGTGCCATCCTTTCTTGTTACGACCGACCCTTTTGCACATCGAAGAGCACCTGGCAACAATATCGTTGGCACGCCTGCTCTCAACAAGCTAAGAAAGCTACGCCGATTTATTTCAGAAGCCAATGCTGCTTCTCCTTACTTGAGTAGCCTGGAAGCACAATACAATTGGGAAGATTTAACTTTTTGCGTCTTCCTTAAACCATCCCAGGATTGCTCAACAATGTCACTCAACTTCTCTTTATCATAGCACAGGAGCTGTCTGATAGGGAAGCCTTTTAGCTGGATTACTTTACACTATAGTTGCTGAATA
>JABAOF010031581.1_pt7 | contig 10053 bp, 9 predicted proteins | sample 7062171 | NCBI WGS metagenome assembly JABAOF01 (sample SAMN14538628, study PRJNA623070) | marine sediment metagenome | biome: marine biome [ENVO:00000428]; feature: marine pelagic biome [ENVO:01000023]; material: deep marine sediment [ENVO:00002113] | place: India: Gulf of Khambhat ...
AAGGAAAAGAAGCACCGCGTCGAGGACGCCCTCTCGGCAACACGAGCGGCTGTCGAGGAGGGGATCGTCCCTGGCGGTGGCGTGGCGTTGCTTAACGTTTTGGATGCGATCAAGAAACTGAAGATGGACGATGAGGACGCGAACATTGGTGTTAACATCGTGCGTAATTCACTCTTGAAGCCAATGGACGGCATCGTAGAGAACGCTGGCAAAGACGGTGCTGTGGTCATCGAAACCGTGCGCCGTAAACACGATGAGGAGAAAAACAAGAATATCGGCTATGATGTCCTCGAGGAAAAATATGTGGACATGGTAGAAGCTGGTATCATCGACCCAGCGAAGGTTACCAAAGGTGCACTGGAAAATGCAGCTTCAATCGCAGCCATGATCCTGACGACCGAGGCGTTGATTACTGATGTGCCTGAGGAGGAAAAACCGCCAATGCCACCGATGCCTGAGTATTAAACACAAGGCTGATATATGTCTTAAGTAGAGGCTGTCCCAATAGGACGGCCTCTACCTTTTTATTCCGTTTGCAAATTACACGGGGTTACACACTCTGAATGGTGTGGCCAAAGCATTCGATTATCATAGCTTTTTTGTGGGGGATTGTCGTTTGCGCATGAACGACTCGGTTTCAAGGATCGACACCTGGTAAGAAGAGAAGTGGAATTTATGTATGTTATAAAAATGCAACTTTCAGGGTTAGAAAGCGTAGATCGTAGTACAGGTTGCATTCCTATCTGAGCGAGAGTACCTTTTTCAGTTTTCCGTCAGGGTCTTGTCACGAAAGTTAAATATAATTATGGATAATTTATCGGAGATATATGGAGGAAAGTATAACGATGGATGACACACGTTTACTGAGACGCTCTCGAACTAATCGTATGCTCGCTGGTGTGTGCGGAGGATTGGGGAAGTTTTTTGGAATAGATCCGGTTTGGTTCAGACTCGGATTTGTGATCGCTGCATTACCTGGAGGCGTTCCAGGGATTCTAGCTTACCTGATCTGTTGGGTCATCATTCCTGAAGAACAAGCCTGATTCTCCCTCGGGAATTTTAACGCGTTCACATTATAAGAGCCTGTGGGGGATTTTCGAGTGTAATGCAACATCGTAGGGATTCCTCGGTGCAAATCTCCCAGGAATGAAACAAATTGTCCCCGAAGATAGTGGGGCGACCGATCGGTCGCCCCTGTATTATTCCCTGATGTCATTCTTAGCGAGACGTGGGTTCATACATGTTAGATCCAGAAGGAATCATCCCCCAATAACTACCTTAAACCCGTTGGCTTGTATGAGATCCCTGAGCTTCTCGAGGTGGTTTACATCCGGGGGCTCGAGGGTCTTTAATCGATATTCTTTGTCTAGCATGATGTACTTACCAATACCGAGCTTATGGTATGGCAGGATATCAACCTGTTTCACAGTCTCTAGCCTCTCCAGGAAGTTCACCAGTTCTTTAATTTCCTCAATGGTATCGTTCATCCCTGGAAGAAGCGGTAAACGGATAATGAGGGGCATCCCTGCCTGGGATAGCTTCTGAGCATTCTGTTTTAAAACTTTGTTCGACACACCTGTAAATCGAGTGTGTTTATCGTTATTCATAAATTTAATATCATATAGGACGAGATCGAGGACATCGAGCAGTTCTTTGATATTCTCCCAAGGCACATTACCGCAGGTATCTAATGCGACGTGGATCTGCTCCCTTTTCAATTCATTGGCAACCCTTCGAATGAAGGAATACTGCAAGGTGGGTTCACCACCTGAAAATGTGACACCTCCACAAGATACTTCATAGAAGACTCGATCCTTAACAAGCTCCTGTACGAGGTCTTCAACGGACATTAATCGACCAATGGTCTGGTATGCACCAGCAAGACAAACTTCAACACACATACCGCATACGGTGCACAATGTTCGATTGATGACATACTTGTCTGACTCTAGAGTGNNAACGCAAACTTTTTGGTCTTTGATGATTTCTGGGTGAGGGTTGATTAACTCTGGGTTGCAGCACCACTCGCACTGCATTGAACAACCTTTATGGAAGACGGTTGTACGAATGCCGGGACCATCCTTGATCGAATACCTCTGGATTTTGGATACGAGCCCGTACTCAAGATCTTTTTCAGAACTCTCCATATTCAGTTCGTTTGATGATGTCTTCTTGTACTTCTGGCATCAATGAAGTGAACAGAGCGCAGTAGCCTGCGACTCTGACCATAAGATTGGGATACTCCCGTGGGTTTTCCATTGCAGCGATGAGCGTATCTCGATCGATGACGTTGAATTGTACATGGAAGCCATTGAGTTGGCGGAACGCTTCGAGGAAGGAGACAAATTTATGCAGATTCTCGTCACCTTTTAACAATCCGGGGTTGAACTTCATATTCAGTAATTGTCCACCTGCCATCTTTGAATTTGGTAGTTTTGATATTGACTTTACAGCAGCCGTGGGACCTTCCCGATCCGCCCCGCGACAGATCGAAGCACCTTCATTTAAAGGTTCTCCAGCAAATCGACCATCCGGTGTTGCGTTAACATCCATTCCATAAGGCACGTTGGAGGAGATGTTGGAAGTGGACATGGTGTAACCACAACCGATCGGACCCTTGCCATATCGGTCATTGCGATATTCGGGGAGTAGCTCGAGATAAGATCCGTACACCGAAGCCACGATCTCATCCACGTAGTCATCATCGTTGCCAAATTTTGGTGCAGATCTGGCTAACTTCTGAATCTTCTGAGCTTGAGTACCTTGCCAATTCTCGTCCAGAGCCTCCTGAAGTTCGTCTAGAGTGACGACTTCATCGTCGAAAACCAGTTTCTTGATCGCAGCCAGGGAATCTCCGACCGTGGTAGGTCCNNNNCCGTCCTTGAGGGTTAAACCTCGTTCAAGGCAATCGTCCACAAGTGATGAAGCAAAGGGGTCCTTGTCGTGCACCTGGAGTGATCGATCGCATATTCTATCACTCTCGACAGCAAGATCGGTATAAAACTTGAGGAATTTCTTCCAGGCTGTAAATAATTCGTCAAAAGAATTGAAACTCACCTGCGGATCCTGATTGTCATCTACGCTGATGAGCCGAATCCCTGTATTGGGGTCGAAGCCGTTGTGTAGTACCAACTCTAAGATCTTTGCCAGGTTAATATAGCTCATCCCAGTTGCTCGGTGAGTCCACTTCCCTTGGATTCCGACCTCTACGCACCCAATGGAGGCATAATCCCGAGCCACCTTTTCAGGTATACCAATATAGCCTAAAGCCTTGATCACTGTTTCGTCTCCAAACAAGGATGGCATACCAAAGCCTTTGCGGATAAGCTTCGCGGCTTCGACGAGCAGGCTTCTTGGACTTTCTCCCCAGTAGCGAACAGAGAAATTAGGTTCAGGTAACTGGACCTGATCGACAGCTTGAATACATAGATAGGATAGTGGATTGGTCCCATCTGCACCGTCCGGTCTTATGCCACCCACCATTAAATTGGAATAGAGAGGATAGCCAACGCCGAATTCGGTATGGTCCCAGGGCCTCACTTTATTTAGCGTATTGAGTTTGATGAAAAACAGGGATAAGAGCTCTAATGCTTCCTCAGGATCTAGTGTTCCTGCGTCGACATCAGCCTGATAGAAGGGGTACATATACTGGTCAAACCTTCCAAAGGAGAAAGAATGACCATTGCTTTCGATCATCATGACCAGGTGGCAGAAATACACCATTTGCAGGGCTTCATGGAAGGTTTGTGGTGCGTTCTCAGGGATCCGGCTACAGATTCGAGCGATCGTTGCCAACTCCTTTCTTCGCCTGAAATCTTTCTCCTGAGCAGCTTGATTTCTTGCCTCAAGGGCAAATCTTTTTGCGAATTTAATCGAAGCTTTGAGAGCGATAATCGCCGCTCGGTAAAACTCCTTTTTACTTTCTGCCTCCAGGTTGGAGTCATCAAGCCTGGACAGCTTTCTTTGGGCTGTTTCGATGTACCACCCAAATCCTTTTGATAAGATCTTCTCGTGATTTGGGATGATGTGTCCATCGCCTGACATACTTATACCGCCACGATGAATAACGCCTTGTTTTTCAGCAAGCTCATTGGTCTCAGTCATTGTCCGAGACACTTCATCCTTGTGTGTTTTCCCTTTCCAATATTCGTGAATGTTCTTGAGGTTTTGTTTGGTCCTCTCGCTTATTGTGAATACATCCCCGGGTCGTTTATCAAAGGCATCCAATTCATCAATGATCCAATTGATGGAGTATTCAGGGAATATCGGCGTAGCTCTTCCCACGCTGGCTTGATTTCCAACGATCAGTTGATCTTCTTCGATGTAGATCGACATTTCACTCAAGATCTTTTCCAGCGCCTTGGCTCTCCTGATGATCATCGGAAGACATTCGGTCTCATTGTATGATTCGGTAATGATCATTGCTCTTTCCGAACAGATCGTTGGTGTGAGCCGCATCAAGTCCTCTCGAACTTTGGATACACGTTTCAGCCGCTCTCTCTCGAGTTCACGTCCATAAGTTGTTTTAGTATTCATGAACTAAGAACCATAGACTATTGAATTCTCTTTGCTGTTGCACTCACGTATAATCACTATGCAGCAGGGGCTATCATGGACAATCGGATTAATGTGGGGCTGTTTCCTCAACAAGATCAATGGTCACTACATTATATTCAATTCCTCTTTATGATGGACGATTTACCATTGGAGTGAAGCGCGATTTAGGCTCAACCGGTCGCCACTTTGGGAACCAATGGTCCCAGAAAAGAAATCCTATGGGTGCACTGAAAAAATAACCCGCGAGGAGCAGGGAAGGCATACGTTGGGGTATAGCCGTGGTCCACACCATCACTTATACTGATATCCCTGTTGTAGGTTACTTTTTTCAGTGGATTCAGCTTATAGGATTGATCGGAGGAACCGTGGCGCTAAGTTTGAGTGGATGAGGTTAAACTGACCTAAGGACCTATCGAAGTACCAACCACCCGATGACTCCAACCGCTACCAGAAAGACACAACCACATGTGAAAAACCGCATCGTGAAGCGGAGCAAGAATTTGAGGATGATCCATGTGACGCCTAATCCGACCAGGATCAGAATGGCATATAGGAGGTTAGATCCTTCAAGTAGGTTCATCTGATCTCCTCATCTCCTTGTGAGAATACAATCTTACCGCGTTTAATAACCATCGAGACCAAGTTTACACCGAATCGGTAACCCAAATGTCTATAATCAGCTGTATCTAATATTAAGACGTCAGCTTGTTTATTAGGTTCCAAGCTTCCGACCCTATCTGCTCGCCCAACCGCAGCCGCGGCGTTGATTGTTGCAGCGGCGATCGCCTGAGCAGGTGTGAGATGCATATAGCGACAGGCTAAGGCGATCGGGAACTGCATGCTTTCACACCAGGCTGTACCAGGATTTAGATCGGTTGCCAGGGCGAGTATACCTCCGGCCTCGAGAATCGCTTTTGCGGGTGTGTAGGCGCTTTCAGCCAGACCAAAAGGCGTGCATGGGAGAGAGACGGCCACAGTGGGAGAGGCACCAAGGGCTTCGATATCTTCCCTCGGGGTATGGACGAGGTGATCAGCCGATACCGCACCCAGTTCGACAGCCAGACCCGTTCCGCCGAGGCCATCAAATTCGTCAGCATGGATTTTTAATCGGAATCCCAACTCCTGTGCACGCTCCAAGATCCGTCGGCTTTGCTGGAGGCTGAATGCACCGGTTTCACAAAACACATCAACAAATGGCAATCGCCGCTCGGTTGCGTTTTCCTCCCACCAGCTCAATAAACGTGGCAACATTTCGTCACAAATCAGATCGGTATAACTATCCGGATCCTCGGAGAATTCAGCCGGGATCGCGTGGGCACCTAGGAACGTGGGGATCAACTCCACAGGATGTTCGTCGTCGAGCCGAAGGATGGCCTGCATCATCCGCAATTCAGATTCGGTCTCAAGTCCATACCCAGTCTTGACCTCTGCGGTCGTCGTGCCGTACCTCAACATGCGATTTAATCGCCCTCGCGCCTGAGCCACTAGATCGTCGAAACTTGCGGAACGAGTAAGGCGAACAGTTGATAGGATCCCCCCACCAGTGTTCATGATTTCCATATAGCTGGCTCCTGCGAGACGCATTTCGAACTCTGCCGCCCGGTCGCCAGCCCAGATGAGGTGCGTGTGGGGATCTATTAAGCCTGGCATCACAACCCGACCTTCAGCGTCGATTTCCCTTTTCGCTTTATATTTTTTGGTCAATTCGGAAGAGGGTCCGATGGCAAGGATCATCTGGTCTTTCGCAACTAAAGCGCCATTCTCAAGAATGTTGAGATTACCCAACTCAAGCCCGGCTTGAGGTCCGCTAGCCATCGTGAGGATTTGGGAAGCGTTATGGATTAGAAGATCGGTGTTCATATTTATTTCAGTTGATTGGATCTCTACTCAGCCGTTCCATTTGATTTGGCTAAAGATGGTGTTGTCGGTAATTTTACCTTGAGGATGGCTTCAAGCAACTCTCTTGATGACCATCAATCGCATTTCGGACATTCTAAACTCCCAATACCCAGGCAAAGGATCATCGACGCACCACGGTAATCAAGGTCGACGATGCGAAGCTAGAGAACACTCTCTGGTTATCCGGATTGTATACGATTGAGAATATAATAAGGTTTGTCTCACAATTGCTTGAAAGACTGAAAGGTCTTTCGGATTTCCACCCTATTGGTGATGGTGATATCCTAAAGTAATTAACCTAGGATTAGAATCTGTGTCACGATCTCATCTAAGGACCTTGACAAATTTGGAGAAACAGATGCCAAAGAGAAATGTGATTATCGTCGGTGCCGCTGGGAGGGATTTCCATAATTTCAATACATATTATCGGAACAACGAAAGCTACATCGTTCGCGCTTTTACCGCTACTCAAATCCCGGATATTGAAGGGCGCAGATATCCCCCCGAGTTGGCCGGAGAGTTGTATCCAAAGGGTATCCCCATTCATTCAGAAGAGGACTTGTCAAGGCTGATCATGGAAATGGATATCGATGAGTGCATTTTCTCTTATAGTGATGTCTCTTATCAGCATGTGATGTCCGTCGGGGCCATTGTCGAAGCCGCAGGTGCGAGCTTTGTCATGTTGGGTCCCAAGGACACGCAAGTCAAGAGTTCAAAACCAGTTATATCCGTGGGCGCAGTCCGAACAGGTTCCGGAAAAAGCCAAACCGCACGCAGAATCATCGAAATCCTGATGGAGAAGGGCTTGAATGTTGTAGCCATTCGACACCCGATGCCTTATGGTGATCTTGTAGCGCAGCGTGTACAACGTTTTGCCGAATTAGCCGATCTTGAAAAGCATAACTGTACGATCGAAGAGATGGAGGAATATGAACCGCATATCATTCGCGGTAATGTCATATATGCTGGCGTGGACTACGAAGCTATCTTGAGGGAAGCTGAAGCTGACCCTGGAGGCTGCGATGTGATCGTCTGGGATGGTGGGAATAATGATTTCCCATTTTACGTTTCTGACCTCCATGTGACAGTTGTGGATCCTCATCGACCAGGCCACGAGCTGACCTACTACCCGGGCGAGATTACGTTGAGGATCGCTGATGTGGTTGTCATCAACAAGATTGACAGTGCAAAGCATACGGATGTCGAAACTGTGCGTAGAAATGTCAAAGCGGTGAACTCCAAAGCGATCGTCATCGATGCCGCATCAGATCTTCAGATCGACGATCCCTCGGTGATCGAAGGGAAAACCGTTCTGGCGATTGAGGATGGACCGACACTCACCCATGGTGATATGAAGTTCGGTGCAGGTGTTGTCGCAGCTCAGCGGTTTGGTGCGGTTGGCTTTGTAGACCCACGCCCATATACGGTGGGCACACTTCGTGAGACATTTGAGATTTATCCAGAGATTGGATCGGTCTTGCCGGCAATGGGGTATGGGGAACAGCAGTTAAAAGACCTTGAAGCAACGGTAAACAGTATCGAATGCGATGCTGTGGTTATCGGTACGCCCATAGATCTGAGCCGGGTTATCAAGATCGAGAAGCCATTCACACGGGTATACTACAACCTAAAGGAGATCGGTCGTCCCAATTTGAGCGATGTGCTGGGGGATTTCATCTGAGAAAAGGTAGGTAATAAATCTAGACTCAAGGTTAGATTCAAAGATTGAAAGGGTGCAGCTTATTGAAAAAGGATTATCGTCATTCCAAAATTAAATTGTATGTTTGGAGTCTGGGGAATTCTTGCCCGTTTCATTTGGTAAGCGTGTCGTCACTTTCTTGTGTATCTCAAGCTGGACAACCATAGCTTCAAATACATGCCGGAGGCCAGGATTATGCAAGAGAAAAAGGTGGCCATAGTAGCGGTCGGGGGAAACTCACTCATCAAAGACAAAAATCATAAAACAGTTCCGGATCAATATGAGGCAGCGTCTGAGTCGATGGCTCACATCGCAGACATGATTGAAACGGGGTGGGATGTCGTCATCACCCATGGAAACGGTCCGCAGGTTGGCTTCATCCTCAGGCGATCGGAACTTGCACTGCAAGAACTTCACCCTGTTCCCCTGGACTACTGTGGAGCGGATACACAGGGTGCTATTGGCTACATGTTTCAGATGGCACTTTATAACGAATTCCGTGAGCGTGGGATTGACAAGCAAGCTGCAACCGTAGTAACGAAGGTGTTAGTGGACAAGAAGGATCCTGCTTTTGAGAATCCGACGAAGCCCATCGGATCCTTTATGGATGAACCCACTGCACTTCAACGTCGCGAAGATGATGGATGGTCAGTGGTAGAGGATGCCGGCAGGGGTTGGCGGCGGGTAGTCCCATCGCCGATTCCCGTGAGAATCATCCAACGAGATCCGATCCTGGCGTTGGTCCAAGCTGGATTTGTCGTCATCGGGGTCGGGGGGGGTGGGATCCCGGTCATTGAAGATGAACGTGGGAACCTGATGGGCGTCGAGGCAGTGATCGACAAAGATTTCGCCTCCGCGTTGTTGGCGGTGAGCATTGAGGCGGATTTGTTCCTGATCTCAACAGCCATTGAGAAGGTTGCATTAAACTTCAATAAACCGGATCAACGCTGGTTGGATCAGGTTACATTGGTTGATGCCAAGCGCTACCTTAGCGAAGGACACTTCGCGAAGGGAAGCATGGAACCCAAAGTGCAGGCTATTATCAGCTATTTGGAGGGTGGTGGTAATCAAGCCATCGTGACCACCCCTGAAAATATTGGACAGGCGTTGGCAGGTGAGACCGGGACCCATTTTATTCAAGGATGAGGAGATAGTTTGAAAAACTAAATACATCTCTTAAAAGCGTCCGACTGTTTGACGTACGAGGGATCGTGGCTTCAAATAACTGCAGGAGGGGAGGGTCGGAGATGTCGAAAGTGGACCAGAGAATTGATGATCTCGCCCGGCATACATACGGTACTTGGAGAAGACAGGAATTATGGAAGCAACCTCTGCTCATTGATGACGCAGAAGGTGTCTATATGTTTGATTCAAGCGGCAAGCGTTACTTGGATTTCTCTTCTCAGTTGATTTGTTCCAATCTTGGCCATAAGAACAAAGCTATCATGGACGCCATTGCCCATCAGGCAGAGAAGCTCCCCTATGTTGCGCCAGGATTCACGACACAGGCGGCTGTTGATGCGATTGAGGCTTTACGCAATGTCATGCCTGAGGGTTTGGAGATGTTTTTCTTCTCTACCTCAGGCACCGAGGCAAATGAAGCCGCGCTCAAAATGGTGAGACAGTACAAGGCGCCTAACTACAAGATCTTGTCGCGCTATCGCTCCTATCATGGTGCTACTGCCTCAAGTCTAACCTTTACGGGGGATCCGAGGAGGATCCTCGCTGAGCGAGCGAGGTGTACAATCGAAGGGGTGCGCTTTGCTCCCGATGCTTACTGTTACCGCTGCCCGTTCAACCTGAAGCATCCTGATTGTGGTATTCAATGCGCAAGATATGTGGAATACATGATCCAGGAAGAAGGCAATGTTGCAGGTATCATTGTCGAACCAGTGGTA
>JABAOF010003371.1_pt1 | contig 10052 bp, 14 predicted proteins | sample 7062171 | NCBI WGS metagenome assembly JABAOF01 (sample SAMN14538628, study PRJNA623070) | marine sediment metagenome | biome: marine biome [ENVO:00000428]; feature: marine pelagic biome [ENVO:01000023]; material: deep marine sediment [ENVO:00002113] | place: India: Gulf of Khambhat ...
CCAAAGAAAATCCCCGATTGACCATATTCACCTTCAAGGTAAGCCGATGCCGGGACGATCAGATGTCTGTCGAGCAGGATGGCCTCCACCATTTGAGCCAGCGCTGCTCCTGGTGCATAATATGCACTACCGGTTTTGAGCAGACTTACAATCTCACCGCCACCTTTACGTGTGCGTTCTACGATCGCCTCTAAGCGGTCCGGCGATAAGATCTCGGTCAGCGGAACACCAGCAACATTGGAATGTCGTGTTAACGGAACCATATTATCCCCATGTCCGCCTAGAACATAGCAGTGGACATTCTGTACGCTGACACCCAACTCCATGGCAACGAACGCACGCATTCGCGCCGAATCGAGGATACCCGCCTGCCCAATAACCCGCTCCCGAGGTAAACCGCTTACTTTCATCGCTAGATAGGTCATAGCGTCCAATGGATTCGTGAGGATGATTAAAATCGCCTCAGGTGATACCTTCAACGATTCGCTTACCGTACTGCGAATAATTCCACCGTTCGTCGCCATTAAATCATCTCGGCTCATCCCTGGTTTTCGCGCCACTCCTGCTGTTACCACCACAATATCGGAATTTGATGATTCCTGGTAATTGTTTGATCCGACGATCTTCACGTCAGATCCAACCACCGGCATCGCTTCAGTCATGTCGAGCGATTTACCTTGGGGCATACCATCGACGATATCTACGAGAACCAGGTCAGCCAGTTCTCGTTGGGCAAGCCAAAGAGCAGTCGTTGCACCGGTTTGTCCCGCACCTACGATGCTTACTTTCGCCATATCTCCTCCAATGTCGATACGGTTAAGATACTCAATTGCACTTTCGAAAGCACATGCGTGGTTTCACGGATAGAAATCACATCAATCATCATTCTCCTCAAGTCTCTGGCCTTGAGAACCAAAAACCCGCGTCTCTCGATCTCGGCTCGATAAAGTATTCATCAAGCACCTCGATCCCCTCCCCCTCTTCGACTTCACCGATCGGCCAAACATCGACAGTTTCCTTATCGGCTCGCTCAAGAAAGGCGTTCACTTTCTGCCTCTCAATAGCTAAAAGTAGACCTCCCGAAGTTTGCGCGTCGAATAACAACATCTGATTGAATTCGTCGATAGAGCGTGCGAAGCTCACCCGATCACTGAAATACTTTCGATTGTCCGCGCTTCCACCAGGGAAATACCCTTCCTCAGCATATCTTCGAGCACCAGACAAGAACGGAATTGAAGGCAGGTATAAACGAAAAGCGACCGACGAAGCCTCCGCCATTTCTACCCCGTGTCCCAAAAGGCTATATCCAGTCACATCAGTAGCAGCTTGAACACCAAATTCTGCAGCAAGATTAGCGGCGGAAGCGTTTAATTTCTTCATCCAAGTTACGGCCTGAATAATGTCACATAAGAATCGGCTTTTTCGTGTTTCAAGGCCGTTGTTGTCACCCCAGTACCCAATGGTTTGGTCAGGATGAGGGCATCGCCAGGTTTTACCTTCGATTTGGTCATGAGTCGGTCAAGAAAGCAGGTTCCCAAAGCCACAAGACCATATTTGGGTTCCTGATCTTGAATCGTATGGCCCCCAGCGATTACCGCACCCGCTTCGCGAACTTTCTCCGCTCCTCCTCGCAGGATTTCTCCCACAATATCACCTGGCAGTTCGGGGGGCATGGCAACAATGTTTAAAGCTAGGATGGGAGACGCCCCCATGGCATACAAGTCGGATAGAGCATTGGAGGCAGCGATAGAGCCATAATCATATGGTTCATCCACAACCGGTGGAAAAAAATCAGTCGTTACTACAAGAGCTTGTTTACTATCCAAGCGCCACACGGCTGCGTCGTCCGGCAATCCGAGGCCGACAATTAGATCCGGATATTCGTCTGGAGTGAAGAGTTCTCGTAATGGTCGCAACACGTGCGCCAGAGCTTCTGCACTCATCTTGGACGCTCAGCCAGCACAAGTCGCTAGGCTGGTGAGACGAATCTGCCTTCCCGAAGAACCAGGAAAATTGCCGTGTGTTCCCTCACGCGGATCATTCATTTATTACTCTCCCCAAGCGATCCCTAATGCCACAGAAGGTGAGGCGATGCCCCACACCTCAATCTCCCCCCGAGGTCCTAATGCCAGTACAGCACCTCTTGGCAACCCAAGTGCATACGAGAGTTTGTGTTGGGAAAGAAGTTCCTTAACAGAAGGGATCTCCCCTGGCTTATCAACCCCAGGAAGGATTATGGCTCCTGTCAGCCATCCAAGCCCTGCGGCTGGTCCCTCTTCGCCAGCGAAAAACCACGAGCCCAGAGCAGAGGATGCCGGGCCAACAGTAAATACAAGGCTCCCCTCACTCAGCAAGGAATCGAGTTCAATATCCGATTTTAGAGGATCGAGCATATCAATCCAATTATGTACGTCCCCTCCCGCCATCACCAGCATGTTCGCGGCCTCAAGAAACTCATGAATTGAATTCTTAGTTAATTCATTTATCCGCATCACTGTAACCTGAGAATCAAGCAGGATCTCGATATCCTCTAGAAAGGATTGAAGATCGTCACCGATCGCAAAATCCCCGGAAAGACAAATCGGCAAGCGGGAAAGATCGATCCTCGAAAGTAATTGTTCCGCTAATTGAGGCATCTCACTATTAAGTGATGGAACAAGACCGGAGAGAACGAGCCAACCTTCATACGATGGTCGACGAAATACCTTATGCGGTTCACTCACGATGCCCCCAACAACTTCCAAACGGATGCGGCTAGAAGAGAAGAGGCCATAGGAAGTGCTGCTTCGTCAAAGTCAAAACGAGGGTTGTGATGGGGCGCGTCTAAAGATCGTGAGCTATCGCTCGATCCCACCAAGAGATAACCACTTGGGATTCCTTCCATAAAGAAAGCCATATCTTCGGACCCCATAGTGATCTCGCTTGAGCTAATGGTCGCTTCGGGGAACAACAACTCAGTTAAAGAACGGAGCCCAGCGGCAATTGTACGATCGTTGACAACAGGAGGAGCAAGTCGTGTAAACTCCACTTTTGCATCAGCGCCCATCGCGGACGCCACCCCGCCGGCTACTTGCTCAACACGTTGTAGGACCAGTTCCCTCACCTCCGGAGTGAAGGTCCGTATCGTCCCACGTAGAGCGGCATGAGATGGAATGATGTTGAAGGCTTCCCCGGCTTGAAATTGTGTCACACTCACGACTGCAGATTCAAGCGGATCGACATTGCGAGACACGATCGATTGTAAAGCGGTCGTAATTTGAGCGGCGGCAAGGACAGGATCGACAGTTTGATGGGGGGAAGCACCGTGCCCACCTTCTCCCCGGATTTCAACCTCAAATTTTTCCGCACCCGCCATTACTGGACCTGGCGTGATCCCAATCCAGCCCTGCGGTTTGTCGTTCCANNCGCAGGTTGGAACACAAATTTCACCCTCCCGGGAAGGTCAGCTCGGTGTTTATGCATCAACTTGGCTACGGCTATCCCAATAGCCGTGTGACCATCATGCCCACAAGCATGCATCACGCCATCATGGATCGAGGCATACGGCACATCTGTCTCCTCTTGCAGAGGGAGAGCGTCCATATCGAACCGAACAAGGACAGTGGATCCTGGTTTTTCACCCTTCATCAAGGCTATAACGCCTGTTTCCGCTATTCCAGTATGAACCTCGAGACCCAGATTCTACATTTCATTTACTACTACACTGGCCGTACGATGCCCTTGAAATCCCAGCTCAGGATGACGATGAAAATCTCTACGCAGGGCTACGATCTCATCCGCGAGTGCATACGCTTTTCGTACAAATTGGGTGTAATCCATTCAGAAACCTATCTCCGCAAATCAATACGCATAAAGCGCTCAATATATCGTGGCGCGTCCGGTGGGCTATCAGTATCCAGCATTCTATTCCGAAGGGTCTCCTCGAGTTCTTCCATATTCGGGATTTGACTGGCATGTTCTTTTAATGCTGCTATCTTTTTTCCGAGGAATTTGGTGACATTTACAATTGTGTTCGGATGTTGCGCTCCTGCCACATAGACTTGCTCCACCTTGTGTGGTTTTAACCCTTCTTCTTGAAGCAATTCAGGGAAATACAAGCCTGAGCCTGCCGCAGGAAATACGGCATCTAGCGTCGCCTGACCAGCGGCCCTATGATCTGAGTGATTGATGTAGCGATCACTGGGGAAGAAATTCGTTGGATCGCAGGTGACGATGATCTCAGGTCTCACTTGACGAATGACGCGCACAACATCACGACGCAGCGTAAGATCTGGTGTGAGATAGCCATCCGGGTGATCGAAGAAAATAACATTCTTGACCCCTAGAACCTCAGCAGCCATCCGTTGTTCTGACATCCGCTTCTGAGCGAGGAGTTCGGAATCGGTTCCCACATCATCATCGCCCTTATCCCCCCGTGTCAGCAAACAATAGGTAACCTCAGCACCTTCAGAAACCCATCGAGCGACAGTACCTCCACAGTAAAACTCCGGATCGTCGGGGTGTGCTAAAACCACCAAGACCCGGAGAGGCTGATTAGATTTCGTCACAGGGTTTCCTCACCCTTTCCCACATGTACATTCCCCATTTTGGTGAATATCACATGGCTGATTTGCCTTTGCTTTCAACGCTTGAAGCTCATCATAGGGTTCTATCTCATCGCGTAAAAATTCGATCTTACGTTCGTCATCGAACTGTACAATAACGGCCTCTTTGAGAGGTAGGACATCTACAACCTTACCCTCCCCTCTTGGGGTTACAACACGCTTATTCCGCTTGGGAAGGTGTTTACGAGCTTTGATATATTCTTCGTATTCATAGAGCAGACAACAGCGAAGCCTTCCACACAAACCGGTGATTTCCTGAGGGTTAAGTGAGACACCTTGGGCTTTAGCCATACGAATGGAAACAGGACTGAATTCTAGGAGGAATTTCGAACAACAACGCTCTTCCATTCCACAAGCACCTATTCCCTTATAGATCTTAGCCACATCGCGAGGTCCAATCTGCCTCATCTCAATCTTTGATTTCCGATGGGCTTTTTTCATCCACCTTCGTAATTCCTTAAGATCAACACTTTCATCACCTTCAACACTGTAAAGAATAGTCAAACGTGAACCGTCGTATGAGAACTCTGCTTTGGCAAATTTAATCCCTCTCAACCCCAGCTTTGCTGCTTGGGATCGACAATCGATCAATGCTTCGATTTCACGCTCCTGCCATATCCGCCGCATCACCATTTCTTGCGCAGTGGCTAGGCGTTCGATCGGCTTCACGCCCTCTTCTTCCAAGTCAGGACGGTTGGTTATGAAGCTAACAACCTGCCCTAACTCTTCCCCCCGACTTGTGGAAACAAGAACGTAATCACCGATTTTGATATCCATGATTCTTGAGGCATCGAAATGATAGACCTTCCCAATGGGTTGAAAACGGATGGCAACAATTTTAGTACTGACCATCTTGTTCGTCATGATTTACCTTCTGCAATGATCGTCTCGATTGGGAACTTCACAACCATCATATTGTATTCAGCATAGATACGACCGAAATCAATCTCGGTCCTATAAACATCATTGACAGTGAATTCGCCACGTTCACGAATGGGAATCATACGCTCTCATATAGCACGAAATCAATCAATGATTTCAATAGGTATACTCTGACCTTGGCCCCTGGTATGAACCGACACTTTAGCTGACAAATCCTCAGCGACTGCGGTTAATGCCTTTGCGACCGGGGATTCTGGCTTCGAGACTACAATTGGAACACCAGCGTCACCACCTTCCCGGACAGTGGGATCTAAGGGAATGGCACCGATAAACGGAACAGCGGTATCCTGTGCAAGACGTTCACCACCTCCCTGACCAAATACATCCATATGGCCACCATCTGGCAACTCAAGATAGCTCATATTCTCAACAATTCCTAACACAGGGACATCCATTGCGCGGAACATCTCCAACCCGCGCCTCGCATCTTCAGTTGAGACCTTCTGGGGTAAGGTCACGATCACACCACCCGAAAGAGGGATGGATTGGGCGAGACTCAATTGTGCATCCCCGGTGCCAGGAGGGAGATCAATGATCAGATAATCTAATTCTCCCCATTTCACATCATTAATGAATTGCTGGATGGCGCTATGTAGCATTGGGCCACGCCAGATCAGAGGCTGGCCTGGCTGAACCAAGAAGCCTATCGACATAAGCTTGACGCCATGAGCTTCTGCAGGTAGTAGCTTGTTGTCCTCAATGGAGGGGATGGTATCCACCCCCATCATGGTCGGGATATTGGGTCCATAGATATCGGCATCGAGAAGACCGACACGCAATCCGCGGTTTGCCAACACGACCGCTACGTTCACTGCAATTGTAGACTTCCCCACACCCCCCTTTCCGGAGGCGATCGCGATTGAATTCCGTATCGGCCGTTGAATGAGATTATGGATGTGTTCATCAATGGGAACATTCGAGGCCATCTGAATCTCCACTTCTGAAACACCGGGAAGAGATTCTACAGCCTGCCGCGCGTCTGCTTCGATTTTTGATTTCAGAGGGCAAGCAGGGGTTGTCAGCTCAATGATGAAGGAAACCTTGCCATCTTCGACTGATAGATCCTTGATCATGCCCAAAGTGATGAGATCCTTACCAAGTTCAGGGTCGTTCACTTTTCGGAGTGCTAATTCAACCTCCTCCCGTGAAAGAGAATCGTTGCCAATGCTCATTGCTTTCCTCCAGGAATTGGTTGCTCGAAAAAACCTGTCAAAGTTTGCCCGTTATCTTCAAACGCAATGACCTCAGATCGGGAAAGCTGAAAGAGTCTCAACAATTCAGAATCGGCACCTCTAAATCGTCGCACGGTTTGTGTCGCGCACAGGGTACATCCTCTCAAAGCCCGATAGGAATGTGTGTAGCAAGTGAGGCAACTACACAAGCGGACCAAGAGTAAGCTGAAGGCCAGTTGATCGAGCGAAGCATCTGGAGACCAACATACCTTGTCAACAAGATTCCTCCATGCGGCACCGCGTAGGTCTCTAAGATAAGGAGCGACGCGCATGGGAAATATTATTTCTGTATCACTGTGATACACCCACACACCTACCTACGTAAATCAATCAGACAAGGTGATTATCTCGCCTTCCGCTTAGCCTCCTTAGCGGCTTCCTTCTCCGCGCGTTCAGTCTCTTCGGAAGCGAAGTTTGCTGGTCGAATCGATTCATAGTACGCGACAGGTTTCGACAATCGATCCTTGTTGAAAATATGATCGGCGAAGCGATCATAGGAGGCCAATTCATAATCGTGATCCATTTTGATGGCATCAAAGGGACAATATTCGGCACACAATCCGCAATTCATGCAGATATCGATGTCGATAAAGAATTCCTTCGGTGACGGTATCGGTCTACCGGTTTCCGGATCATTTGTCCGTACGATCCAAATGCATTGCGGTGGACAGACTTTCGCACATATGCCACACGATGTACATCGATCCTTCCGCTCTCCATCCTCACCAATCTCGTAAACTAAGAAAGGAATGTAGCGGAACTCCTCGGGAACCGGTAGCTTTTCCTCGGGGTATTGAACGGTGAACACCCCTCGCGCATTTGGCCCTTGTCTTTCAGCAATAGCTCCCTCTCGGTAATAACGCCGCCCCAACCAGCGGATATCATCTAGATAAGTTTCAATGAAATGCTTGAGGGTAACACCTAGACCTTTGATCAGCCCGAGACCATACATTCAGTTCTCCATAACATCTACGCAACGTTTTCAACGAAGCGGCTAGCGATCGACCTCTCCCAATACGATGTCTATCGAGCCTAAAATCCCGACCACATCAGCAACCTTATGGCCTCTACATATTTCACCAAATGACGTCAAATTGATAAATGACGGTGAACGGATGTGGTATCGCCAAGGGTTGGGTTTACCGTCAGAAACGATATAAAAACCTAATTCCCCCTTCGGGTTCTCTACTCGTCCATAAGACTCACCAACCGGTACTCGAACCTGATATTGAGATTTGCCTGTCTGGATTTCGCCTCCCGGAATATCACGGACAACTTGTTGCAAGATGCGTAAACTTTGGCGCATTTCTTCTAAGCGTACAAGGTAACGATCGTAAATGTCACCGTTGTTGCGGACCGCGATATCGAAGTTAAACCGGTCATAAATAGAATAGGAGTCCGCCCGTCTAACATCATACGGAACACCAGACGCTCGAAGGACCGGACCTGCCGCGGAGTATTTGATCGCCTGCTCTCGTGTTAATATACCGATCCCAATGCACCGAGTTCGAACGATCTCGTTGTCCGTCAGATAGGTATCTAACTCATCTATCTTGCGTGGCAATCGCTCTGTGACTAAATCACGCACACGTTCTAAAATACCCTCCGGCAGATCCCTTACGACACCCCCGAAGCGGAAGTAATTACACATCATTCGCGAACCTGCGACTGCTTCAAAGATATCGAGAATGAGCTCACGCTCGGTGAGTGCATAAAGCATGGGTGTAAAGAAAGCGCCTAAGTCGTTGAGCAAGGTACCGATGGAAAACAGATGACTAGCGATCCTGGTGAGTTCGGCCATCATCACCCGAATATACTCTGCACGCTCTGGAGGTTTGATCCCCATCAGCTTCTCAATCGCCAACGCATAACCGAAGTTATTCCCCATAGAAGAGAGGTAGTCTAGGCGATCCGTAAAAGGCATGTTCATGATGTAGGTGTTCCGTTCACCGATCTTCTCGTGGTTGCGGTGTAGATAACCTACAACCGGCTGCAAATCAGCGATCTCTTCCCCTTCTAGACTCACTACCATCCGGAATACCCCGTGGGTCGAAGGGTGTTGGGGACCTAAATTTACAATGATCTGATCTGTCTCCAAATCCCGACTGTTGTCCGAGTCTTTTGCGTTGAGTTGAACCATTCCTGAATACAGAGCTTTGTCAGCTTCAGGCATCCATCCATCGGGCGTAAATTCAGGCGGGTATTGGACATTCTTTTTAAACGGTTGTTTTTCCTCGCTGCGGATAGCCTCTCCATCAGGCCAACGATCCTTGAAGGGCTTTCCAGCTTCCACAAAATAGGGTTCCTCCCAATCTTTCCGGAGAGGATGGCCTTGAAAACCTTCCCACATTAAGATCCGTTTGAGATTTGGGTGACCTTCAAAACGAATACCGAGAAGATCCCAGGCTTCTCTTTCCTGAAAATCTGCTCCTGGGAATATTGAAACTAACGAGGGGACCCTAGCGTCCGCTCGAGGGGCTTGAGTCTTAAAAACTAAAGCGGGACCACCCTCCAATCGATACGCATGATAGACGACCTCGATCATATCGTCCGGCAAATAGTCCACACCTGTAACCGAGGAAAGGTAATCGAAACCCAACTCCTCTCTGATCGTTTGCGCGAACTCAATCAACCGCTCCCTGTTGATAACATATCCTTCATAACCTTCACGTTCATCAGGTTCAAGCGTGCCAGGAAAACGATCCACCAACTCAGTTATAGGTACATGACGAGTATCTTCATCCATGCGGTTCTCTATCCGATGAATTTATCAACCATCCCTTAAGCATCTTTTCGAACGTCGTGCTTTTCAATCGAGGATCGTGTTGTATCAAAAAGCGGGATATCACGGGGGTCAATGAGATCTGGGCCCAAGACCGGAATTGGGATCGGTTCCGATGCTTCACGTTTATACCATCGCACTGTTCGGATCGACTGTTTATCGATCTTCTCCTGAAGTGTTATCAAGCCGTTAAGCAATGCCTGAGGTGTCGGAGGGCAACCAGGGACATAGACATCGACCGGGATGAATTTATCCACACCCGATACAACGTTATAACCTTCTTTGAAAGGACCACCCCCTGAAGCACATGCACCCATGGCAAGCACATACTTAGGTTCGGGCATTTGATTGTACAAACGGACGATCATGGGGATCATCTTCTTCGTTACCGTGCCTGAAACGATCATCAAGTCGCTTTGTCGGGGGCTTGGTCGCATTACTTCCATGCCAAATCTCGCAAAATCATATCTGCTGGCTGCGACACATATCATT
>JABAOF010010440.1_pt1 | contig 10047 bp, 8 predicted proteins | sample 7062171 | NCBI WGS metagenome assembly JABAOF01 (sample SAMN14538628, study PRJNA623070) | marine sediment metagenome | biome: marine biome [ENVO:00000428]; feature: marine pelagic biome [ENVO:01000023]; material: deep marine sediment [ENVO:00002113] | place: India: Gulf of Khambhat ...
TCTTCGAAGTGAGGATTACAAATAACATCAATGTGATCTTAGGAGACATAATTGGCAAAACGGTTGTCCCCGAAGCGGTTCGAGTCCTGGAAAACACTGGTTTAGAATTTGATGTTCAGCATGCGCGGCCTAGCCAAGCACTTACGCGGCTAATAATTCTTTTAGCTGCTGTCTGAAAACCGATCTGCTTTCTTCAATAGTGCTTTCCTTTCCTTTCTCCATAACCACTTTATTCATAATGTCTTTGATCGCATCTAAATCTATTTTCAAATCTGTTTCCTTTGTTAAGTCGTCAAGCACAATTACAAGTTCATTAATTTCTTTTCCAATTTCTTCATCTTTCACTATCGTGCCAAGTGCAATATCATTTAATACATAATATGCTAGAATTGTGGTTTTTATATCCTGATAGTTTGGATGAGTTTTCTCAAGGAACCCACTCTCTGAAGTTAATCCGCTGAAATAGTTATGCAACGCTACTAAAATGCCATACGTTTCTTTTGAGATTTCTTCCGGAAGGTGTTCTTTTACAGCTAACGAAAGCTTTGTAAAGTCCAAGTCTATTGTTCCTATCTTTTGGCCTGTGAAGCTCCTAACCTTTTCTTCAGAACGCTTCACGTAACCCTCCACACGATTCCAGTCAACCCTCCCTTGTAAGCTCCTGAGAACGTCAAATAAGGAATTAATTATCTCTATGGCAAAGCTGAGTATTTTGGCGAGTTCGTTCCGTCTTTGTTTCGCTGCTTCTTCATCTTCTGCCATTTTTTCTTGTTCGTTCAAAGCCTCAGCTATCCTCTCGTGTATCATTCCAACTAATTCCGTCTCTTCTATTTCAAAAATGTCAGTAACGCCTTTCCATGTAATGCTTAGTTCGTTTCCAACTCTTTCTATACTTTCTATCTCAGTCAGTGGTATTTCTCTGGCAATTTTTTTCCGCTTTCTAAAGTATCCCTTCTCCATGTGGAATCTTACAGTGTTGCCAATAAACTCTAACCTACCACTACCAAGATTTCTTAGACTAGCTTTCGCCGAAGATTCTGAAAAAACTGTTTCAGTAGATCGTTGCTTTCTGCGTATCATGATCAACTAGTTACTGAACCAAAACCTAATAAGCTTTAATATTTGTGTCTATGCGCACGTAGATTATGGGGAGGGACGATGTTACGCATACATTAAATTGGATGTTCGCTTAAACCATTTTCATGTTCTTCTCATTAGAAACATGTTTGTTTTGTCAAAAGAAAATTCGCGGTATCTTTGGCTGTAGAACAGCCTGAGATACTCTTCTGCGTGCTTGGGTTCAAAGGGGAGATCATGAGCGGAGATGTGCTTCTTTTGTCTAAGTAGATCTTCAATAGATATTTCTGCTATTGGATAATGTAATAAAAGCTCTTTTATTTCATTGTACCCAGCTATTGTTCCTATACATTCATCTATGTATGATAAGGATTTTGGCAGGTGTTCCAACACTTGCTTTAGTTCATACTTTGACGAGTTAAAGATTACATTCATTTCAGATGTCATTTGCTCCCTTAAAGTAACGTTTTTCTCCCACAAATAGTCCTTCGTGAATAGCAGACTTTCGATCGATTCCTCATTACTCTTCAACTCTTCATAAAGAATCGAAAGTACATCTCTAGCTATGCTCAACGATGATTGGAGTACATCTCCTATTATCATAACATTCATGACGTTAAGTGGCTTTTTTTCAATGCTGATTTTGATTTCTTCGGCCATTTTCGCATAATCCATCAATTTAGAAAGATTATCGCCTAAGACTAGCAATCTTTCACTTTGGTTGCTTAAATTGACTATAGAAGTTAGAGACTTCTGTAGATACTCGACCGACTTTGATATCTCAGCACTATATTGCTTCTCCCAATTATTGAGTGACGTGAAAAGAGCTTCTATAGAGATCCAAGGAGTTGTTTTTTCGTCAAGGTTTTTCTTTACAAATGTTATTGTCAGGCTTTCTTCAGGAAGTTTTGGATCATATAAAGACCTTATGATAGCATAAATTTGTTCGGCGACTTGAATGACCTCAGTGACGAGAGACCGACCTCCTTCTAATACTTCTTTAATGCGATTTATCCTCATTTCCAGAGGTAGTTCCTTTTGAAAATCTGTTTTTACTGTGGTTTTAACTTCTAATCCTATGTCCGCGAGTTTTCCTATCCATGTCGAATATTCGCCGTTAACGTATATTTGATATTCTTCCAGTGAAACGTTTAGTTTGGACATTAAGTTGTCAATCTCATTGTTTATTTTCTTATCTAGTTCATTGAGTTTCTCATCCAATTCAGCGGAGTCATAGAGACCAGCTGAGGTCTTGCTAAGAATATCGTTGAGGTTGTCTTTGATTGTCAGCATTTTTCCTTCAGTAGAACTGATGTCTAAAGGAATGCTGTTCTTGACTTTTTTCAGTGACCATTCAAGAACTTGTAGCCGTGCGCGCGCGAGCTCTTTCGCCTTTTCCATGATCATCATTGAACGCATCTCCATTGTTGCTCTTTTCTTGGGCGCATAATTGAGTATGGACGCAAATATCGTGAATATGCTGGTCGCTAAAATGCCAAATATCATCTGCGAACTGTCAATTTTAGCTCTAAAGGCTAAAGGACCTTGAAGGCCAATTAAGAAGAGGAAGAATAACGCGGTAGCGCTAGCTGCTGTCATGGCGGGAAGAAGTATCTCTGCGTGCATTGTATAACTCTTTGTCATTAGCGCCTGCGCCATGAAAGCAGTAGCCGAAACGAGACCAATTACTATGACCAAAAAAAGAACTATGCCTGGAAGGGAATCGAAATATCTAGTTAATATCGCTTCCGTAGTCTGCGCCAGATGAACATCAGGCGAGAATGTGACCTGCCCAGCTATGGTTTCTACAACTTTAGTTGCCTCAATCAATCTGATTTGAGCCATTGACGCTTGCATGTCTTTTAAAACATCTGTTAGAGGAACATAAAGAAACGGGTCGGCGGCAGGGTCTTCCCACCAATATATGTTGCTTAGACTTAAAACATATTTCAAATACTGCATTATTTGAAGTGGGACTGAAATCAAAACATAGTATGACACCGTAAGGCCTAATTTCGTCTTCTTGTAGAGTACAGCGGCAATCAAGATTAAAGGTATGGCGAAATAATAGGTTTGACTAAAAAAAAGTAACATCGCGGCGATGATACCTAGATTAATAGCGATAACATCTTCATAGCGATGAAAAAGAAACGGAAGGGCGACAAATGGAAAGAGCAGGATAATAATCACTAGTTCACGAACTAAAGGCACCATGCTCATCTGCGATATGATATTTGTCCTCGACAAGTGGTATATCAAGCCTAACCCAACAAGGAGGCTTCCTATCGACATACCAGTGCGCCCGTGGTTCATGAATGTGACAAAAGCTATTAGAAAGGATATGATGGTTGGCAACGGTTGTGGAAGAAGCGGCATTAGGGACAGACCCAACATCATGCCAGCGAATGTAACTATAAACGTCAGGATCCTAAGCGATGTCTGTTTAAGTGCACGCTCCATCTCTTCTTTCTTTCTTTGCTTCCGTCTTCTGTACCAGGATCGCAAGTGAAAAATGGGCAAATCACGGAGTGATTTCAATGTTAATCAAGTAAAACTTTAATTTACAACACGGTTCTTAAAGCTTATTGTGGGGAGTACTTATGGGTAGCGGTGAACTTCATTTTGATGTTCTTGAAAACATTAGGAAGCATATTGACCAATTACTTATGGGTAGCGGTGAACTTCATTTTGATGTTCTTGAAAACATTAGGAAGCATATTAACCAATTAAAGCCATGGTTTCCTAGACAAGCTATCCTATGCATTGGTGAATATCCTATACAGATTCTTCTGAAAGGGCCTTTCGTAGGCAAAATGGATGGCACTTTACCCATCTTTATTGACAAATCCAGCAAGGATATTGTTAAATGGAGCCAATCCCGTCTTGAGACAGACAATATTTTGGGGCTAGACTCAAATATCGACACGCATTTTTGGTTTCATGTTTTACCCCACATAACAAAGAATGGTACATTCATCGCGCGTTTAAAAAACAAACCTATTGAGAGGCTACAAGAAGCTATAATTGTATCATCTATCTGGGATGGCATAGGTAGCGCCTTGTTGCCCGCCTTAATTTCGCAATTCAAGGTATGGAACATGAATTCAGTAGCATTGGCTGTGTTGCCTTCAAAACTACAGTCTTCAGATGTTCACTTCAATGCGTTTTCGTCCATGGGAATATGTGAATCCAAGGATCTTACACCAGTTTTACTTATAGATAGAGATCAACTCGAAAGCTACGTGGGAGTTGACAGAAAAGGCTCCATATTAAGGGGCAACATCGTTATAAATTATTTATTAGAATTGATGTTAGCTAAAGAAACATTTGTTCAAGAACTCTCAGAGTTATCTAGATCCTTCAATGTCAAACTCTATACGATTCTATCAGCCACAGGAGCCAGTCTCAATGTTTATGGCTCGCTAGAAAACATACTCAACACTGCATTGTTCAGGCCTCTTTTAACTTTTGACCTATCGAGCGCATCTCTAGTTTATGTTCTTCTTCGTATACCTCTTCAACTCAAAGACAAACTTCCAAGAGGAAAAATTGAGTTAGCAGTTGCCACCTGGTTTAAGGAAAGAGTCAGCCTCGAATCCATTTACATAAGTGACCCCATATACGTGGAAGATTTTAGTGACCGAATAGATGTGGTTATGTTTGTGGGAGGTTTCGATGTAACTGAGCTGTTCGCTTCGTTAGAGAAAGAAGTGAGCGCAATAAAGAAGGCTATAATTGAACGTGGTCTTTTAAGCGAAAATGAGTGGCAAGGAATCGTTGAGAGTTTAATACAAGATTGAGGTCTTCTTCCTAACGGTTTATTCTTTCTTCTGTCTGTTATTTTCTATCTCTTCAATCAGAGGTCCTGCAGTAATCCCATGCTCCAGGAGGTAGGAACGAGAGAAATTCCTCTCAAAATCGTTAGATTTGCTATGCAGTAATTGCATTTCATCGTATGCCTCAAGGTCTTCTGGCTTTCCTCTACCACCTACAACTAGAATTCTTGTTATCCATGGATCCCGAGAATCGACCACCCTTACGGTTATTGTTCTTGCTACCTCGCTGGTAACATATCCTGCTAGTGCGGTGTATAGCTCTTGTGTTAGGTCTTCGCTCCATAGAGTTGGAGGTGTCTGCACAGTAACCCAAATGTAATCCGATTTGTAGGTTGGCTTAAATCCCATGAGGCTCGGTGTTTTGAAAACTCGTATGATGCTCTTCATGTAATCTCTGAAATGTGCCATATCTAATATATCTTTGAGTATTACTTCTCTGGAGAGGGTTTCTTCTTGTTCGGTCAATATTTTGAAGATTATTTTCGTTTGTTCGCCTTCAGTGAGTTCAGTTGATCTTTCAAAGTATTTCTTGGGTTTGGTTATGTCGGATAGCCTTTCTTCATATTCTTTGTACAAATCGACGATCTTATTCAATCTTTTACGATAGTCGGAAGTCAGTTCTATCTTTTTTGCTAGTTGGTCATACAATTTGATTGTATTCTCCAGTTTTTCAAAATTCTCAAGGGTGTAGGCTTCTTCTTCTGCTATTCTTGTTAGATCCCTTTCAAGTTGTGTAAGTCTTTCTTTGGTGTATCTTTTCATACCGAAGATCTTCCTTAGCTGCCGTTCCAGTTTTGATTTATCGAATTCTTTCCTCTTCTTTGTTTCCTCTATCCTAACAAGTTCATTGTCGACGAGGCCTCTTTTATCAATTAAATTTGCCATGATTCCATGTATGTAGGTGAGGTGTTCGTCGATCATCTTTGCTTCATCTAAAGGTGTTCTAAGCATTAACTGCACCACAAGATAGATAGATGCCAACTCTGACTGAATATCTTCTAAATCTTTCAATTCAGACTCGGAGTCGGGAAGAACCTCATAGTATCTGGTTAGGGCTTCAGCCAAAATCCTGGTCTCATCATAAAACTTAAGAATCTTAAGAGACTTTTCAGCAAGCTCCGCTATATTCATGAAATCCTCCAAAAGCTTCTTTTGCCTTACGGTGAAGACTTGTGAACCAGGAATTAATTGCTTCAGGCGCTCAAAGATGGCAGCTTTCTTTTCGGAGAAATCGAGATGTGTTTTTCTAATGCGAGTAAGTAGAGTTTCTAGGTTATCCACTTTCCTGGATCTTCCTTTACGGAGCGTTAATTTTACTATGGTATCCTCTAGTGGTCCGGTCTTGGGCATCAATCTGATTGTGGATAGAAACTTCTTCAGCTCGCCTATCCAATTTGTAACTTGGTCCTCTACACACCTGACGTGTAATTCGTAGTCTTCTTCAAGCCTTGGATTGCCATACACAACGGACTTAAGTTTCTCTTCAAACTTCTCTTCGTCGTAGGTCCCAGCCTTTATAAGATAAGTCTTGTAGAGGTCCCTTGTTTCTTCATTCCTCACCTTGATTATATCGTGAATTCCCTCTAAAATATCGAGCTTTTCCCTTCTAAGCTCGGACAATAATTGAAGTTTTTCGAAATACACTTTAAAGGCTGATATGTACTCGTCCACAGAATACAATACCTTGATCATACCTAGGGTATGAACGAAATTCTCTGTGAGCCCAACCTCCGTCCCTATTCCTCCCAGAAGATCAGCTAAATCAAAATCCATCAAAACATAGAGCATGTCCACGATCATTTCATCCATTTCTTTTCGGGCAGCGACTATGTTGCCTACCTTGGTGTACGCGGGCATTAGCGGCAAGTAAATGAGCGCATTTAACGGATTTCGATAAATGTCACCAAAAGACTTGCAAACATACTCGTTGTAATCCCTATTCAACAACAGAGAATGTTCGTTCATCGCTACGTAGGCCGAGCATCCCTTTGCTGGGGGGTCATCTCCACGACATGGAGCTATAACAAAAGTTATGATCGGTACACTTGATCCTAGTACTTTCCTTAAATGTTTGGCGAACTCAAAGAACACTCCACTTCCAGTGCCTCCCCCTAATCCATATATTAAAATAACGGTTGGGGTGATTATCGATGAGAGAGCTTGTTCTTTGAATGAGTTTATAAGACCTCTCACTATGCCAAGTTGGTAGAAGTTCAAGACATATACTGCCTTAGCTAATGCTCTTCTTCTACCTGCGCCTCCAGCTAATGGAGGTATGGCTCTTGTTGAAAGGAGCCATGGATTGAAGTTTCTAAGTTTGGCTCCTTCACCCACTAGATATTCATCGTATTTTTGGTTAACGAAGTCGAACATCGCTTCGGCAGTTGGAAACTTTATTGATTGGGCATGCAGTAGCATTCTTTCTTTTGGCGTACCCTTCTTCAGCATCACTTTAATTAGTTTCTCATGGCTTTCTTGTAAGCTCCTGATTTCTGGATCTGCTATGTCAATTGCCATTAGGGAAAGTCTTGTAATATCATTTTCGAGTAGTTCCTTGGTTTTTTTGTAATTCAAGAAAGCCTCTACGATGTTGGTTCCTGCTGAACCGAGTCCGATTAACATCACGCTGTTTTGGTAGGGTCTCATTGAATGTCACGCCCAAATTAGCCCTTTAAGCCTGTCTCTAATCGTTTCCAACCTCGATGAAATAGTTCTATCAACTTTTGATGCTCTTAGTGTCAGCCCTTCTAAATCCCTGATTTGGTCTTCAATGACTGATAAAACATAATGTACCTTCCCCCTAGCTCTTAGAAATACGAATCCTAATGCGATTGCTGCAACTGATAAAATCGCCATTGCTGGTAGGAAAAGGGTCTCCATAATCGATGAAACAGGCTCTTGAGAGACTGCGAGTGTATCCAAGAGGGCAATAGCTTCATCAACGAATCCAACTTCTGCCAGAGCTTCAGCTTGGTCAAGAACACTTTCAAAAAGTTCAATGTATCCTGGTGCAACCCCCGTATTCTTAAGGTTTTGTAACTTATCTTCTCTTTTCTCGAGAAGGTTTTGGTATTCATCGAGTTCGGCGTCGACCACAGCAGGGTTAATTTGATCCAAAATCTCATCGCTCGGACTAGTCAGCTTGACTAAAGAATAATTTACTGATTTGTGTAGCACGAACCCATCAATTTTTTCGTCTGTTATCCCAACTGGGATTCTTCCATAACATGACATAACGAGAGTTCCTGTGACCTGATTGAACTCTACATATGCATTATTAGGGTTATAGTTCACAACTGGGTAGGCTGTTGAATGAAGTTGCCAGTATCTGTCTTGAACAGTTGAATGCCCCATGCTAGTTGTGAGTTTTAAGTTGTTGGGTGCTGTAACGGCTACGTCAACCGTAAATGTCACATTTAACTCTGCTCCGGGGATGAGTGGGACATAATCACTAGTTTCACCTGTTTGAAAATTTCTCTCTAGGATGATCTGTCCTGTCTTCAAGTCTTCCACTCTATATTTTATGATCCATTCTCCCTCGCCAGCCCCGTGAGCAGGCGTCATTGAAACTGCAATTAACAATAGAAAGAGAGAAATTATAGACAATTTTGTTCTCATGTCATTTCCCTCGTAAGAGATTCTTATAGTGTCAAAAGGATAGTTCCTTTAGATATAACTTTTGTGCTCTGAACTAAGGCGTACATGCATGCATGCATGCGAGGTTGAAAAGGCTTGATTTAGACCAAAAAACAAAAAAAGCGGTGGAAAAGTGAATGCTACTCCATCTTTTTTAACATTGTTTATTATGGTTTTTTATGATTCGGGAAAAAGGGAAATCCACTCTCTTTGGTATCATTTAATATTATTTTATATTGTAGCTCAAAATGCACGCGCAGGTTTTTGTGACTTTATTAAAAAGGGAGCAGCAACAGACATATTATGAGCAAAGCCGGAAAGTTCCGTCCCTAGTGTCTTCCCCTATGTCTTGAGTTTCTCATGTCCTTGACCTGCCTTTTTCTCCAATCCCTCTTTCTCTGTGTTTCTATCCTTTTTCTAGGATAGTCAAAGTGTTTGGAACCTTGCCTCCTATATTCATCTAGCCTTTTATAGAAGATTGAATAGCTTATCTCTTCTTTTGAAAGCAATGACATAATCTCATTCAATTCCGTTTTGGTTTCTTGTAATGTGATTTTGTCCCAAGTCTCAGAATAGGCAAGATAAGCCGCGTGAAATCTAAAGTCCGATGGCCGGTCAATCATAAGTTTTGTTACTTCTTCATCTTCGTTAGATTGTGGTTTCGATTCTTCAGTCATAGCGCTCTATACCCTTGAAGCGGTGAAATAGTATATGCAACGCAACACTATAAATGTTCTCCAAAGCAAAATAATTGTTACTCCCTTTGGTCATGCCTGTTGGTGGAAGATTCTATTTTGCCTTCACCATCACAGAAGCCAGTGATGTAATGCAGTGCTACCTCTGCGGCGTTTTGTAAAGTTTCTTCTCCGATGCCTGGGACTCCGCAAACCAATACAATAACATTTTTTGTTTTTTCTGTTACTTTCGTGGTATCTGCATCCCGATACGGATATATTGCCACCAGCTTTTCTCTGTCAGAGACAACTATTTCGCCTCCTCTTAGGAGAATAGGTTTTTCCATGCCTATTCCCAGAAATATCTCTCCCTTTTTCGCAAACCGCATGAGGAGGTCTCCCTTCAGTTTATTTGCGTCGAAGGCCGCGAGAGCTATTTCCGTTTTGATGGAGGCTAGGTTGTAGGCGTCAACAAGGGTGTTAATGTGAGGTATGGTTCTTCCTCCTAGAATCCTTCGTATCAGAGCCTCTGCTGCTGGTCGGTTCTTTGTAGGGTCTATTCCCACTCTCCAGAAAAAAACTCGGTACGCTCTGAAGGTTGGCAGGTTCTTTATGGAGTCTAAGTCGTACTTCTCTCTAATCTCCTTAGTTGTTTCATCCTTGAATTTTTCTAGTTCAAAGTTTTGCTTCTCGACCTTTACGTCCCTGACATTGCATATTAGAACAATCAGACCTAATAAACTAGTTTTGAGTTGAAAGTCGATTTTGATTTTCAATGTTTGTCTCATCTCTGTAGCTTAGATATTTATGTAACTAATTCAGCT
>JABAOF010069069.1_pt1 | contig 10047 bp, 7 predicted proteins | sample 7062171 | NCBI WGS metagenome assembly JABAOF01 (sample SAMN14538628, study PRJNA623070) | marine sediment metagenome | biome: marine biome [ENVO:00000428]; feature: marine pelagic biome [ENVO:01000023]; material: deep marine sediment [ENVO:00002113] | place: India: Gulf of Khambhat ...
AGTTGCGGACCTGCGCGCGAGCGCAAGGGCGGCAGCAGGGGCGGCCCGACGACAGGCGGGCCTTCCGGCCACGCGAGCCTCCCATCTCGCTCCTCGCGGCGCGAGCCAGTGCCTCCGGGTTCTCGATGGTGGCGCCGGTGAGAACAGGTGGATCTGCCAGGCTGTCGCGCTACCGCGCCGCGGACCTCGTCCGCGCCAATGGCGGGAATCGGCGGAGGGAAGTGTCATGGACTTGGCTGCGGCTCGCAGTGCGAGCCCCTCGGAGAGCTCTGCGGGCCCTGTGCTTCATCGCCGGGGCGCCGTGTCAAGCGGCCGGCGCTGGCCCTCGTGACAGGTACTCGTCCCATTCCCGCAGGCGCTCTCCCACGGTGTAGCGACCGCCGGGATAGCGCGTCTGCCATTCTTCCATGTTGGCCCGATTCTGCCGCAGCAGCTCCCGGAGCCGAGCGCGATCCGGGATACCATCCTGGCTCTTCCCCGTCGCCAGGTGGTAGTGGTGGATCTGCGCCTCGCAGAGGACTCGGAAGGCGCGAGCGAAGAAGACCAGGTCCTCGAACTGCCCGCTCAGGAACGCACCGTCTTCGGGCCGAAGCTGCTCTGCCACTTCGGTCACTTGCTCGAGCATCGCCTCCGCCTCGTTCACCGCCTCCTGCTTCTCGCGGATCATTGCCCTCGCGCCACTGCACACATGCTCCAGGGGCACCGGCCAACCCGAGAAAGCGGCCTTCCAGCCATTGGCACCGGGGTTGGCCTGCGCTTCCGCGTTGGGGAACGGGGTTCCGGCCGGGCAGGTGAGATGCTCAGCAAAGGCATGGAAATTGACGAAGCCAGGACTGGCGGGGACCGACTGGAAGGCCTGGTAGTTCCGGTCGGTATAGAAGATCTTCGCCAAGGTGTTCTGGAGCTCCATGAATACCGGTACGAGCGGGGCTGGCTTCTCGCCGAACTCGCGCCGCAGAAACTCCTCGACAACGTCCTCTGGCCTCACCGAAGGATCCAGGGCCCTGCGGCAGAAGAACTCCGCGTTGAACGCTCCCAAGGTGTCGGTGCAGGCCACCTCGAGGTCGCGCAGCGGGGTCGCTCCCGTCACCCCGCCGAGACCCGGGTAGAAGTGCCGGCGGGAGGGAAGGACGTTCCCGTGGGGGCTCCACGTGTCATGGGCGGTGGAGATCCGCCCCGATACGTAGACCGCGTTGAGTTCGCGCGCCTTCTCGACATGGGCCGCGTACTGCTGCAGAGCGCCTGTGGGAACGAAGTTGCGGCCCCAGTATTCGCCGTTGAGATCGAAGTTCACCTGCACGGGGTTGCTCTCGGCGGCCTTCGCGATATGTGCGTTGAACGGCAGGTGGAGATGGTAATCACCGATGACGTTGTCGCCGCTGACGATGACATCCCTGCGGCGGGAAGCGGCGAGCCGAAACGCGTGCAGCGTTCGTGTGTCGCCGCCACACGTGTGCAGATCCTGTGTGAGCCTCAGCCCCTTCGCGACGGCACAGGTGTGCACGGTGTTGAGAATGCGGGAGCAGACTTCCTCCAGCGGGACAGCCTGATGGCGCAGGTCTGAGATGACAATCGGCGCGCATTCCATGGCCCAGAGCTCAAGGCCCACCAGCTCCGGCGCCAGTCGGCACACCTCGTCAATCTGGTCGCGCAGCAGCTCGTAGATCAGATCTCCAGCCATGTCGGGCTCGCCGGCTTCATTGAACAGCTCCGGGCAGACCTCTCGCGCATGACCCGGATCGGGAACGCTCAAGACCTGGTAGCAGTACCAGAACTCCATTCCCGCGCGCCTGGTCAGCTCCGCCGCGTGGCGAAGGCGGTTCCGCAGCCGCTCGACGTGTGGCCGGACGGCCTCGGGAACGAGCTCCGGGCGCTTCGGGAACAGATACGGCCCCAGGTAGATCGAGTACTCGTTATTGCCATCCCACCAGAAGACCATGCGGGAGACACCATGCCGCGAGGCGAAATCGACGGCGCGCTCCCAGTGGGCGGGCGAGCCATAATCGGTGGAGAGGCTGAGCTTCATTCGCGACACCTCTGGCCGGGATTGCCGCCGGCTGTGCTCCGGAGAGCGCGGCTAGTCCCCCTCCATCACATCGCCCAGCAGCTTCGCCCATTCGCTCTCGGCGTCGACCTCACCGCGAGCGTTTCGCTCGAACTNNCGAACTTCTCGCGGATGGCAGCGGCATTGGCGAGAATGCGCCGCGCCCGCCCCCGTTCCGCGCCGCTTCCGGCTGCTCCGATCCCGGCATCGCTGTCAACGGTCCACGGACTCACCACGCGGTCTCTCACCTCCCTATCCTCCCGGGTCTCCGGGCCGGCATCGTCTCACGGCGTGACCCTCACCTGTAGCACGGACCACGGCGGCAAGCTCACCGGAAGCTCGGCAGCACGGCCGACGAGCGCCAGCCTTCTCTCTGTTCCCGCCTCAAGGCCGCGGCCATCCGCACTGTGGGCCTCATCGACCCGCCTGAGGCTGCCGGTCGCTGCGCCCTTGCCGAAGGGCAGGTCGGCAAACCTGATCTTGGCAGAGGCTCCCGCTCGCGCGTAGTTGGCCAGCATGGCGCTGACTGCGTGGGTCGCGTCGTCTCGCACGGCCATCGCCCGCAACGGACATCCAGCGGGCACCTTCATCCGGACGAACTGGCCGGAGGACATCGCTCTCAGCATCTCGAGGACGGCGTACTTGGGACGTTTGCGGTGCTCCGTGACGGCCGGGTACACCTTCCTCGGGCCATACCAGGTGTTGTCCCATGTGCCAGGTTCACCCCCGAGCGTCTGCTCCGGGTAGGGGATCTCCACGGCGGCGATATTCGGGAACTGATAGTCGTAGTCGAAGGGCCACAGGTAGCCCCGTTGGATTCCCCGTTCGCCCATGTTGAGCTGTTCGATGATCATCGCCGCCACGTAGGAAGCATGCTCGAACAGCGACTTCGGCCGTTCGGGCTCGTAGCCGGTGTTCCATCCGATGAGCACCTGTGGCGTGTCCGGGGAGAACCCGTTCCTCGCCAATACCGCCCGGACGTGCTCGACGCCATCGGCCAGCGTGTCATTGCGCTGCCAGTCATAGTCCTGCCAGATCACCTCATCCAGTGTGATGGATTGGTCAGGGTGTAGGCGCTTGCGCTCTGCCAGCGCGGCGACGAAGTCATCCATGCCGAACCCGTGTCCGTAGGCTCTGTTCATCTCGCTGGAGTAGGTGGAGGTCATGGGGCCCCCCACTTTGGCCGTCGGATCTGCTGACTTTATGGCCCGCCACGACCAGACGAAGAACTCGACGTAATCGTAGAGCAGCTCCATGCTCTCGGGCCGCCGCCCCGGGTGCCCGCGCCAGGAGACCCAGCTCTCGGGCTCGCCCCATATCTGGTAGGATGAGCCAGCGAAGCCGCGCTCATCCGCCAGGTGCCGCACCGCCCCGGACACGACCTGGTGCCACTCGTGGTAATCCGCCGGGGCGTAGACGTAGCAGTGCTCGTCGTCGGGGCTGGACGACAGCGCGCGCGGGGGGAGCCCAACGAAGAAGCCCGGCCCGGTCTGTCCGAGAGTGTTGGTCAGGAAATCGAGCTGTGCGTCGAGGTTCGCGAAGTCCTGGCTGAGCTTGCCGTCTGCATTGCGTGTGATCTCCCCGAGCAGACCGACCTCTGACGAGTTCAGGCCCAATGCGCGCCACGCTTCGGTGCCCCAGGCGTCCGGGGCAGACCGGTTGAATGTCACCGGCATCCCCTGAAAGCCCAGCCAGTTGCGGATGACGTCGGCATCACGAAGTGTCTCCGCCCCCTCCACGGTGATCGTGGACACGGCATCCTCTCTCGCGGCGGCTCTCATCGGGCTCCCTCCGTGACGCCGGCCAGTCTTTCCGCCTCTTTCCGCACCCTGCGTGCGCGTGTGACCAGACGCACGAGTTGCCCCGGCGTCGAGCTGCCAAGGTAGCCGAAGACAAGCACGACCGACCCGTCGCCAACCTGACGGGCGCCGGGCGCAAGCTCCGCGTTCGCCTCTTGGCTGCACTCCGACAGGAACCCGTCTCCATCTCTGCGGAAGTGGAACCCGACACCATCGCCCATCCCGATCATGGCCTGTCCGTACCCGAATCCGTTCTCCTGCCACGCAGCCATCGGCTCGCAGAAGCGCACGACGTTGGTGGGCGGCCGGATGCCCTGATCGCCGCGCGTTCCCCCCTCGATCCTACGAAAGTGGCAGATGCCCGTGAGGGTCCAAGGTTCCGCGCCGGTGTTCTCGATCCAGAGGTGCTGCGCGGCAAGCCAGCCGCAGGACTTCCTTGGCACCCAGAGCCGCCAGCCGGCCGCCCACGCGCCCACCTCGCGGCCGGTGGAGTGGCTGAGCCTCATCTCCACCACCGTGAAGCGCCGGTCTTCCCCCAGGCCCGTGATGTCGATCGCCTCCGGCTTGAGGGGGGCAGCGCCGCGCTGATGAACGGAGGGCTGGTAGGCGCCGATGGGATGATGCTGGTAGCGCAGTCTCCAGCGCTGGTTGTCGGTGTCGCCTATCACCTGCAGTTCGCCGGTCTCGACGATCAGCTCCGCTGGCAGCGCATCCGTCGCGATGGCGGGTGCCGACCGCTCCCACTTCACGGGCGGCTCAGGCGTGTAGACCATGTCGAGCCTCCCGGTCAGATGTATCTCATAGACTCGGCTATTCACCTCGGTCAAGCCCTCTATCAGCTCCGGCCATGGTTCGTCTTTCTCGTTGACCAGGCCGGAGTTGCCGTCCTCGAGCATCGTGTTGAACATGCCGAGCACTGGCTCATCGGTCCACGAGTACCAGTGTGAACCCACGAGCCACGGCAGGCTGAACATGTACCTCTGGAAGCAGCGCGCGCACCGCGCGCGCTGCTTCTGCGTGATCAGCCGGATCCCGACGGCTTCCTTGTGAGGGATGCGGCTGTCGAGGGCCGGGAAGTCCCATTCCGTGACCATCAGCGGCTTGCCGGCCTGCTCGTAGATGCGGCGGAAGTACTCGAGCAAGGTGGATGGCACACCCCGGTCGGGGTCGGCATTCGGGTACGTGTTCAGCGATACGATGTCGCAGTACTTGCCGCAGATGTCCCAGACATCAGGTGCGATCTCGGCGAACCGCGTTCCCAGGATCATGTGGTTGGGGTCCCATTTGCGGATCGCGTCGGTCGCCGCTTTGAAGTAGCGGTCTGCCACCAGCCGCACGTATTCCCGCGCCATCCGCTTCGCCTCAGCGGAGGCGGGCGGCACGGGATTCGCCGACGCCGCGAATTCCGCGAACGAACGATAGCGCGTTTGCCACGCGTCATTGAACTGCCCGACGCGGCGGAAGCACGTCTGCGCCACCTCTACCAATGCCTGTTTTGCCGTGTGATCGGCAGGCTTCCTCCATGCAGCCAGGGCGAGGCCGCATTCGCTGAAACCCCCGAGCTCATTGTCGATGGAGCCGAACCACTCGAGTTCGTTGTCGAGGAAGTAGCCGATGAGCCAGGGGTCGTCCTTCTTCGATGGGCAGATCTCGCGGGCCTGTCTGTCGCAGAAGGCCGGCCAGGCCGGCGAGAACACGTTCGGAAACCCGGTCCACCAGGTCCGTGGGACGATGTCCTCTTGATCGACGAACGACCCTGCGCCGTACCACTCGATGTGGGGGAAGCCCCGGTAGCGCAGCAGCTCGGCGTGGCCCGCCGCCAGCGTGTTGAAGCCCCACCGGCGCATCCGCTCGGCAACGGCGTCGGCCCACTTCTCCTCCCTGCCGTACTTCTGCTGGACGAATCGATGGTAGGGCGAATAGCCGAGGGGCTCGCACGCGTGGAGGTTCCAGTTGAGGTGATCTATGCCAATGTCCAGGAAGCCACGGCCATCGGGATCGATGAGCCACCAGATCTCGCCCTGCCTCTCCACGTGGAAGAAGCCTGTCTTCTCTCCTCTCACCTTCTCGAACCCGGGGCCGTTGTAGGCCGGGAACTGTCCGCAAGACGGCTCCGTCATCTGCTTGTCCTCTCTGTGACGTTCGGGGATGCGAGGTAGTGGTTCTCAATCGTGGCCTGCGTCATCACGATGGTTCTTCTGCGACGCGGGGACTCTCCCCCTGCGACTCTTGGTCCAGCTGAGGATTGACCATCTGAGCAGCAATTTGCTCAACGTTGGAGCGAGAGCACGCGCGCGCGGAAATGAGAGGAGCGGCCGCGCGACAGTCGAAGAGGCGCACGGGGGCGACGATGCGCGCCCCCATGTCGCGCTCGTACCGGATCGTGTTCGCCGGAGGCGGAGAGTCCGCAGGAGGTGCCATATGGCAAGGGCGGGTATCGAGAAGAACTTGTTGTCAGCACTCGAGGGGATCGAGACCATTGATGCTCACGAGCACTTGTTCCCCGAGAGCGTCCGCAACGAGATGAAGGTGGACGTGTTCACGCTTTTCTCCAACTACAGCGACCTCGCCATAGCAGGCATGCCGCCTTCAGCACTCGCCGCCACGGGCAATACGGACATCCCGGTCGAGCGCCGCTGGCGGCTGGCGGCCCCTTACTGGGAGCACAAGCGGTGGACCTCCTATGCCAGGGCGATCCTGATAACCATCAAGGAGTTCTACGGCGCTGACGACCTCGACGAGAGAACCTGCGTGGAGGTCTCCGAGCAGATGGCCGCAGCCAATGTCCCCGGCATCTATCGGCGCGTCCTGAGAGACGCCTGCAACATCCGCACATCGCTTACCCAGTGCGCTCGCACCGAGGTGGACAAGCCGCTGCTCACTCCGGTCATGCCGCTGATGGCCGACGTCGAGACCTGGGAGCAGGTCAGCCGTCCCGCGATCGGCGATTGGGAGTCATACGTGCGGCCGCTGGCCCCCGACATCCTGGTGCGCACGCTCGACGACCTGCTCGAGGCCCACCGCTACTACGTCCGCCAGGTGAAGTCNNGCGGCAGGACTCAAGACGGTGTCCAATCCCTACGAGGAGCCCGATAGGCAGGCTGCCCAGCAGTGCTTCGAGGACCTGCGGAAAGGCACGGTCAGCTCACTGCCCTCGCCCCACTCGGTGAACCCGCTGCGCACCTATGTCATGGACGAGATGCTCCGCTACGCCGGCGAGCAGGATCTCACCGTCGCCGTTCACACCGGCTACTGGGGCGACTTCCGTCAGCTCGATCCTCTCCACATGATCCCGGTGATCGAGCGCCACCCCAACGTGCGCTTCGACATCTACCACCTGGGATTCCCGTGGGTGCGGGAGACGCTGATGATGGGCAAAGGCTTCGCCAACGTCTGGATCAACTTCTGTTGGAATCACATTATCTCCCAGCGGATCGCCAGCGACGCGCTCGACGAAGCGATCGACCTCCTGCCGAGGAATAAGGTCCTGGGGTTCGGAGGGGATTTCGTCGTGCCGGTTGAGCTCGCCTACGGCCACATAGTGATGGCGCGCGAGAACATCGCCCGAACCCTGGCCCGCCGCATCGAATCGGGTCAGATGGATCAGGACCAGGCCCTCGATCTGGCCCGCCGGTGGCTCTTCGACAACCCGAAGGAGCTATATCGGCTGGATGTCTAGCCATCCCCGCGATCATGTTCGAAGACGGCAGGACGTCCAGACTTGGCTCGAGCCGCGCTGAACATGCTTGCGGTCAACCCTGAAGACCGCAACCACGTTCAGCCTGCAGAACCGGATCGGCCGGCCGCGAAGTCCGGGTTGCGCAGCTCCCCGACGGCTTCGACCATGGCGCGGAAGTTCTCTGGCTTGATGGGCGGGTTGATCTCGCTGGAGGTTGCGACCAGCATTCCGCCGGTCTGGAGGGCATTCGTTTCCCTGATGTGCCTGTGGACTTCCCGGCGCACGTCCTCGGGGGTGCGCCGCTCCATGAGGTCGACGCCGTCGACGCCTCCTGCCCAGACAACGTCGGGCCAGGTGGTCTTGAGGTCGACGATCTCCATCCCCGCGTTCGGCTCGAGGCAGTAGAATCCGTCCAGCCCGCAGGCTATCAGGTCGGGGATCGCCGACCTGTAGTTGCCATCACTGTGATAGAGCACGAAGATGCCGTGGCTCTGCCAGGCCTCGGTCAGGCGCTGCACGTGAGGGAAATGCTCTTTCCTGAGGAAGCTCGGGTTGAAGATGGGGCCCTGTTTTGTGCCGAAGTCCTCCGGGATCAGGATCACCGGGGAAAGCTCGACGTCGGCCGCCGCGAGGACCCGGCGGATCTCCCGGTCGGTCGAGACCTCCAGGTAGTCCGAGAAGACGGTGGGGTAGTCCTCGTAGAAGTAGGTGAAGAGCTCCAGCCCCATCCGGTCGAAGACATCGCAGAAGCCGGTGCCGCTGAAGTTGATGATGATGGTCTCTCCGACCAGCCGCTGCATGTCCCCCATCTGCTCCCGATAGGCCGCTCGCTCGGAGTCGGGGTCGAAGGGGGCCTGCCGCAGCTCCTCCGTCTTGCGAAGCAACCAGTCGCGCGCCCCCTCCACATCGGAGAACGGCCGGCTCACGTGCCACGTGGTCCAGTTGTCGTTCTGGAAGACGAACCCATCCGAGTCCGTGTATCGGCCCGTGCCCCGCGGATTCAGCAGCGGGAAGCAGGTGTCCATCGTCTGGCGGATGACGCACCCGATGTCCTCGACGGTGTAGTTGAAGCCCTGAATGGACTTGCCGGTGTAATCGGCGATGACGCGCGGGTTGTAGCTCATCTGCTCGTGGAGGGCACAGCGGTCAACGGGTTGGTGACGGAATGTGCGCTCGACGCGCTCGTGCTTGCTCAGCTCATCCTCGGGGAAGATCTTCTCCATGGGTGCCTCTCAGTTGGATGTGGCTCAGGTAGATGGCGTTCCGGGCGACGCGGTGGGCGCACTCGCGAGGTCCGAGTGCTGGAGGCGCGGGACCGCGGCANNCGGCACGTGGAATCTGAGCATGGCATCACAGAAGGAGCTACACATGACTGAGCTTCCACGGACCGACGTCGGCGGCATCCCGGTTCCTCGGTTGATCTGCGGCAGCAACTGGATCTGGGGATGCTCCCACTATAGCGCCGCCAAAGACCGGTTGATCAAGGACCTCTTCGATACGCCATCGAAGGTGGCGGACGTGCTGGAGGTGTTCGCCGGGCACGGATGCAATGCCTTCCTGAGCGGTCCCGACGAGTTCCTGGCGCAGGCGCTGCGCGAGACAGAGCAGCGAACCGGGGTCGAGATGCTGTGGATAGCCACCCCGTGGTCTGACCCCGAGACGCCTGATCCCTCGGAAGCCTGGAGGCGGGCCGCGGACAGGACCAAGGAGCTTGGGGCCCAGTTCTGCCTGCCACACGGGGCGGAGACCGACGTGCTGCTGGACCGCGCCAACCAGCGCCTGATGCCGCAGCTGGTCGAGAACCTCAAGTATGCTCGCTCGATAGGGCTGGTCCCCGGTCTGAGCACCCACACTCCGCAGGCTATCCTGTGCGCAGACAGCTCCGACGAGGGCCTCGTCGAGACCTACCTCCAGCCCTACAACTCCGCCGGATTCCTGTGCGAATCCGAAACTGAGTGGATCCAGGAGGTTATCGCGAACGCCAGGAAGCCGGTGATCTGCATCAAGCCTCTGGCGGCCGGCCGGCTCATGCCTCCCACCGGCCTCAACTTCGTCTGGAATACGATCCGCGACTGCGACATGGTGTGCCTGGGTGTGATGAGCAAGTACGAGGCGGAGGAATCCATAGAGCTGAGCCTGTCCATTCTCGGGAAGCGCAGGGCGAACGTCTCGCTGCAAGAGACGAGGAGCAAGAGGGTTCTCACCCGCAAGCGGAGCTGAAGTATGCCCGGAGCATGCCTTCCGCCCATGGATGGCCCGCGGGCTGGATGATGAACATCTGTCGGAGATCGCCGTCTGCCCAGCGCCCGCTCGGGTCAGGCTCGTGATAGGGATCGAACCCCGCATCGGGCTGCGTCGAGGGCCCTGAGGAAGCACAGCGTGAAGCGGATGACCCCAAGGCAGCGCGCACGCGCCGCGCTGCGGCGCGAGCCGGTCGATCAGGTGCCGTTCATGTACTACCTTCCCGACGGCGAGGACGGACGGCGCATGCGGGAGCTTGGCTGCGGGATCTGGAGCCAGGTGCC
>JABAOF010009418.1_pt2 | contig 10045 bp, 8 predicted proteins | sample 7062171 | NCBI WGS metagenome assembly JABAOF01 (sample SAMN14538628, study PRJNA623070) | marine sediment metagenome | biome: marine biome [ENVO:00000428]; feature: marine pelagic biome [ENVO:01000023]; material: deep marine sediment [ENVO:00002113] | place: India: Gulf of Khambhat ...
ATGTCCATCAGAGAAATTCGCTTGTTAGCTGTCACGGGTGAGATATAGAATGAACCAGCCTTCGGAAAAGAAGATCCTCGGTGCTTCATTAAGCCATTGTGTCCATGTCGCTGGCATCCTCAATTTCTTGAACCTCGCAGAGGATCATGGCTACCAGACTCAGTTTTTAGGACCTGCTGTTTCTATCAAAAAATTAAAACAAGCCATAGAGAGCTATGATCCAGATTTTATCGCCCTCAGCTATCGTCTGACGCCCGAAGCACTTGTAAAATCCTTGGCCATTCTTAAAGAAGAGATTCAAAAAAATCAATGGGAGGATAAAACTTTTCTCTTTGGTGGAACCCCGCCAGCAGCTGAAGTGGCTCGAAGAGCAGGGCTCTTCGATGTTATTTTCAGCGGTCGAGAATCAAAGGAGGATACTATCGCATTCCTTGAAGGCAAAATTGAGGATTCAAGCGCGGGAAGAATCCCTCCCCAGAATCTGCTTGAACGCATATCTTTCAGGGCTCCACATCCCCTTCTGCGACATCATTTTGGACTCCCCAGCCTCCAAGAAACGATCAGAGGAGTCCAAGAGATCGCTCTTTCTGAAGTCGTGGACGTTATCTCCCTCGGACCCGATCAGAACGCTCAAGAGAGTTTTTTCCGACCTCATGAGATGAAAAAAGAGCAGGATGGCGCTGGAGGAGTCCCCTTGAGAAAACCCAAAGACCTTGAAGCCATCTATAAATCTTCTCGGTGTGGGAACTTTCCCCTTCTCCGCTGTTATTCTGGTACAAGAGATCTCTTGCAATGGGCAGAGATGTTGCTACAAACAATCGATTTAGCCTGGGGAGCTGTTCCTTTGTGTTGGTACAATCAATTGGATGGACGCTCTGACCGCACTCCTCTCCAATCCATCAGTGAAAATCAAAAAGCTATGAAATGGTATGCGGAACATCATGTTCCTCTGGAAGTCAATGAGTCTCACCATTGGAGCCTTAGAGAAGCTCCTGATTCAGTCGCCGTAGCCACCGCTTTTTTGGCCGCCTATAATGCTAAAAAAACGGGAACAAAACATTATGTGGCCCAATACATGTTCAACACACCAGCAGGAACATCTCCCTTCATGGATTTGGCAAAAATGTTAGCTAAGATCGAGTTGATCGAATCACTCCACGATAAAAATTTTTCATCCATACGACAGACAAGAACAGGCTTGGCCAGGCTTTGTACAGATCCGGCTATAGCCAAAGGAGAGCTTGCGGCCTCCTCTCTTTTTCAAATGGCTATAGAGCCCAAGATTATACATGTAGTCGGGTTTTGCGAGGCCGACCATGCGGCGATCCCCTCAGATGTGATTGAAAGTTCGAAAATAGTCCAGGGTGTCATTAGTCATTTTGCTTCTGATTCAGCTTCGATGATAGACGGCTCCAAGATTAAAGAAAGAAAAAGAGAACTTGTCAAAGAAGCTCGATTGTTGCTTCATGCCATAGAAAATCTTTCCTCTGGAAATGTTGAAGATCCTTTGAGTGATCCGGCAACAATCACCAAAGCTATCAAAATAGGATTGCTGGATGCCCCTCATCTTTGTGGGAATCGTCATGCTGCTGGGCGAATCTACACTCAAATCAGGCAGGGGGCTTGTGTCGCCGTTGATCTTCAAACGGGCAAGATTCTGACAGAAAAGGAAAGAATATCCCGGATTATGAATTAATCTGAAAAATTTTTCCCTTGATCTTGTTATTCAGAAATGGACAAATTTTCGCCACAGAATTTAGAGAAGCTCTTCTCTTTGAGCCGGCGTGATCTCTTCAATATTTTAGATATCGCTCTGAGTCGTGGCGGTGACTTTTCAGAATTATTCCTCGAATACAAAACCTATAATTTTGTCAACATGGAAGAGGACATCATCAAGGAGACGGCCGAGACCATCACAAGAGGATTAGGTATCCGTGTGATATCAGGAGAAAAGACCGGATATGGGTATTCCAATGATCTTTCTTTTGAAAGAATAAAAAGAACCGCTCGCACCGCTGCTGCCATTGCCACAGGGGAAGCTGTTAAGCGCCCTTCTCCTCTGAATTCTTTACCTATAAAACACAATTTTTATCCCATCTTAAAAGGGCCCCATCAGGAAACGTTAGAGAAAAAAATTTCTCTAGTGAAGCAAGCTTATCTTGCCGCCCAGAACTTCGATCAAAAAATCAAGAAAGTTAAGGTAACTTTCTTAGACCAAACTCAAGCTATGACCATTGCCAACTCAGAAGGAAAAATTGTTACTGATAGGCGACCCCTGGTCAAACTTGCATGCCTTGCCATCGCTGAAAGGGGAGCAAGGAGAGAGTCTGGATACCATGGAGGAGGAGGAAGAGTGGATCTTGGATATTTTTTTGAGGGGATAACTCCTGAGATCATAGGTAAAGAGGCGGCCAAAGAGGCCTTGAATCTTCTTAAAGCCATAGAGCCTCCGGCCGGAGAAATGCCTGTCGTTCTTGCACCTGGACACAGTGGCGTTTTGATTCATGAAGCGGTGGGTCATCTTCTTGAGGCAGATTTTAATCGAAAGAAAACATCGATTTTTTGGAATAAGATGGGAAAAAAGGTCGGATCGAGTCAGCTCTTTATCTATGATGACCCGACTATCCCTCATTTTCGAGGATCTTATAACATCGATGATGAGGGAACTTTCCCTCAAAAAACCCTGCTCATTGAAAAGGGAAAAATGGTGGGACTTCTCCAAGATAGGCTTTCGGCGCGCTTGATGAAAGCTCCGTTGACAGGACACGGCCGCAGGCAGGACTTTACTTGCATCCCTATCCCTCGAATGAGCAACACCTACATCGATAGAGGAGAATTTACGCCAGAGGAAATCTTAGGCTCGGTGAAAAAAGGATTCTATGCTCATAAATACCAAGGAGGTCAAGTCGAAGACTCAGGGAAGTTTACTTTTTCTGTCAGTTCTGGCTTTATCATAGAAGAAGGAAAGCTCACGACCCCGATCAAGCAGGCAACGCTCATCGGTAGCAATATTGATATTCTAAACAAGATCGAGATGGTCGGCTCTGATCTTGAATTTAGCCTCCAGACAGGGACATGCGCTAAGGGTGGACAGGCAATCCCTGTGAGTGACGGATGTCCTTCGATCAAGATCTCCAAGATGACAGTGGGAGGAATGAGGTGAAAGAGGGTGGAAATTCGCATCATCTCTTGGATCTGGCAGAATCCCTGGTCATCTTCGGAAGAAACAGTGGAGCAGACGAAATCGAAATTTCCATCCAGGATATCCAAGAATTTAGCGTCGATGTCCGCTTAGGCAACATAGAAAATCTGGTTGAGGCTGGCTCCAAGTCTTTGGGATTGAGGGTCATCAAAGGCCAGAAAACCGCTTATGCCTCTTCATCTGATCTATCCAAGGAAACTCTTAAGCACCTTGTCAGAAATGCCATAAAGAGGGCCTCCTTATCCAGTGTCGATGAGTTTACAGGGCTTCCTGCTTTGAGTCGATCTCGAGTAGACATCTCTTCTCTCAGACTATACGATCCTGAAATTCCAGATTTAGAATTAAACAAGAAAATAAATCTAGCTTTGCAGACAGAAAAAATTGCTCTGGCCGATAAAAGAATCACAAATTCTCATGGCGCCAGTTTTGATACAGCTATCCTGAAAACCACCTTAGCCAATTCCAAAGGCTTTCTCCAGGAATATAAGGAAACTTTATGCCACCTCAGCGTTGAGCTCCAAGCAGGCCAGACAGACTCCAAAGTCGAAGACTCCTGGTTTTCTACCAAACGTCATTTCAAGGAACTAGAGCCTCCAGAGCAGATTGCTAAGAAGGCAGTAAAGAGGACTGCCCGACAACTGAATCCAAGAAAAATAAAGACTCAAAAAGCACCTGTCATATTCGAGCCCATGATGACTTCTTGGCTCCTGGGATTTCTTTTTGCTTGTGTTTCTGGAGTCTCGATTTACCAGAAGGCTTCCTTTCTAGTTGGTAAGCTCGGAGAAAAGATCGGCCATGAAAAAATCAATATCTATGATGACGGCCTCATACCGGCAGGATTGGGAACAAAGCCCTTTGATGCCGAAGGAATGCCATGTCAAAAAACCAACGTTGTCGAAAAGGGAGTTCTTAAAAATTATCTTTGCAACACTTACGCTGCCCGAAAACTTAAGCTCCGATCAACGTCCAATTCGAGCGGGACCGGGGTTGCTCCCCATAATTTCTTTCTGCAGTCAGGAGGCGAATCTCCTGAGAGGTTGATATCTTCCTTGGATAGGGGCTTGATTTTAATCAAGACTATCGGGCATGGGCTCAATCCCATCACCGGTGACATATCCAGGGGGGCTTTTGGACTTTGGGTGGAGAACGGAGAGATTGTTTTTCCTGTATCGGAAATCACCATCGCTGGAAATCTGGCTGATATCTTGAAAGATCTGGAATCGATTGGCAATGATCTCGAATTCAGAAGTCCTTTTGCGGGTCCAACGTTAAAAATAAAAGAGCTTTTAATTGCAGGAGAATAAGGGCAGAAAAAGGGGATAAGAAAAAGGAGAAATGACTTTTTCTAGCTGAGTAGTTGCCTATCCCCTATTTTGGGCTTAACAAAAAGGGTGGTCTTTTGCCTCTCTTTTCCCAATTTCTCAAAATTTGTTGTAATGGATCACATCTATCAATCTTCTCTTGGGCACATGGAGCTTGCCCTTATCGTCTTTCCAGTATTTGAGGGATTCTTCCATATCCTCCACGATGGGCTGCTCATCAGGATAGCCCAACGCTAAAATTGAGTCTATTTTATAATCCTCTGGTATATTCAATATATCATGCACCTTTGATCTCTCGATGGATTGAATCCAGCAGCTGCCGATGCCTTTTTCCCAGGCAGCAAGGATCATGTTTTCAATAGCTGCTCCTGCGTCTCGCTCGAACCCCTTATTTTTTATATTGGTGTTGACGAGAATGACCACGTAAGCCATCGGCTCGTGTCCAGGCTTTGGATCGCCTTCCGGAGCAATATAAGCGGCCCATCTCAAACAAGAGAAAATTTGCTTCCTAATTCCTTCTTCATCAACAGCAATAAATTCTAAAGGCTGCAGGTTAGCTGCCGACGGAGCCAACCTAGCTGCGTTCATCAACATCTGCAAAATTTCTCTTGATAAGGGTTTTGGTTTGAACTGACGAATAGTTCTTCTGGAAATAATCAAATCATAAAGTGCCATTTTTGCTCCTCATTTTAGAGAGTTTATCCTCTGGCCAAAATAGATTTTAGCTTTTCTGCATATTCCCGGCTTTTTTTATCTGATGTGATAATCTCAATTTGGTCAGGAGATGTTATGCCTAGGCCTAATTCAACGGCTCTAACGATCTGGTCTTGTTCGAAAATTTTTCGTCCCATAATCGCTTCATTTGAACCCAGTTCTTTTAAAACGGCAATCCCGACCGCATCAACCGCCACCCGATCGTCTCCAGCTATGAAGAGATTTGCGGTTTTTCTCTTGCCAGTCATCGGTCCTCCATCGACAAAAGCTTCTATGCCATCGAGAATAATCAATTGAGGCTTGTAGCAGAGATTGATTTCAGCGATCATTTTCCTCATGTGAGGGGATCGATGAAGTTCTCTCATCAGTTTTTTCGGAGTTAATCCGACAGATAATTTTAAAGAAAGTGTAAACACTCCCCCATATTGATGAGTTTTCAGGCAGCATGTGGAGACAACATAATCCGCTTCGACGGCAGGTCGAGCCAAGTAAAATCCTTCCTGCCAGTGGTTCTCAGGTGGATTGAAATGAATCCAATCTTCCTCGTCTAACTCTTCAAAATTGATGACCTGGAAATTTAAATCTTGGGCTAATTGATAAATCCCTTTTTCTTCTAAAACTTTCTCTGTCAACGGTGGGCCGCTTCTTTCTCCAACCGCTATCTCTGAAGCTCCTCGCTCTCTCAATTCTTTAACCAATTGACTGAGAGTCTCATTATGAGTTGATCCTGGTGTCGGATCTGATGTATTGAAGTTAGGCTTTATCAATACTTTTTTATTTCTCATCGATGGAAAATCAGATATTTTCATCACTTCACGAACCCCTACATCTCTTTCTTCTGTTTTAATAAGAGCGACTTTTGATTTTTTCATCAAGCCGTTTTTTTTTGGACTCAAAACATTATAACTGGGTAAACAAGCCAACCCAATGACAGAACCTTTGATAAATTGGCGTCTGTTTAGTGTATGAGTGTTTGTTTTTTTCATCGATGCCCTCCAGAAATTTTCTTTGCAATCTATCTGAGATCAAGGATGATTCCTTTTTTATTATATCCTAAATAATAAAATGAAAAACCAGGCTTTCTGTCAAACCTTATTAGCAACCCAAAGAGCAAAATCAGCTTCAGACATAGCTCCGCTTGTTCTCCCTATTTCATTCCCTTTACGGATGACTATAAATGTAGGAACACCTTGAACTCCAAAGGATGTTCCGATTTCAGGATGAAGATTCACATTCAATCTAATGACCATGATCTCTCCTCTTCTTCGTCTAGCTAAATTTTCTACTACCGGATGCATCATTTGACATGGAGCACATGTGGGAGAGTAAAAATCTACTAAAATCGGCAGTGAAGACTTTCTAAAGAGANNAGCTGGCTTTATAACCGTTCCAGGCAGGGGCAAAACACTTTTGCATCGCCCACAAACCACCTTTTTGCTTGAACTCTCAGCAGGATAATAATTTGTTACCCCACAAAAAGAACAACTGACTTTTACTTTTTCCATTAATTCTTCGTGATCCTTAAAATTTTTCGAATATTAACAGTCTACCTCGACTGATGATTGAACAAACATATTCAATTTTTCATGTTCTTTTTGAACGACACCATCAAGTTGTGGAATAAATCATTAAGGGAAAAGCTGAATATAGCATAGTCATGCCTATCGAACAAGATTTTCGTGAGTAGTTTACTTTATATTAGACGTTCAGAAAAAAAATAAATTGCCAAATCTGGAAAAAACAAATAGATTAATAGTAGAGAAGTTCGACAGATATTTACTATTTTGTTTCTCTAAAACTTATCTGAAGAGTAAATTGAGGGAAGGCTCCCGAAAATGAATTCTCAAGATATTCCAAAGGATCGAGAAGAAAAAGAAATCGATCCTGAAAAGTTAGGAAAGATTAAAGAGATCATGCGGCTTCTTTCCAAAACAGTCTCTTTGATTAAGATCTATCCACCAGAACATGCTTCGTTGAAGGGTTTTACTGACGAGATTACAGAAAAAATGGTTGAGTTCTTGGAAGAATATCTGGATTTAGAAATCGATATTAAGGAATTTTCTTTCTATTATCAAGGGAAAGAGGTTTTTCATGATAAAAATCCTGTGAAAAGCCTTCCTCTTCTCTTCTTCAAAGATGGAATGAAAAAAATCTTATTTTACAAAGGATTGAAAAAGGAAAACCTCCAGGAATTCTTGGAAATAATAAGAAAATATTATGAATTGCCTCCAGATGAANNGATATCGTGAATCTTCTTTGGGAAAAAGATTTCGCCTATATCCGCTGTGTTGCTCCTGACGAGTACCTTGAAGCCAAGATCAGCTCTGGCGAAGAATTCGATCTTAAAGTGCCTAGAGGAACCTTTCTCAAAGCGAAAATAGAACTTAAGACAGAGGACAAAGAAGAGCTTTCGAGAGTAGATCTTATTTCCCAAAGCCTAGAAATGGAACCGGAAAGGCTAAAAGAACTGGACCAAACTGACGATTTTTCTTCGCTGAATGAAAAAGAAGCCCGTATACTCAAATTTATGTTGGAGACCAACAGGAAAATATCGACAGAAGAGGAACTTTTCTTTTTGATCCTTGAAATGCTTTATCTGGAGGAAGATGGAACGCGATTTGCTGCCTCTCTTGATGACTTGACTCACAGTTATCAAGATGTCATAAAAAAAGGAAATTTCTATCTTGCCAACCAAATTCTCAATTATATTATCGAACTTCGTCAGTCTCTTCTGACACAATCCGAAGAAAATGTGAAATTCCTTGATAAATTCATTCAGACTATAAAGAATAGAGAATTTCTTGATTCCATGAAAGAACCTCTTTTAAGAGGAGATGTTTCAGATTATAAATCTTTCTTTGATTACCTTAATTCTCTCGGCCCAGAGATGATTTCCTTTTTAGGGGAAATCTATGATGGGACTAAAAGCGCTGATTTTCGGCTTCAGGCTCAGAAACTTCTGAAAGAGATTAGTGAAAAAGATTTCACTGCTCTCATCGGTCTCACCCAGGAAAACAGGCCTGCCCTGACTAAAGAAGTCATCGCTATCTTGGGCGAACTAGAAGATAATAGAACCATACAATTCTTGGCCGATTTCATTTCTTCAAAAGACAAATCCATAAAAAGGATAACCATTGATTCTCTTGGAAAAATCAAAGACGAAAAGGTTCCCAAAATTTTACTAAGTTTCTTAGCCGACGAAGATGAAAACCTGCGCATCTCAGCTTGCCAAAAACTGCGCTATTTTGGAGATAGCTCGATACTCAAGCCTGTCATGAAGATAGCTGAGAGGAAAACTTTCAAAAAGAAAAGCCGGGAAGAGAAACAGGCATTTTTAGATTTTTTAGGAAGAAGTAAGAACCAAGAAGCCTGCGAATTCCTACAGGCTATAATAAAAAAATCAAGCTTTTTCAGGCGCTCTAAACATAATGAAACACGCCTCTGTGCTATCAGTTCTCTAGAAAAGATGGGGACTCCTGAAGCGTTTCAAGTTCTTAACGAAGGGATGCTGTCGCGAACAAAAAAGATAAGAGAAGCCTGTCGACTTGCCTTGAATCGACTGTCCGAAAACCAAGAAGATATCATCAACTGAAGAAATTTATGGGAAGAATCCCGAGAAAGGAAAGATCACGACAATTCCATGAGTGAAAAAACAAACGGAAAAGATGGTATTGGAATCCTCGTCCAACTGAGTATCGTCGTCAGAACAGCTAAAATCTACGAACCCAACAATCTTATCTTTGTTAACCAAGTCAAATCTCTTTTCTCTTTCATTCAGAATAAATGGAAGACTGAGGGAGAAGTCTCTTTCATGCTTAAAGAAAACACTTTCTATTTTCTCGGCACAAGAGTGAGATTTGGATTCTCCACCTACAACCTCTTCAGATCAATAAGCCACGAATTTCATCAAAAAGGAATAAGCCTGTTGAGCTTTAATCGAGGCCTAAGTGAAGAGGAATTGACACGATTTATAATTCTTTTTGCAAAAAAGGGAGAAAAAAAAGAAAACCCGTTTGATGACTTCCGAAAAGAAATGATCCAGAACGGGATAAAGAATGTAGCTATTGAAAAGATCCACCCCACGGAAATGGCAAAAAGCAGTGAAAAATATGCGGTGAGGGTTTTCCTGATGAGTATAAAGCACCTTAAAGATATATTTGAAATCTTAAAAAGACAAGAGATGATACCTATAAATACAACACGTCGTCTAATACAATCCATGTTGAATCATCTTGTCAATAATGAACCTTTCATGCATGGCCTGACGAACATCAAGAACTATGATGAGTATACTCTGAACCACTCGGTTAATGTTTGTCTGCTCTCTCTGGCCATGGGCAGGAGATTGGAGTTGGATAAACGGGAGTTGATAGACTTGGGATTGAGTGCTTTCCTTCATGATTTCGGAAAAATAGAAATCCCAAAAGAAATTCTGCTCAAGCCAGCTAAATTGGATAAAAAGGAGAGAGAGATAATAGAAAAACATCCCCATATTGGAGCAGAAAAGCTTGTCCATCTCAAGAAATTCAGTCATTTACCTGTAGGTGCCATTAATGTGGCCATGGAGCATCATTTTAAGGAAGATCTTTCAGGTTATCCTCAATATCAGAAAAAAGAAAACGTTCATCTCTACAGCAAGATTGTCAAAATCTGTGACTTTTTTGATGCCTTGACTACCAAAAGACCCTACCGAAGCAAGGTTTTCACCAGGGATGAGGCTTTGAAGCTAATGTGGGAAAAAAGTGGAGTCGAATTCGACCCTATCCTGATGAAGGTATTTGTCAATCTTATGGGCACATTTCCTATT
>JABAOF010031804.1_pt1 | contig 10045 bp, 9 predicted proteins | sample 7062171 | NCBI WGS metagenome assembly JABAOF01 (sample SAMN14538628, study PRJNA623070) | marine sediment metagenome | biome: marine biome [ENVO:00000428]; feature: marine pelagic biome [ENVO:01000023]; material: deep marine sediment [ENVO:00002113] | place: India: Gulf of Khambhat ...
GATCGTAAATTTTCTAAGGGAAAAACAAACATTCTCTCCAAAGTTTTGTTCTCCTTTTAAATAATTAGACGTTTAGTTTCATTAACTTTGCCAAGCAACTGATCTTTGCGTGCAAGTTGTGGGAGTCTATTGGCGCGCGCATGGCTTCATATGTGATACGTGTCAATGGNNTGAACAGACTAAACATCAACGGCATACGCGAGTGCAGTTTTTCTACGTTACTTCCCTAATTTCTTCCTCTGCCTTATCAAAGAGTTCCAGAAGGAACTCCGCTACTTTACCGCCAAAATCCGTCTTCACATAATACTTCTTTAAAGGATCAATAGCCACACTCTCAGCCAACCCCTGATCTTCGATCTCCATCATCCTAGCTCTAAAGGTTCCGTCACTAATGGTTCGCCCTAACTTCTTCCTAATAAAATTCTTGGCATGCTTCCACCTACCTTTATCAAGATAAAGAAGGAAGATACAATCGATCGCGTGATCCTTCTCCAACAGAGACTTGAGGTCAGAGAGCCCCTTTTCGGTTAGAATATGCTTAACCCTTTCCTCCGCTTTCTCCTCTCCCAATGCGGTATCAACTTCTGACATTTCGTTCTATGTACTTTAACTTAAAAACATTTCACTTATATTGTGAATCGTGAAATAATACATCCTAACAAGACTTAAAGATCTACATAACACTTTTAAACGTCCCGCTATTGTTTGCGCATATTGTTAAACTCTTATGGGGGAAGATTTATCTGTTCCATTGGAAATTATGCGTGTGAAAGCGGAAGCTAATAAGCCATAAATAAGCTCATTTCTGTTTGCTTATTTACAAATTGCGCATGTAAAGGCTATGTATAGTTTCTTAATTGTTGGATTAAGGGAAATGGATGCAGGTAAAACAACCATTGCCCGGGCGTTGTTACTTTGTCTACGAGAGAGAGGGATAGCCGCCTGCGGCTTTAAGCCCAAGGCAGGCAACACCCTCTGGTACGACTACGACGTAGTCTACGAAGCCTTGAGGCAAGGAAGGCTCTACGGAAAAGACTCCAAGTTGTTGAGGGAGGCCTCAGGCACCAAGCTTCCAGAAGAACTCATCAGTCCAATCCACAGGCTGTGGGCTACCCCGCCACACTACATGAAGCGAGACCTTACTACCCTTCCCTGCTTCATCGTTGACAGAGTCACGCTATGGAGCGAAAAACCCAAAGAAACAGTCGTGGTCAACGATGCCTTGCCTTTCAGACATGGTAGGGAAAGGCTGGTGGCTAAGCTTCACAAACTGGAAACAGAGGTTCTTCACGTTAAGACTGTAAGAGAACTAAACAAAATCGTTAACACATACTACGAAGAAGCTATAGAACTCGCCCATAGGAGAATACTGTCGGAACACGACGCCTTGGTTTACGAAAGCTCTGCTTTCACAATCTTTAGATACAAAAATAAGTTGAAAACAACGTTTTAGTAAACAAAATAGTGTAGGCAGACACCTTTAAGATTTACCAAAAATTAGAAATCTCCGTGACCATTAGGCCTGTGCAAAAGATACTTGTTAGATTTCATCTTTGGCATTTTTCACAGTAGTAGCTGCTTCTGCCGTAGGTCTTCACCTTTTGGATCTGCGATCCGCATCTAGGGCAGTTTTCTCCTTCCCCTCGATGAAACACTAGAAAGGAATCTTCGAGACCCTGCAATTTAGCTTTACTTTGGATAGCCTTCCTTAAAACCTTCCTAGTTTCCCTGAACAGGTTTTTCAGTTCGTCTCTACTAAGTTCGGATATCTTTCTTTTCGGTCGGATTCTAGATTGGAAAAGAATCTCGTCACCATAAACGTTCCCTATGCCCGCGACAAAACTCTGATCTAAAAGTAGGGCCTTCACCATCGCCGACTTTCCTTCGATAATTCGCTTGAACGTTGAAAAATCGAATTCCGGGCTTAACGGTTCAGGGCCCATCTTTCTTATGGTATCTATTTGGGTGAACTCTCCTCTAGGCACCAGATACAATCCCCCCAGTTTCCGCATAGCCAAGTATCTGAGGTCGTAATTATTTACAAAGGCGAATATCACTCGGGCATATTTGTCGTAGTGGGAATTTGTGGGAACATATTTCAGATGTCCAGTCATACCGAAGTGGAAGGCTAAATCATACCCTGAATCGGTGAACACTTCAAGAAACTTTCCACGTCTATCCACCTCTTCAAACTTGGCACCTTCCAGCAGAGACTCAAACTCATGTTTGGAAACGCCCTTGATAACAAAGTCGTCTAGTACTTTCACACTTCTAATCCTTTTATTAAGGCTAGTTTTGGCAAGGTACCTGCACTGTATCTCCACATCCGGTAGCTCTGGCATATTTATACCTCCTTTAATTCAGGTGCATTGTTTTTACGTATGATTTAGCTATTCAAAAAGTCTCCTCTAGCAGGAGGACAAATGTTCCTGTATCTTCAATGAGTCATGTGTGGAAAATTTTATCCGAATTTCTGAGTCATTTCGCTCATCAATCAGCAACGCGATTGGTTGTGCGATCTCGATTTTGTGGTGTCCGGTGTGGCACGGTTCAGCTACTGAATGCGGATCTTTTCTTCTTTTCTATTCTTTTTCTTTTTGAATCGTACCTCCAAGACGCCATTCTTGTAGGAGGTCTTGACTGGCTTGGAGTCCACTTCTTCTGGCAATGGCAGCTCCTTGTGGTATCTCCTTTTTGGGGTATCCACACTGATAATAAGTTCATCCTCGGTGGCGTGAAGGTTTATGTCCTCCTTTTCCACGCCTGGAAGCTCAGCTACCACCACAACCTCTTCTTCCTCATCTAACACATCCACTAACGGTTCCCTTTGCTCCCTGATTNNTTCCTCGTCTAACACATCCACTAAAGGTTCCCTTTGCTCCCTGATTCGGGTACCGTAGCGGCTCCTTTGCAAGTCACCAAACTTTCTTATCCTAGGTCTTCCATTCGGACCCACAGAAATGGAAAAACCGTAAACGTGCGGCCTGAAAGACTTTCTTTTCTTGGATGTTTCGAACGGGCTTCTAGAGGAACTGAAGGCTTGGCGCATCATCTCATCCATAATCTTCTCGATCCTGTAAAATTCGTGGAAAACATCGAACCAAGGATGCCTCTCCTTCCGCCTCTTTTCCCACCATCTGTCGCTCATTTTTAGTTTCTTCCTCGCAGTAAAATTCGAAGGGTCCCTTTTAAAGAATACACTCTATGCAACTTTTGCGCGCGCCATGCGACTTTTCTATTGAAAACTTAATTATATGTTTAAATCAAGATGCTTTTTTCCTGTTTTTTCTTTTCTTCTTCTGACTCCTGATGTTATCATATTCCTTAGACAGAATTTTAAAGGCCATTGACAATTTCTCTGCTCTATCACTCTCCCCGCACTTTCTCGCTTTCAGAGCCTCCGAAGCTATATAAGAAAGAACGCTCCCTAAACTTTCCTCTAATCCCTCAGTCACTTACATCTCCCTATGCAAATTATGCCCGCGCATAATTTACTTTCGCAGTTACACCGATACTGGGCATGTTACGCGCACGCAAAACCTATTTGCATCGCAGAGAATACTTTTTCAAAAGGAGATTCTTTTGAAATTTTCTCGCCTTGCAGAAGCCTTTGAAAAATTGGAGAAAACTTCCTCTCAAAACGCCATGGTCAATACTTTAGCCGACCTATTCAGAGAGACTAAAATTTCAGATATTGGCAAGATCTGCTATTTTACGTTGGGGGAGGTCGCGGCAGCATATAAGAATGTGCGTTTGGGTGTGGGAGACGAGGTGGTTAAGTCTGCGATCGCTCTTGCAGCCGACATTGATAAACAGAAAGTCGAAGAAGAGATGAAGGAAATTGGTGATCTTGGAGAGGTTGCTTATGAATTAGTCAGAGGTAAAGAAAGAAAGTTTGAAGAGTACTTCAGATTTGAAGACGAACTTTCTGTGGAGGATGTATATAGAGGATTAATGAAAATCGCTACGGCCAGTGGTTCAGGTTCTCAGGAGGTTAAGAAAAAGACTCTGGCCGCCATGTTAACTGATGCTACTTCAGAAGAAAGAAGGTATCTTGCAAGATTGACAACTGGGGAAATGAGGCTGGGAGTCGGGAACATGACCCTTTTAGATGCTTTGGCCACTGCTTTTCTAGGATCCAAAAAGAAAAGGCTAGATCTTGAGCATGCCTATAATATCTGCTCGGACATCGGATATGTGGCCAAGGTTCTGGTTAAGAGCGGATTAAAAGGTGTCAAACGTATCAGAATTGCCCCAAACCGGCCCATTAGACCCATGCTCGCTCAACGAGTTTCCAAAATGTCCGAGATTATTGAGAAGATAGGTTCTGAAGTGGTGGCTGCAGAGGAAAAATATGATGGAGAGAGAATTCAAGCGCATAAGGTCGGCGCCAAGGTTAAACTGTTCTCTAGAAGGTTAACTGATGTTACCAGTCAGTTTCCAGAAGTTGTGGAGAATGTTGGTAGTTATATTAAAGCTGAAAAGGCGATTCTGGACGGAGAGGTGGTGGCTTATGATTTTGATAGAGACACATATTATCCTTTTCAGAAACTGATGCGGAGAAGAAGAAAGTATAGCGTTGAGGAGTATGCGAACAGGATACCTGTAAAATACATGTTGTTCGACCTTCTCTACATAAACGGAAAATCTTGTATGAGAAAGAGTTATCCCGAAAGAAGAAAAAGGTTGGAGCAGATAGTAGAAAACGGAAAGTATATAACTACAACAAATCGAATAACGAGTTCTGAGCTGGAAGACATCGACGAGTTTTTTCAAGACAGCATAAGACGAGGTTTGGAAGGGGTAGTATGCAAATCATGTGCAGACGATTCCTATTATCGAGCTGGGGCGAGAGAATGGATATGGATAAAGTGGAAGGAGAGCTATGCCTCGGAACTTTCGGATACTCTAGATTTAGTGGTGGTCGGAGCGTATGCTGGCAAAGGAAAAAGGGGTGGAACCTACGGAGCTCTACTGTGCGCCGCCTACAAACACAGTGAAGATGTATTCCAAACAGTCTGCAAGCTAGGAACAGGCTTCTCAGACAAACAACTGGAACGTCTACCCAAGAAGTTGAATAACGCAAGGGTACATAAAAGTCCAGCAAGAGTTATGGTAACGAAAGAAATAAAACCCGACTACTGGTTCGCTCCTGAATACGTTCTCGAGGTAAGAGGCTCTGAAATAACTGAAAGTCCGGTGCACACCTGCAACTGGAACGAAGAAGAAAAACGAGGACTGGCCTTGAGGTTTCCAAGGTTTGAAAGATGGAGACCCGAAAAGGCTCCTGAACAAGCAACAACAGCGCAAGAGATCGTCAACATGTTTCTCGCCCAAAAGGGGTGAAATAGCAAATGAGTGAGTTGTCTAAGATTAAGAACCGTGAAATCGCCGATATCCTCTATGAAATCGCTGATCTCCTGGAAATAAAAGGAGTCAGATTCAAACCTAGAGCGTACAGAAGAGCTGCACAAACCATCGAAACCCTTCTAAAAGATATCAAAATGGTCTATGAGCGGGGTGAGTTACAGGAGATTTCAGGGATAGGGCGCAGCATAGCATCAAAGATCCAAGAAATCATAGAAACGGGGAGCCTCGAATACTTGGAAGAGCTGAGGGAGGAGCTCCCACACGGCTTAAGAGACCTTGTGGAGATAGAAGGCATAGGGCCCAAAACAGCTCTAAAGTTGTATGAGAAACTTAAGATATGTAACATCGAAGAGTTGGAATCAGCAGCTAAGCAAGGAAAGATCAGGAGCCTTGAAGGATTCCGAGAAAAGACGGAAGAAAACATTCTTCAAGGCATCCAGATGTATAGGAGCGCCCAAGAAAGGTTCCTTTTGGGGTACACGCTTCCCATCGCCGAAGAAATAGAAAGAAAGTTGAAGGATTTACGAGAGGTAACAAGAATGAGCTTGGCGGGGTCTATTCGAAGAAGAAAAGAGACCGTAGGGGATTTAGACATTCTGGTAACCTCTCATGAACCATCAAAAGTGATGAGCTCTTTTACACACTTATCTGAGGTCAAACGGGTTCTGGCGAAGGGAAAGACCAAGAGTACTGTTGTGCTGAAAAACAATCTGCAGGTGGACCTAAGGGTTGTGGAACAGAAAAGCTTCGGCTCAGCGCTTCAATACTTCACCGGGTCCAAACAACATAACATTAGGCTAAGAGAGTTGGCCTTAGACAAGGACTGGAAGCTAAGTGAATACAGCCTGCTTGATAAAAAAACCAACGAGCCGATTGGAGGAGAAAACGAGGAGGACATTTACAAGGCTTTAGGCTTGAGCTACATCGAACCTGAACTTCGGGAGAATCGAGGAGAAATAGACGCCGCATCAAAAGGAAAACTACCGAACTTAATTAAGTCAGGAGAAATTAAAGGTGATCTTCACGTTCACACTAACTGGAGCGACGGCTCCTGCTCTATAAAGGAGATGGTAGAAGCCGCCAAGTTGTTGGGTTTTGAATATTTGGCTATCTGCGATCACTCCAAGACTCTGCAAATAGCCCATGGACTTACCGAAGAAGACCTTCATAAACAGATAAAAGAAATCGAGAACCTTAACCGAGGAATTGAGGACTTCACTGTTCTATCTGGAGTTGAAGTCAATATTGATTCAGACGGGAAACTGGATATCAAAGATAACACATTGAAAGATTTAGACATCGTGGTGGCCAGTGTCCATTCTGGCTTCAAACAATCTGAAAAGAAGATGACGGATAGAGTTTTAGCAGCGATGCATAATGACCATGTAAATGTGATAGGGCATCCTACTGGTAGAATCATAAACAAGCGAGCCCCATGTCAAATTGATCTTCAAAAGGTTTTTGAAGCCACGTCTGAACTGGGGGTTTGTATGGAGATAAACGCTTTCCCAAACCGTTTAGACTTGTCCGACTTGAATTGCTTCAAAGCCAAAGATTATGGGATAAAGATCTCCGTTGGAACAGATGCTCATAACAGGAGCCATCTCAGGTATATGGATTTAGGAGTCGCCACTGCCAGGCGAGGGTGGCTAGAAAGAAAGGATGTTGTCAATACGTTAGGTTTGAAAGAATTGAGGAAAATACTGGAATCTTAATGTTGTATCACGATTTTTCTGGCTAATCTCTAATAGGCGTGTGCCAATAGAAAGCTTAATAGTATCTTGCTTTCGACGTTTTCAAAGGAATAGGGAATAACCAACTTGAGGTTAAATATCCTTTCTAAAAGGAGCGGAGAAATAGAACCTATTCTCCGAAGGTTCTTTATGAACACCTTGTTCGACTCCACTGGATGTCAAGGTCCAGAGGAGATCTCCAGCATCGGAGACGATGTTCTGTTCCATACCTGTGTCTGGCACAGGAATCAAGTGATGGTGCAAAGCGATTACCTTGAAAGCGTCATCAAAAGCGTCCAGTTGTTGCTTCATCCAGAGACCCTGATTGTAACCGATTTCACCATCCTGTCGATCCGGTCTGGAAGAGTTCAACATAACTACGAGGGTGTCCTTAAGTTGTGTTACCGAAGAAGGTTCGCCGAAAAACTTGGGGAAAAGAAGGTACCCTGTAGTCCTAGAATCGTGGTTGCCACTTCCCACAACCAGACGCTTACATTTCAATTGGTCAAGGTAACGTTTGGCTTCCTGAAACTCCGTGACCAATCCTTCTTCGGTCAGGTCTCCCGTCACAACTACGATATCTGGGCTGATGTCGTTGATTTCATCGATGGCCTTTTGGAGAGATTCCTTCTTTAATCTAGGCCCACAGTGAAGATCGGACATATGGACAATTAACATTTCTTAAACCCCTTAGCTACTATCCCTTTACCACCGCTAAGGGAGCTAGACGGGCCACCCTTGTGGCGATTCCGATTTTGTCGCTCACTTCGGCTATTCGGTTTACATCTTTGTAGGCTGGGTCGGCTTCTTCGGCCAAAACTACCTGAGACGCGGATCTGATCACCATGCCCCGTTCCTCTAAGGTCTTCTTGACGTCTCCACCCCAGAATTGTCTCTTGGCGGCTGATCGGCTCATGGTGCGTCCTGCTCCGTGGGCTGTGGATCCGAAGGAAACTTCCATGGACTTCGGAGTGCCCACCAAAATCCAAGAATTGGTTCCCATAGAGCCGGGGATAAGCACCGGTTGGCCCACTGCCCTATAGTCTGCAGGTACCTTTTCGTGTCCGGGTGGGAAGGCTCTGGTAGCGCCTTTCCGGTGGATCCAGACCTTCTTTCGTTCCTTGTTGACTTTATGTTCTTCTATCTTTGCGATGTTGTGAGCCACGTCGTAGACTAGATTTAGCTCCAGTTCCTCTGCCCGTTTTTTGAAGGTTTGTTCGAAGCTTTCTCGCACCCAGTGGGTGATGGCTTGACGGTTGGAGAAGGCGTAGTTGACGGCGCAGGCCATGGCCTGATAGTAGTCTTCAGCCTCACGGGACGAGCCGGGTGCGCATGCGAGTTCCCTGTCAGGGAGTTGTATCTTGTACTTGTGGACAGCCCGCTCCATGACGCGTAGGTAGTCGGAGCAGACTTGGTGGCCGAAGCCGCGGCTGCCACAGTGGATCATAGCCGTAACTTGACCCTCATGACGAATACCGAAAACCTTTGCCACATCAGGGTCTAGAATTTTTTCCACCTTCTGGATTTCCAAGAAGTGGTTTCCGCTACCAAGGGTGCCTATTTGGGTAAGTCCTCGTTTCTTGGCCCTTGAGGAAACCTTATCGGGGTTAGCGGCTTCCAGACATCCCTTCTCTTCACAGTGCTCTATATCCTCAGGTCTCCCCATTCCTTGGTCTAAGATCCAGTTAACGCCGTTAGCTAGGAGACAATCTAATTCGTGAACGCTCAATCGGAAGTTCTTCCTTCGGCTGCCTAGACCGGAGGGCACGTTTTTGAAGATGGTTTCGGTGAGTTGGGTAAGCTTTGGTCGGATATCTTGCTCGTTTAGGTTGGTGGTTAGGAGGCGGACACCACAGTTGATGTCGTATCCTACACCTCCGGGGCTGATGACGCCCTCCTCATAGTCAGTTGCTGCTACCCCTCCGATAGGAAAACCGTAGCCTTCGTGTCCGTCGGGTAGCGTAATCGCATATTTGTATATCCCTGGAAGATGGGTTGTATTACAGCATTGTTGAAGTGTCCGATCCCTCTTAATCTTTTCAAGAAGATCTTCATCAGCAAGCACGATTCCAGGTACTCGCATTCCAGATCTGTAACCTTTTGGTATCTTCCAAGCGTACTGATCAACCCTTTCAAGAGGGATTTCCGTTTTCTTTCGTTTCATTCAATCACTTCTTAACATGAAAATTGTTTAGCAACGAATTGATATCGAGTTTTTTCATTAAATCTTTCTTACGGTTTCTTACGGTTACCTCTGTTATATCTGCTACTTCTGCGATTTTCTTCTGAGTTACTTTTTTGCCTTTAAGTTGGCATGCGATGTACAGCACCGCGGCAGCGACCCCATAGGGGTCTTTGCCCATAATTATGTGCTTACGTTTGGCTTCGCGAAGGATCTTTACGGCAAGACCTTGGGCTTCTCCGGAGATGCCGGCTTTCTCAGCGATTTTTGAAATATAGTCTAGTGGATCGTGGATGGGCATTCTCATTTCAAATGTGCGTAAAATCAAACGATAGGACCTTGCAACTTCATCTCTGTCTCTAAGGCTGGCTTCTGCAACTTCGTTGAGAGTTTTTGGCGTCTTGGTGAATCGACAGGCAGCATAGAGCGCCCCAGCTACGATAGCTGCGATGCAACGTCCTCGAATAAGATCTGCATTCAATGCTCTGCGGTAAATTATCGCTGCCATTTCCTGAACTAAAGAGGGAATGTGAAGCTTCCCGGAAAGGCGCTCAAGTTCCATCATGGCACGCATAAGGTTCCGGTAGTCTGAGCCATGAATTGTTGATCGGATTTGCCACCTTCGAAGGCGCCACATTTGTCGTTTGACCTTTGCGGGAAGGGGGCGGCCAAAAGCGTCTTTGTTAACTCGCATTATTGTAGATAAGCCTTTATCACAATGAGAATAATCAATCGGGGCTCCAGCCCTTCTTTTAGAGCG
>JABAOF010007316.1_pt1 | contig 10042 bp, 6 predicted proteins | sample 7062171 | NCBI WGS metagenome assembly JABAOF01 (sample SAMN14538628, study PRJNA623070) | marine sediment metagenome | biome: marine biome [ENVO:00000428]; feature: marine pelagic biome [ENVO:01000023]; material: deep marine sediment [ENVO:00002113] | place: India: Gulf of Khambhat ...
AAAAAATTTTTTTTGTAAAGATTTGAACCACAGAGGCAGTAGATCAGTTGGCAGTTGGCAGTTGGCAAGCAAGAGGAGAAGAAGGGAAATTCGCCCTTTTTTCCGGGAAATTTAGTACTCGGACAGCCTGTTGACACGCGACCTCCTGAAGGATTACAGGAACGGTTTGCAGAAAAACTCAATCGATTTGCAGCAGTACGCAGCCAATTTGCAGACGTGTACAACCAATTTGTAGCAATGCACAACCTATTTGCAGACGTGCACAACTAATTTGCAGCAATGCGCAATCAATTTGCAGCATTGCACGACCAATTTGCAGCAGTGCGCAACCAATTTGTACCAGTGCGCAGTCAATTTGCAGCAATGCGCAACCAATTTGCAGCGGTTTTGAGGCAATTTGAAGCAGTAAAAAGTCAATTGGAAGCAAAAACCAGGCTAAATACAGCCGTAGGGGTTTGATTTAGAGACAGTGTCATAATGCACTCTCAATTTTTCTTTTGCAGCGGTTTAAATCCCATCAATTCATCAAATTTATCCTTTGACCAATTTTTCTCTGCCTACCCCCCACATTTCGTTAAAGAAAAACTTTTTCTGTCCTGCCAATGTTGGATTGTTGGATTGTTGGATTATTGGATGTAAGAGGCTATCTAATAAGCGCTCTATACATCTTTCCATACCCACCATGAGTTTATGTCCCTATGTCACCCCGAAAAACGCCAATAGAGTCGATATACCTAACAAATTTATCATCCGCGATATATTGAAACTGGTCGAAAGTAAGGACATCTCCCCATTTACACCTTCTCTACCCCTTAACAGAAAATAACCCGCTCCAAGGTTCCTTTTAATAAACCCAAAAGGTAATTCCACTTTCTGTTTACGCAAACTGTAAATCCTCTGACCTTCTTCACTTTCATACACTTCAGCTAACTCTTCCTTTAACTTTTCATTCAATAAGCGACTGATAGTACGGCCTCGTTTCGCTTTCGTACAAACACCATAATGCTTACAATTTAAGCAGATACGGCTGCTCTCTATTCTATATTCACGGCATTTATCTTTTTCTACTACTCGTCTAAATTTTAACCGATTACCTGCCGGGCAGATATACTCATCTCTCTCTTCGTCATAAGTAAAATTCTCTTTGTCAAATTCTCCTGATTTCTTCTTCTTGGCTTGTTTCTTATTGGGAACCACTACCTGCGTCCCGCCACTCGATATCTTCTCTAAATCATCTACCTGGCTGAAACCTGAGTCTGCACACGCTGTCTGCGATTGCTTACCCGTCACCTTCTCGGCTTCTGCTATCTGACTAGAAAATTGGTTGGTATCGTTACTTTGGCTTACCACTTCGCTGGTGACAATTAAACCGTTCTTCTCATCGGTTACGATATTGGCACTGTAACTGGCATGACTTCCCTGTCTGCCTTTGGTGTTAACACAATCTCTATCTGTGCTATTGAGCTTCTTTAAACCTTTCTCTTCAAGCTCTAACAAGATGCTTCTGACTTTTTCCCGTAATTGCTCCTTACCTGACAATTCCACTTTGAGTTTCACTAACGACTCGGAATCCTTTTCTAAATCATCGATTCTATCGCAGGCACACAAAAGCTCCTCTATTTTCTCATCTAACTTTTCTAAATACGTCTCACACTTCTCTGGCGTCCACGTCTTATCAATCGATGCATTAGCGCGTATTTTGCTGCTATCCAAAAATAACACATCACCTTCAATTAAACCTAACTTCATACACAGATGCGTACATTGCTTCAATACTTTTTTCAGCGCCCTTCGGTTATTTCTCCTGAACTCTGATATCGTCTTATGATCTGGCTTTAAATCTCCAACTAACCAGATAAAAGATAGATTATGATAGCAAGCACGCTCTAACTTACGAGAACTACGAATCCCATAAGAATAACCATAAACTAATAACTTCAACATGGCCCGGGGATCATAGCATGGGGCACCAACTTGATCCTCTTTCTCTGAAATTCCAAGGGCGTCAAAATCCAAACTATCGACAAAAGCATCATAAACCCTCACTGGATCTGACTCTGTCACATACTCTTCTATACTTGAAGGAAACAATGTTCGTGAATTCCTGTCACCATATATGTAAGCCATAAAATCTCCTTAAACGCTTTTATTATAGCATATTTCGAGATTTTTTGCCACAAAAATACACAATTGTGAGAGATAATTATGACACAGCCTCTAAATCAAACCCCTACGATGAATCAGGCCCCTACATTATTCTGCTGTCATTTACCATTTTTCAAATGATGAAAAAAAGTCGCCTGGCAAGAAATCATTATTGCTTCCATTCTTTGGCAGGTCTTGAAATTATAGAACTTATTGCTGCTTTTCGAACAAAGAAGTCCTTATCTACTGCTAACCGTTTAAGAGTTTTGAAAGGTGCCGAAGAATTTTTTGCCACCTTCCTTCGTACATCCTCATTGGAATTCTTTGACAGTTTATCCAGTAACTCTGTTGGAGTATTTTTGTTACTTGCAACCTTCATCCGTATAGCTGTTTTCTCAGACTTTACCAATTTCTCCAGTATTTTTGCCTTTGTTTTTTCAGGTGCTTTGGGGTTTTCCGCAACTTCGAGTCGAACCCATTCATTCTCAGACTTTGCCAATTTCTCCAAGATTATTTCAGGTGTTTTTGGGTTTCCTGCAACTTCGCGTATGACATAGTCATCCTTAGACTCTGCCAATTTCTCCAGTATTCTTTCAGGTGTGTTGGGGTTTCCGGCAACTTCGTATATGACATAGTAACCCTTAGACTCTGCCAATTTCTCCAGTATTCTTTCAGGTGTGTTGGGGTTTTTCGCAACTAAACGCAGAACATCTATGAAGATAGACTCTGCCAATTTCTCCAGTATTTTTTCAGGTGTTTTACGGTTTCCTGCAACAAGGCGTTGAACCCATTCATCCTTAGACTTTGCCAATTCCTCCATTATTTCTACCTTTGTTTTTTCAGGTGTGTTGGGGTTTTCTGCAACTTCGAGTCGAACCCATTCTATCTCAGACTTTGCCAATTTCTCCAAGATTATTTCAGGTGTTTTTGGGTTTCCTGCAACTTCGCGTATGAGATAGTAATCCTTAGACTCTGCCAATTTCTCCAGTATTCTTTCAGGTGTGTTGGGGTTTCCGGCAACTTCGCGTATGACATAGTAATCCTTAGACTTTGCCAATTCCTCCAGTATTTCTACCTTTGTTTTTTCAGGTGTGTTGGGGTTTTCTGCAACTCTACGTAGAACCCATTCATCCTCCGACACTGCCAATTTCTCCAGTATTTTTTCAGGTGTATTGGGGTTTTCTGCAAGTTCGCTTAGAACATCTTTATCCTCAAACTTTGCCAGCATTTCAAGTGCTTTTTCTCTATCCCGCCTGTTCAAAATCGCAGCTATCCGAACCCGGATATCACCTTCATACCAGGTCATTCTTTTCTTATAATCAGGCGGCAAACCAGGATTTGCCGCCACTGCGATAAGGACCTCCGGGTTCTTCTCTTTTTTAGTTTTCTCCCATATTTCTTCGGGTACATCTCCCGGTTCATTCCAGATATTCAATAAAGCGATTTTCCATTCCGCATCCTCCGAGCGTTTCCAAAGCTCAATTTTTTCATCTTTGATTTTTTTGGTGACTTTATTCGTTATCTCTATACCTCGTAAAGTATAAAGCAGATAGGTACCTAAAGCAGCAGCAACTGCTATACAAAATGCAACAACCCAAATAATAGCTTTCCAGTACCTTTGATCGAAAGTCCAAAGAAACCAGCCAAAAATACTGGATGGCTTAGTATCCCACTTGATTTCTTCCTGTTTTTTTTTATCTTTTGCTTTTCCATCCATTTTAAACCTCCTGGAAAACATTTCCCAAATATTATAGATAATTTGGGAAATTTTTTCAATCTGCCATGAAAATTAGGTGAGTGAGTTGAGTGGGGAACTCTCTGTGACCGCTGTGCTTTCTGTGGCTAAATTTTCATTTGTCTCCGGGCGAAGGGGACACTTGTGCCACGTGGCAGAACTCTTGTGCCACGTCTGTAAGGGGGGCCGGTGCGTAGAAATGTATAAATTTTGCTGAAACCTTTTGCCAATAGACCTTTTATCGCCGATAGGCGTTTTAAATTCGTCCGAAGGACACCTTATATTGATCTCTCCTACCGCACGGGCACTCTGAAAAACCTAGTGCCCTCCGTGCGGATCTACTAACCCATATGTTTATCTACAGGATGGGCAGAAAATCGGAAAAAAATATAAAACTTCCTGCCTGCCCATCCTGAAACTCCTATGCCTCCGGCGGCCAGGGGGCTCTTTTGAAAAACCGCCCCCTGGACCCCTGCAAAACTTTTTATTAGAATGTTCCTCCATGCAATGGGTTTTAGCCCCATGGCCGCAAGGATTTGTATTTTTATTCAATTCCAGGGTATAATTAAATATGGCAAAATTGAATTTTGAAAACAAATGGGTCCTGATTACAGGAACATCCAGCGGCCTGGGCCAGGCCATCGCCCTCTATATGGCTAAAAACGAAAAAGCTAACCTGGTAGTGGCCGCCCGAAGAAAAAACCGCCTGGAACAACTGAAAAAAGAAATCGAATCCTCTGGGAATACCACGGTTAAAATCATTCCCACAGATTTAAACCAGCCGCAAGACGTGGAAAACCTCTTTAAGCAAGCGGTTGAGACAGCGGATATTTATGCGGTGATTAATAATGCCGGTTTTACCTTTTACGGCAAGGCAGAAGAGGCCCATTTCAATACCTTTGACAGGATCATCGAGGTCAATTTAAAAGCAATGATCCATTTAAGCCTCCGGTTTCTTTCCTGGTTCCAACAGAAAGGGGAAGGTGCAATATTGAATATTACCAGCGAAGCCGGCCTTGTACCTATCCCCTACCAATTAGTTTATTCGGCGTCCAAACATGGAGCCCAGGCATTTACCGAAGGACTGCGCATGGAAAACCGAAAAAGCGGAATTGTGATTTCTTCTTTTGCACCCAGCGGCATTGCCACGGAGATGCTGACCAAATCCGGGTTAGATAAAAAACATCCCCTGGACAGTCCCTTTAATATGAAGGCAGAGAAAGTGGCAAAGCTAGCGGTTAAGGCCTTTAAAAAGAAAAAACACCTGGCTGTCCCTGGCTTTATAAATAAACTGACTGTATTCATGGTTCGGTTCTTTCCCCGCTGGCTGGTAGCAGCGGTTGCAGAAAGGCTGTACCGACCCGAATAAGCTGAGAAGTTGAGAAGTTGAGAGGTTGAGATGGTGACAGGGTGAGAAGGGTTGAAACAGAAGAATAAAGCCTGATTTTTATTTATTTTCCTTTGCCTTTCTCTCTTCGATGACTTCTTCTTCAATGGATTTAGGTAAAGATTCGTAGCGGAGGAATTCCATGGAATAATTAGCCCGTCCACTGGACAGGGTACGCAGCACCGAGGCATAACCGAACATTTCCATCAGGGGTACTTTACCGGTGAGCTTCTGGGAGCCTTTACGGTACCGGCGCATATTATCAATTTGCCCACGCCTGCGGTTGATGTCACCAATAATATCTCCCATGTATTCATCCGGGGTATTGATTTCGATTTTCATAATCGGTTCCAACAATTGAAAGCAGTCTTTTTTGATTCCCTGTTTTAAACCCTGTTCCGTACAGGTGCGAAAGGCCAATTCACTGGAATCCACGGGGTGAAAACTGCCGTCAATTAACGTGAACTTGATGTCTACCATGGGATAATCAGCCAGCAGCCCCTTTTCGGCAACACGGCGAAATCCTTTTTCCACGGCAGGGATAAATTCTTTAGGAATGTTTCCACCTTTGATATGATCGACAAATTCAATTCCATTGCCGGGATTGGGTTCCACCCTGAACAGGATATGAGCATATTGACCGTGACCACCGGTTTGTTTTTTGAATTTATACTCGTGCCGTACTTCACAGATAATGGTCTCCCGAAATGCCACCGCGGGTTTTCCCACTTCCACGTTTACTTTGTGCTCAGTTTTCAGGCGGTCCACAATTACGTCCAGGTGGAGTTCTCCCATGCCGGAGATGATGGTTTCTTCGGTTTCGTGCTCATAGCGGACATTGAATGAAGGGTCTTCCAGCGCCATTTTATTTAACGCATTTCCCAATTTGTCCCGTTCTTTCAGGGTGGCGGGAGTGATTTTCATATCCAGCACGGTTTCAGGATAGTGAATGTTTTCCAGTAGGATGGGGCATTCCTGGGAGCACAGGGTATCACCGGTGGTAGTGTATTTCAGACCGATTAATGCCCCGATATCCCCGGCGCGCAGTACGTCCATTTCTTTACGTTCGTTGGCATGGATGCGCATAATCCTGCCGATGCGTTCCTTTTTTCTTTTGGTGGAGTTGTACACATAACTGCCGGAATATAATTCTCCCGAATAGATACGGATAAAGGTTTGTTGGCCCACGTAGTTGTCGTTGATGATTTTGAATGCCAATGCAGAAAAGGGACGTTTCCATGACGGTTTCCTGGAAATAGTGGTTTCCGGGTCGTTGAGATCATACCCCAGGACAATACCCCTGTCAATAGGGGAGGGGAGGTAGTGCACCACCGCGTCCAGGAGTTTGCGAACGCCTTTGTTTTTAAACGCAGCACCGCAAAATACCGGTGTGATAAGCAGCCGTAAAACTGCTTTTCGTGCCGCCTGACGGATATCATTCCCAGTTATTTCCTGTTCTTCAAGATATTTTTCCATTAAGTTTTCCTCAAAATCCGCCAGCTTTTCAATCATTCGTTCCCGGTATTTCCAGACCTGCTCTTGCATTTCTGCCGGGATATCCGAGATAATCATGGTCAAATCATCATAGGTAATGGCTTTCATTTCCACCAGGTCTATTATGCCTGCAAAATTTTCTTCACTGCCAATGGGAAGCTGGAAAAGAACTGCATTAGCTCCCAGCATTTCGTTCATCATCTCAACAGTATGGAAAACGTCCGCACCGGGGCGGTCCATTTTGTTGATAAAAGCGATCCGTGGAACTTTGTAGTGGTCGGCCTGGTGCCATACGGTTTCGCTTTGGGGTTCCACGCCCCCTACCGCACAAAAAACCATCACGATGCCGTCCAAAACCCTCAGGGATCGTTCCACTTCCAATGTAAAGTCAATATGTCCGGGCGTGTCGATCAGGTTGATCTGGTGGCCGTTCCACTCGGTAGTAATGGCTGCAGAAGTGATGGTAATCCCCCGTTCTTGTTCCTGTTTCATAAAATCCATAACAGCCTGGCCGTCATGCACTTCTCCCATTTTACGGGTGACGCCGGTAAAGAAAAGAATCCGCTCCGTGGTAGTCGTTTTACCGGCATCTATATGAGCCACAATGCCAATGTTTCTTATTTTCTGAGTTACAGCATATCCCATGTGTCACGTCTCCTTTTTTTGTTTTTGGATTAGACCGCTGGATTATACCATTTTAATTACCGATTGACAATATTTATTTTTTTAGCCGCAAAGGACACGAAGGGGTTTTTCTTTTTATTTTTATTTTTAGCCACGAAGTTACACGAAGAAAATAAAATAATATTGTAAACCGATTGTTCCCCCACCACGTCTAATTGAATTTGAGAGTGAAGCCCCTGGTGGCTTCGTGGTTAATAAAAAGGAGGAATAACATGAAAATGAGAACGATTCAACGATTTAACACATGCAAAACCTTTACTATGCTGATTATCTTTTTGGTGGTACTGGGTTCCGGTTTTCTGGTATTTGGAGAAGAAAAAACAAAGGATGAGAAGACCGAGTTGAAAGAGGCAGCATTAAATGCGTTGATAATGATGAAAGGAGACAAAGCGCTCCCTCTTGCGGAGAAAATCCTTAACCAGAGCGACAATCCTAAACTAAGAAAAAAGGCGATATTCATTATCAGCCAGCAAGACAGTGAAAAGGCGATTCCCATCCTTAAACGGGTGGCACAGACCGATGCAGACAAAGATATCCGGGCTAAGGCTATTTTCTGGCTGGGCCAGATGAAAAGTGAAAATGCGTTCCAGGCTCTGCTGGATATTTATGCAAAAACAACGGATGCTAAACTGAAGGATAAACTGATTTTTTCTTTTTCCCAACACAAGAGTGAGAAAGCCTTTAAAAAACTGGTAGAGATCGCTCAAACAGATGCAGATGAGAGAGCCAGGGAAAAGGCAGTCTTCTGGTTAAGCCAGTCAGGCAGAAAAGAAGCGGTTGATGTATTGAAAAAGGTCATCGATGGAAATGCCAGCGTCAGGATCAAGAAGAAAGCTGTGTTTGCCATCTCCCAGCTTTCCAGTGAATTGAGTGTCCCGATTCTTACCCAAATCGCCAAAAGCCACCCCAATATGGATTTGCGAGAAAAAGCGGTATTCTGGTTGGGGCAGACAGAAGGCGAGAAAAGTATCCAGGCGCTTTTGGATGTTTATGCGGTAACAAAAGAGTCTAAATTGAAAGAAAAATTGATCTTTTCCTTTTCCCAGCACAAAAGTGAGAAGGCCTTTAAGAAGTTGGTGGAGATTGCCCAAAAAGATGCGGATGAAAAAGCTAAGGAAAAGGCGGTTTTTTGGCTGAGCCAATCAGGTAGAAAAGAAGCGGTTGATGTGTTGAAGAAGGTCCTTGATGGAGATGCCAGCCTCAGGATTAAGAAAAAAGCCCTGTTTGCCCTTTCTCAACTGCCAAAAGAAGGAAGTATTCCCATTTTAATCGATATTGCCAAAAACCACAAAAACATGGAACTAAGAAAAAAGGCGGTTTTCTGGCTGGGTCAGAGCAATGATCCCAGGGCCATAAAAGTATTAGAGGAATTGGCTAATGAAAAATAAAACAATACGAGCAGTAAGTTTAAGTTTGCTGTTGATAGTACTGGCATGGAGCGTTGAGCTCCATGCCCGAACTGTTACTCATGCGCCCGAATCCCTGGGTAAACTGGACGCCCGCTGGGCCTGGGCTGTGGAATCCTCCACTAAAATAAAGGGACAAAAGGGTTTTTATATCGGGTATTCCATCCAACGGATGATGGGAGAACATTCATATATGTGTAGTGGTCGTCACCGGGACAGCGATGATGAACCCACATTGAATGAAATTATCTATGGGAAAAAATCTCCATTGTCCAAACTGTCCCGGGAAAAAACCATTGCTGAAATGGCAGAAGCAGCACTTAAAAGAGTCAGGACCCACAAAAGGCCGGAGAAAAAGGTACTAAAGGAAATAGCGATAATGTTTTACTTTGACGCTAAAGCAAAACCACCCCTGGGGTGCAAGGATATTAAAATCAATAACCTGGAACTTCCGGTGGATCTTGAGGATGGACCCATTCTCTGGTTGGGTAAGGCCGAATATGATCAGAGTATTGCTCTCCTGGAGCATTTTTACAATCGCCTGAAGAGAACAGCATCCATAAAGTTCAAGAGAAGAATCTTGACAGCCGTAGGTATCCATGGGGATACGCCCCGGGCATTTCCTTTTTTAAAGACAGTGTTGACTGGTAATGAGCCGGAAGAGGTTCGTGAGCAAGCAGCGTTCTGGATCGGGGAGCAGCAAAGCCCGGAAGCGGCGAAACTGCTTATAGACACAGCCTCCAACGATCGATCAGAAGAGGTTCGGGAGAAAGCAGTTTTCGGTCTTTACCGTATTCGGCGGAAAGAGGCAGACGATGCCCTGATTCACCTGGCTAAAAACGGGAAAGATCGATCAGTAAGGAAAAAAGCCATCTTCTGGCTGGGCCAAAAAGCAGTGAAACGAAGCGCAGAAGTATTGACCGATGTGGTCAACGACGATAAAGACAGGAGTATCCAGAAGGCGGCTATTTTTGCTCTTTCTCAACTGGCTAACAGTAAGGGGCTGGATGCATTAATCAAAATTGCCAAAACTCACAAAAGCCTGGCGGTTCGCAAGAAAGCTATTTTCTGGCTCAGCCAAAGCGAAGACCCCAAGGCGTTGGATACCATTATAGAGATTCTTGAAAAATAGCCTCCGGCGGCCAGGGGGCTCTTTTGTAAAACCGCCCCCTGGACCCCCGCAAAACTTTT
>JABAOF010013865.1_pt10 | contig 10039 bp, 7 predicted proteins | sample 7062171 | NCBI WGS metagenome assembly JABAOF01 (sample SAMN14538628, study PRJNA623070) | marine sediment metagenome | biome: marine biome [ENVO:00000428]; feature: marine pelagic biome [ENVO:01000023]; material: deep marine sediment [ENVO:00002113] | place: India: Gulf of Khambhat ...
GCACCGCCCAAGTTCAGTTTTATCGGCATCTACGTCCAGGATGGGTTAGCCAACACCGGTGCCCTCATGCTCATGCACCAGGGTTTTATCATGCGATTTCTCTCGCTCAAGAGCGTCAAGGATTCACGTCGGATGGTGGTCTGCTGGATCCTCGTGCTGGCTCCGCTGGCTGCCATCGCCACCAGTTGCGGCGGATGGATTGCTAAAGCGCTGGTTAACAATGGTGAGCTGAACACCGAAGCCTCGGATTCTTTTGTAAAAGCCGCTCATTTTCTTTGTGCGCCGGGCGTTTTTGGTTTTGTACTCGCAGCCTTGACCGCAGCGTTGATGAGTACTGCCGATACGCTTATCAACGCTGTCAGTGCAATATTTGTCAATGACATCTGGAAACCGTACGTCAAGCCCGGAGGCAGCGACAAACACTACCTGCGGGTGGCGCGAATAACGAGTCTGTGCGCAGCCGGTCTGGGCCTGGCTTTGGTACCAGTCTTCATGAGAGATACCATTTATGGCGCACACAGTATGTTTACAGCTGCCGTTACACCGCCGGTTCTGACAGCTATCTTTCTGGGAATTATCTGGAAGCGGTACACCCCTGCGGCCGCCTTTGTGACCATCGCCGGTGGAGCCGTCCTGATAGGCTTGTCTTTTATCTGGCCGGATATGCTGGTGGGGCCTTTTGACTTCGGAATGGGGCCGGACAGCTACAAGTTCATGCGGGCTTTGTTCGGTTTGTTAGCGGCAGGTGCACTGGGTGTCTCCGTAACATTGTTTACCAAGCCGAAACCTGAGGCAAAATTGAAAGGGCTTGTCGCCGGGACCCAAATTGACGCTATGCGTAAGTTCAAAGGGGGCCAGCCTAATCTAAAACCCGGTGGAAAAGTGCGGCTCCAGACCAAACTTGATAAAAGCCTCGCAGGGAAAAACGTAGTTATCGTTTCTCAATCAACATTAGACAAAATGGCTGCCGAACCGGGCGACCTGCTTTATGCCAGCCATATCCGCTGGTGGTATGGAGGGCTGCGCTCCGTCCATGTCAAAGCCGGCCCGCCCCCTGGCTCGGAACAAAGTGAACTGATACTAATCAGCCCGGAAGACGCCGCCACGGCCCATTTCACTGAAGGACAACAAGTGATAGTCGAAAAGATTATGTAAGGCCAGGATAGGTCGGTACAGCACACCGGTTTTATAACCGAAACTGAGTAACACCGAAACAATGAATCCCAAGGAACTGCTCGATACAACCTTTAATTGCGAATGCGGACGCAGCCACAAAGTTCCCATCAAAAGCCTCATCTATGCAGAGGATGCTCTGGAGCGTTTGCCCAAGGTTTTGGAATCCCTTGTTGATGGTCGCCGTGTTCTCATAGTAGCCGACCAGCGAACCTGGGATATCGCCGGTCGGCAAGCTAAAGAGGCCCTCGAACAGACCGGTTGGTCGGCACACCACATCGTCGTCCCTGACACCGACCACGGTGGTCCTGTTTGCGATGACGTCACTCATGACTGGCTCAATGACCAGTTACCTCCTGCCGACATTGCCCTTGCAGTCGGTTGCGGCGTCATCAACGACCTGACTAAATGGTCAGCCTTCGAACATGACCTGCCTTACGCTGTTATTGCGACCGCAGCAACTATGAATGGCTTCACCGCCGCCAATGTTGCTCCCGCTATAAAAGGTGTTAAAACTTTAATTCCAGCCTGTCCGCCCCTGGCTGTACTCGCTATCCCCTCGGTCATTGTCAATGCTCCTTTTGAGCTGACTGCCGCCGGTCTTGGCGATACTATCGCCAAACCCCTCAGCACCGCCGACTGGCTCCTCAACCATATCTTTTGCGGTGAATACTTCTGCCGTTACTGCAGCGAGATAATCAACGCTTTGGAGACTTACTATTTTGACCGGCCCGAGGACATCAAGAATCGTCAGCCTGCCGCGATAGAAGCCCTTTTCAATGCTCTATTATACTCCGGTATCGCCATGACTATCGTAGGTACCTCTGCACCGGCTTCCGGTGGCGAGCACCTCCTCAGCCATACTCTGGACATGATGTCCGGCATTGACGGCGTTGCCCACGACCTTCATGGCCGACAGGTCGGCATCGGTACTATATTTTCGGCGGCCATTTATGAACGCATCTTCCAGATAGAAAAGCCTAATTGCTGCCCTGTTCCATCTGACATCGATAGCACCTTCTGGGGCAGTTTGGCCGAGAATGTCCGCCAGCAATACGAACAAAAGAAACCGGTGCTCAAAACTATGTGCGAAAAACTTACTAATGGTAAAACCTGGCGGGCCTTTCTTGCTGCCGCCAACGACCAGGTTCGTTCTCCACACCAAATTAAGAGCTGCCTTAAAACTGCCGGTGCCGCCCACACGTTTGTGGATATTGGATGCTCCCGTGAGCGTTTGCTTTCTGCTGTCCTCCACATGCACGAAATTCGCAGGCGCCCCACTATTATCGACCTTGCCCGGCTTCTCGGCATTCTTCCCGACGCCGCGGATGAAATCATAGACCACTGGCTTACAACTTGATTAATTGGTAAATCGATAGTATAGTGAAAACTGGGCGTCGAAGAATGATGTGAAAGGAGATTCTTATTAACTTCGTGGGAGCGGTAACAAGTGTACATTTTGACAATTCCAAACATGCTAAGGAGGTCCGCCCATCGGCCTTGCCTGCCGAGCAGTGGCTCTTGCCGCGATGCGTCGCAGCGGATTGGCACGGCTGGCTGGATTGTCGTCTTCATTATTGCATCACTATGTCTTAAACCGCTCGAGTCTGGTACAACTGCCAAGCCGCCGCGCGTCCTGCCGCCCGGTGATGTCCCAGCCGACACGCGACTAAATGCGTTGAGGGGTGAAAGAGGTGATTTTTCGTTTGACCCGCCCGGGTCACCGGAAGAATGGAAGCATCGCGTTGAGCACACCCGGCGGATATTGCGCGTAACGTTAGGTCTATGGCCGATGCCGACCAGGTCACCGCTGAATCCGGTTATTCACGGCAAAATCGACCAGGGTGATTACACGGTTGAAAAAGTTTATTTTGAAAGCATCCCCGGCTTCTACGTTACCGGCAGTCTCTATCGTCCCAAAGATGGAACGAGAAAACGACCGGGAGTGTTGAGTCCTCATGGTCATTTTCCAGGCGGGCGTTTTCAGGACGCGGGGCCTGATGAAGTTCGTCAGCAGATTTCTCAAGGCGCCGAGCGGTTCGAGGAAGGCGGACGCAGCTTCATGCAGTCGCGTTGTGTGCAGCTTGCGCGTATGGGCTGCGTAGTGTTTCACTACGACATGATAGGCTACGGCGACAGCGTGCAGATACCATTAGATGTCGCTCATCAGTTTTCGCAGCTTCGGGTGAAGTTCAAAGAACCGCCTGCTCACGGTCTTTATAGCGCCTCGGCCGTACTGAACCTGCAAAACCCGATGGGACTGCATACATACAATTCCATCCGTGCCCTCGATTTCCTGGCCAGTCTGCCAGACGTCGATCCGGAGCGTATCGCGGTGACCGGCGGCAGCGGAGGAGGAACCCAGACGTTCATGCTGTGTGCCGTGGACGACCGACCGCTCGTCTCCGTGCCGGTAGTGATTGTCTCTACCACTCGGCAGGGTGGATGCACATGTGAGAACATAAGTGGACTTCGCATCGGTACGTACAACCTCGAATTCACCGCGCTGCACGCGCCCAAGCCGCTGCTCTTGATTTCAGCCGATGACGATACACGAACCATGCCGGAGCGGGGATTTCCTGAATTGAAGCAGCTTTATAGAGTACTCGGAGCCCAGCAGAACGTTTCGCACGTAGCCCTCTTGCAGTTTCCGCACAACTACAACTATGTCAGCCGGGCGACAATGTACCACTGGCTCAATCGGCATCTCAACCTCGGATTTGAGGAACCGATTCTCGAACGCCCTTACAAACGGCTCAAGCGCGAGCAACTGTCGGTATGGGACAACCAACATCCTCGGCCTGAAGGCGGTCCCGACTTTGAGCATAAGCTTCTCGAATGGCTGACCGACGACGCCGAGAAGCAGATAACTGCTTTGGCTCCTCGAGATGGTAAGTCTCTCGATCGTTATCGTCAAGTTGTAGGCAGGGCGTGGGATGTTTTGCTCCGAAATCTGCCGAACAACCCGGAGCTCGGTTTCGAATCAACTCAATCAGCAGACCGAGGCAAGTATCGGGAAACCCTTGGACTCCTGCGTTATCGTTCTATTGAGAATCACCAAGTGGAATTGCCGATGGTTCTCCTTGCGCCAAACCAAACCCTGCCGCGAACCGTGATTTGGATCGACGAACAGGGGAAATCCGGACTTTATTTGGACGACGGTTCGCTGAAGGCGCCTATTCAAAGCCTGCTTCATTCCGATGTAACCGTGATTGGCGTTGACTTGCTATATCAAGGTGAGTTCCAAACAGAAGGACGGCTGGGCAAACGGCAGCGTTGTCTGCCCGATGAAGAGGCATTTGCCGGCTGGACGTACTGTTACAACCTGCCGATGTTTGCTCGTCGTGTGCACGACATCCTGGCAGTGATCGCATTCGCGAAGCGCGACGATGTGAAACAGCATGAGATCGACGTGGTTGGCCCAAACGGTGCCGGGCCTTGGGTGACTGCCGCAGTCGCACAGACAAAAGGGACCGTAACGCGCGCGGCGATTAACACAGAGGGATTTCGCTTCGCCGATTTGAAGGATGTTTACGATGTCAATTTCATGCCGGGCGCGGCCAAGTATGACGACCTGCCTGGACTGCTGGCGCTCTCGGCACCCACGCGAATGTGGCTCACAGGAGAAGGCAAAGAAGCACCCCCGATTGTTAAAACTGCTTTCATTGCCGCTGGCGGGCTTGAGAACTTGACGATGTTCTCGGGCGAATCCCGGGATGTTGCGAAGGTAGCCGTAGGGTGGTTGCTCAGCCAATAGATTCGTATAAGCTGGCGCATTGTTTCGATTCACGAGATCGCGAGAACGACGATTAATGGGCTTCTTGCAGAGCTAGACCCGGCGTCCTGACGAATGTTTTTGACGCATACCTTTGCTGGTGCTAAAATGTAGCGTCTTGTGCGAACGACGCGACAGGGTATTCCGTGTCAGGTCACACAAGATGGCAGCCAAACGCTCAGTTGATGTGCTCGCAAACGATGCCGGCTAATATGAATCAGGAAACGAGTAAAGGAGGTAACAAGGAGATGTCCACGATAAGCAAGCAAACCCGATTGTTAGCTTTCATTTGTATCGTTGCCACAACAACCCTATCGGCAGCATCGCTAACGCCGACCCATACGAACGTGCGCTATGGGCCTCACAAGCGAAACGTGCTGGATCTATATCTCGCTAATTCCACGGCCCCCACTCCACTGGTACTCTACATTCACGGCGGCGGATTTCGAGGCGGTGACAAAAAGACTCTTAATGTCAGCGAAGCAAAGACTTACCTTAACGCAGGCTTCTCTATTGCTGCCATTAACTATCGGTTGACCGACACAGCTCCGGCGCCGGCGGCATATCTGGATTGCGCCCGCGCCCTGAAGTTCCTCCGTCACAACGCCGGAAAGTGGAACATCGATCCGCGGTTGGTTGCCTCGACAGGTGGTTCTGCCGGAGCTGGTACGTCAATGTGGCTGGCGTTTCACGACGACTTGGCCGACCCAGACAGCGACGACCCCATAGCGCGGCAGTCAACGCGTTTGACGTGCATCGCGGTCCGCAACGGGCAGTCATCCTATGACCCGCGTTTTGCCGAGAAAATCGGCATTCCACGCCCCAACTTCGAACGCCATCCTTTCTTCCTCCCGTTTTACGATATCAAGGCGGATGAAATCGACAGTCCCCGCGCGTACGAACTGTACAAGCGGGCCGCTCCGATTACGTATGTCTCCGGAGATGACCCGCCCGCACTGCTCATGTACCGTTATCCTAACAAAGAGGTGACCGAGGAGACGCCGCTGGGCCTGATCGTTCACCATCCAAAGTTCGGCATCGCGCTAAAGGAGCGACTTGACAAGTTGGGCATTGAATGCATCGTGCAATACAAGGATCCCAAGAGCGATAAGGTTGTTCGACATGAAGAAAACGCCTTGCCGGTCGCTCCCGTCGACTTCATCCGCAGACAGTTTGACCGTGCAAAGACAAAACGTACCAAACAGCAACGCTAATGTGTCACGTCCTTTTAGTTATTTTCTGCTCTTGTCAGGATTACGTTCGATTGCACGGAAACCCTGGTCCCGGCGAAGGGGGATAAGCATACCGTCGCTTTTTTCCAGCCATTCAAACATGCGGTTATTGAGTTGTTTAATCAGGTCCGAGTGTTCGGGGCTGTTGATGAGGTTGTTCATTTCCTCCGGGTCGTTTCTCAGGTCGTAGAGTTCATCGATGTCCCAGATGCCATGATAGTGGATGTATTTGTAGCGATTGGTTCGGACGCCATGGGTAGTTGGGGTATGGGGGAAGTTACGTTCCCAGTAGTATTCATAGAAGGCGCTGTCACGCCAGGGGGTCTTTTTGCCCTGCAGGATGGGCAGGAACGATTGTCCGTCCATACGTTCGGGGGTATCGAGGCCGGCTACATCCATTACGGTTGGGGCGATGTCGATGTTCTGGATGAGCTCTTCAATAACTGAAGCGGGTTCAATCATGCCGGGGCACCAGGCTAAGAACGGTACACGCATCGATTCTTCGTACATGTGACGTTTGTCGATGAGCCCATGTTCGCCAAAAACGAAACCGTTGTCGCCCATATACATAACGAGGGTTTCTTCGGCGAGGTTGTTGCCTTCGAGGTACTTGATAATGCGACCGATACTCTCATCAACGCTGAGCAGAGTTTCGCAATAACGGCGGTAAAAGGTGTCGAAGTCCATCTGGCCGTGGTACATGTGGTCCACGCCGTGCCAGCTGTTGCGTTGCTCTTTGACCCAGCGGGGTTTGCCTTTGTAGTTTTCTTCAGTGTAAGCCATACTCTTGGGATATTCGAGTTTGACATCGTCGTATTTACCATGGTGTCGCTTGGCCGGTTCGAACATGGCGTGAACGGCTTTATGAGAAAGATAGAGGAAGAAAGGCCTGTCCTGGTCGCGGCCGTTCTTCAGCCAGTCAAGAGCGTAGTCGGTGAGCAGGTCGCAGATATGACCCTCGCGTTTCACGCTTTTGCCGTCGATGTTGAATGTGGGATTGAAATAGACGCCCTGGCCTTTGAAGCTGATCCATTTGTGGAAACCGGGACGTGGTTCGTCGCTGGCGTGACCCATGTGCCATTTGCCCATGAAGGCGGTTTGCCAGCCGGCTTTTTGCAGGTCCTGAGGGAAGAAGCGGGTGCCTGCTGGGACACGGGTGTTATTGTCGACGACACCGTGTCTATGGGCGAATTGGCCGGTGAGAATACTGGCCCGGCTGGGCGAACATAGAGCCGTTGAAACAGTAGCGTATTTGATATAAGCACCTTCGCGGGCCATACGGTCCATGTTTGGGGTCTTGAGGAATTTGGGTTTATTGAGAAAGCCCATGAAATCGTAGCGGTGGTCGTCGCTGAGGATAAAGATAACATTTCGGGGTTTTTTGCCAGCATTGAATAACGGCTGGGCTGAAGCGCAACCGGTGGCGAATGGCAACGCCACTGTGGCCAGGCCCAGTGATTTAAGAAACTCTCTGCGATTGGTTGTCTTGTATGATTTTGTCATTGCCATCACCTTTCTTTAAGAGTTTAATGAAACCGTACTTTATGACACTGATTCCTTCATATTAACTGCCCCATAATGCCAAATAAGTGATTTCTTGTAAAGGGCGGAATAATATCACTAAGGGTGGCGGTTGCCCCCATTGAGCCGGATTCCTGAGAACTTGATTTACAATCGAGGCGTATTAACATATAATACATTGTAAGTTAATGAACGACTTGAACCGTATTTCAGGAGACAGAAGTTGACAACTACTCGCATGGAAAACCCACTATTAGTACCCTTTAAGGAGAATTTGCAGAGTGTTATTTATGGCAAGAGCGAATGTATCGATGTAATGATTGTCTCTCTGTTAGCAGGAGGCTCTGTTTTGATTGAAGATGTGCCGGGCGTAGGCAAGACGACACTGGCGAAAGCGTTGGCTAAAAGCATTGATGCCAAGTTTCGCCGGGTACAGTTCACCCCCGATTTATTGCCTGCAGATATTCTGGGCTCTTCTATCTACAACCCCGTTAGCGGGGATTTCAGGTTTGACCCTGGTCCTATCTTCTGCAATATCCTTCTTGCTGATGAGGTCAACCGCGCTTCACCAAGAACCCAGTCGGCCCTGCTGGAGGCAATGAATGAAAACCAGGTGACGATTGAAGGCAAACGTTATCCACTAACAAAACCGTTTATGGTGATTGCCACAGAGAATCCTATCGAGTTCCACGGCACTTATCCGTTACCTGAAGCTCAGCTGGACCGTTTCCTGGTCCGGCTTGCCATGGGTTATCCGACAGTCGAGGTCGAGGTCGATATTCTTAAGTCGCATGCTCATACCGAGCCACTCGACAGAATACAGCCTGTACTCCAGCTCGAACAGGTCCGGAAGCTCCAGCAAGAGGCGACCGACGTTCACATGGATGATAGTATTCTGGAGTATATCGTTGAAATCGTTCACGCTACCCGCCGCGATAATCGTCTTCAGCTTGGTATCAGCACCCGTGGAACTCTGATGTTGTACCGAGCAGCCCGGGCACGAGCATATTTCCAAAAGCGCGATTTTGTCATTCCCGACGATGTGTTGTGGCTTGTCCCTTATGTATTGCCACATCGAATTCTTTTAAGTTCTAAAACGCGCCACAGCGGTATTACCGCCAGGCAGATTGTCACGGACATCGTCGGTCGTATCAAAGTACCAGTTTAAACCCCGCACCAATTGAAACTGAGCAGGGACTATACAAATCGGTCGATAGAACAGGGCTTTCTCAAAGGGACAATTGGTGCGGGGTGAAGAGGCAAATGCCACGATGAAAAAAACCGATGGGAGATTACGTTTTGGCTTGACCGATGCAGGCAAGATGGTTCTGCGCGGGATCGGCTTTGTTGCTTTAGCCGTCCTGATTGTTCCTGCCTTCGGAGTACTTTCGGCTCTGGTCTCGGTCGTGCTAATGTCTTTACTGGTCGGCTTTGTTCTGCGGCCAAAAATCCATATCAGCGGCAGTCTGCCTGAACGCATCATCGTAGGCCAGACAGCACATTTGAGGTACGTGCTCAAGAACGTCGCGCGCCTGCCAGCCTACAATCTCTGCATGAGGTTTGGTGCCATGCCTGAGACGATTGAGCAAGTCGGGGGCGAACATATAATTTCACGCCTGGGACCCGGCGAGACTACCGAAGTGACTATTGTGATACGACCCAAGCGGCGGGGATACTACCGAATCAAGCAGCCGATTTGCCAATCCAGTTTTCCCTTCAACTTGTTCAGTTTCGGCACGTCGCGTGATGATGAGGAAACCCTTATCGTCCTTCCTGCCTTTTACAGAATTCAAATACCCCTCAGACGCATAAGTCGGTGCGTTCACGCCAGTGGCGCTAGACTCGCTGGTCGTACCGGAGTTTTCCTTGAATACGCGGGAAACCGTCCTTTTTTACAGGGGGATTCCCCGCGCAATATTGATGCCCGCGCCTGGGCTCGCCTGTCCGTGCCGGCCACCAAGGAGTACCACGATGATTTCGACAACTACACTGCACTGGTATTAGATACCGACGTACAAGAAGTCCTGTCGGGCTCAAGTTCGAACGAAATTAAGGAGCTCGAAGCTGCCGTCTCTCTTTGTGCTTCTGTGGCTTTTTCAATTAACAATGATTGTCTTATCGATTTTTTGCTTGCCGGCCCCGATTTGCATCAGTTCCCCCCGCCGACAACAAGTGGGGGCTGGTCCAGAATGGTGCGCCTCGACAAAATACACGAGATTCTGGCAGGCGTTGAACCATCGAAAGGCTATTCCCTGGAGCAGATAGCCCCAAAATTGGCAAATCGTTTCTATGAAATATCTGAGGTCGTTTTCATTCTTTTGAAATGGAACAAGGCATA
>JABAOF010057147.1_pt2 | contig 10039 bp, 10 predicted proteins | sample 7062171 | NCBI WGS metagenome assembly JABAOF01 (sample SAMN14538628, study PRJNA623070) | marine sediment metagenome | biome: marine biome [ENVO:00000428]; feature: marine pelagic biome [ENVO:01000023]; material: deep marine sediment [ENVO:00002113] | place: India: Gulf of Khambhat ...
ACGCGGGAGGTTAACGATTTTTCCGGGCGGGTTATTGTGCCCGGTGCCCGGTGGCGAGGCGTAACTCCTTCAGATTAAAGGCTTGTGCGCCAAAGGTTACGCCGACCCACCGAGCGAAATCGGTGGGTTTTAATTTAAATTTATATAACGCAAAACGGCTTAGCGCCATAAGGTGAGATATGGACCGGGTAAAGAATAGCGAAGGACGGAAAGTGGAAGGACGGCTCGAGGCGAGTTCGACCGGTACCGTCGAGCGGGCCGGCCCCGAGCGCGAATCCCTCGTGCGCGCGGCGGAAGCTATGGACGACGGCCGGCCGGCGCTTAAGGTGGACGGTTTGACCAAGCGCTTCCCGCGGCCCGAGGGCAAACGCCACGGCTTCTGGCGGCGGCGGCCGCGGTTCGCCGCGCTCGCCGCGGTGACCTTCGCCGTCGAGAGGGGCGAGATCTTCGGCCTCATCGGCATGAACGGCTCGGGCAAGTCGACCCTTATCCGCATAGTCTCGACGCTCCTCGTGCCCGACGAGGGACAGGTCAAGGTCTTCGGCGTGGACGTCGAGGGCGAGCCGGCGCGCGTCCGCGAGCTCATCAACCGCGTCGCGGTGGACGCGGCGTTCTTCAAGGTCCTCTCGGGCTCGGAGAACCTTCGCTACGCGGCCCGCCTTTACGGCCTGGCCCCGCGCGTCGCGCGCGAGCGCTACGACGGCCTGCTCACGCGTATCGGCTTCGACCCCAAGCGCCTCGGCGACCAGGTGAAGAGCCTGTCGCGCGGCGAGCGCCAGAAGGTCGCGGCGACGCGCGCGTTGATGTCCGCGCCCGCGCTCCTGCTGTTGGACGAGCCTACGACCGGCCTCGACCCGCGGTCCAAGCGCGAGGTCCAACGCGTCATCCGCGAGATGCGGGACGAGGCGGGAACGACGGTCCTGCTGACCACGCACGACATGGAGGAGGCCGAGCGCCTCTGCGACCGCGTCGGCATCCTGCACGAGGGGCGGATCGTGACGATCGGGACGCCCGCGGAGTTGGGAGAGCGTGCCGGCGGCCGCTCGAGGACGTTGGAAGACGCTTTCTTGAAATTCACCGGCGCCGAGTGGCTGGGCGAAGAGAACGGCGGCTAGGTCGCGCCGACGGGAGTGAACCGATATGTCTATCAAGGTTAGAGCGTTAAGGGAAATCTGGTGCAGCATCGGCTTCGCCGAGCGCAACTTCATGCTCGTGAAGCGGTACGCCGGCTGGGAAGCGGTCTTCCTGACCTACACCATCGTGAGCGCGTTGACCATCGGCCTCATCGGCGTCGCGACCGGCGACCAGCGGCTCGTACTCTACCTCGTCGTCGGCGCGGTCCTCTGGGGGTACCTCTCCATCCTCTTCCACGAGGTGAGCGAGTGCATCGCCTGGGAGCGGTGGGAGGGCACGCTGGAGTACACGTTCATGGCGCCGGTGAAGCGCTTCACGCAGCTCATGGGGAACGCGCTTTACGCCATCACCTACGGCCTCGGCCGCGCCGGCGTACAGCTTTTAGTGTGCGCGCTCTTCTTCGGCATCAGCCTCGCCGGGGCCAACTTCCTGGCCGCGGCGGTCGTCCTCGTCATCTCGAGCCTGCCGTTCCTGGGACTGGGGCTCGCGTGCGCCGTGCTGCCGCTGTTGTCGCGGGAGCGGGGCTCGCAGGCCACGCACATCTTCCAGGCGCTCATCCTCCTGGTATCCGGCGTCTACTACGACGTGAGCGTGTTGCCGGCGTGGCTGCGGCCTTTCTCGGTCGTCTCGCCGGCGACGTACACGCTGCGGGCGATGCGCGCCGCGGTCCTGGACGGCGTTGGCGTCGCGGCCTTGGGCAAAGAACTTCTTATCCTCGTGCTCTCCGGCGTCGTCCTGATACCGCTCGGCTTCGCCTGCTTCGTCCTGGGCGAGCGCTGGGCCAAGAGGACCGGCAAGCTCAAGATCGAGGGGTAGGGAAGTTGCGTGCGTTAAAGAAGGCGGCTCCGCGTGGGGCCGCCCTTTTTTCACTTGCGGCGGAATGATACCCGGGGCCGTCGCCCTTGCGGCCCGGGCGCCGTTGTGTTATCTTAGCGAGGCGATGAAAGGCCTGGCGCCAAAAATAATTTTAGCCGTTCTCGTTGCGGGCATGACGGGCGCCGCGGCGTTCGGCGCCGAGGAGGAGCTCGAGCTCGCGACGGCCTCGCTCGACGACGTCGTCGCCGCGGCCCGGGGCGCGTACCGCGCCGGCGACGAGGGGCGCTTGAGGGAATTGATCGACGCCGCCTCGGCTAAGTTCCCGGCCGCGGACCTGTACTTCGCCCTCGGCGATATGTACCTCGAGGACGAGTTCTCGGATTACGAGAAGGGGGTCGCCGCGTACGAGGAGGGCCTGAGGAAGGTCGACCCCTCGGAGCGGCTCGAGTATCCGGGAGTTTTTTATAATATGGCCTGCTCCTACGCTCGCCTCGGCAACGCGCCGAAGTCGCTCGATTGTTTGCGAGCCAGCCTCGAGGCGGAACCGCTTTTCGCGCGCTACGCCCGCGCCGACGACGACCTGGCCTTGCTGCGCGGCGAAGAGGCCCTGGTGGATATGCTCGCGAAGGCGGAAAAGAAGGCGGCCGAAGAAGAAGTGAAAAATATGACCGTGAAGCCGGGCGAGCGGGCACCCGGTTTCGAGTTGACGGATATCTACGGCCGCCGGTACCGCCTCGCGGATTTCGAAGGCAAACCCGTAGTCCTTAACATCTGGGCGACGTGGTGCCCGCCCTGCGCGGACGAAATCCCGGACGTCGTCGCGTTCGCGCGCGACCACGACGGCGAGGTCGCCGTGCTGAGCATTTCCGTCGACGACGCGACCGCGGACGTCGCCGCCTTCGCCGAGGAGCACGGCATTAACTACCCGGTCTTGCGCGACGACGGCGAGGCCGCGGCTAAGTACGTAGGCCCGACCGGAGGAATACCCCAAACCTATTTCATCGATAGCGGCGGCATCGTGCGCGGCCACATTTACGGCTCCGCCGGGCGGGAGGTCTTCGAGGAACGTTTGCGGCGGCTCCTCTCGAGCAAGGGTGAGTAATACGCGGCTCAGTCTTGCCGCCGCGGCGGCCGTCGCGGCCGCGGCCTTGAGTTGCGGGGGCCGCGAGGCGCCGACGGCCGTGCCTTTCGCGAACGACGTGTGGGGCATTAAGTTGGAATATCCCGCCGATTGGGAGGCGAGCGCGGGCGAGGGGGCGGCGGCTTTGATTCTGGAGGTCCGGGCGCCGCGCGGGACGAAGACGGCCGGCGCGGGCGTGAGCGTCGTGGGGGCCTTGAGCGCGGCGCCGCTGGAGGTCGCGGCGTCGTCGCTCGAGCGAAAGATCGCGGGGGCGCGCGGCGTTGTGGCCGCGGACGTTGCCGTGGGAGGCCGCCCGGGCAGGGCGTTCGAATATTGGGCCACGCGCGACGGCGAACGGGTTTGGACGCGCGCGCTCGTGGTCCGGGGGAACGCACGGTATTATTTTATTACCTTCGCCGCGTACGAGGGACAACGCGAGGCCGCCCGGCCTTACTTCGACGCCGTCGAGCGGTCCGTCGAAATTTATTAGGAATATCTCCGACGCCGGTTCGCGGCGCCGCGGCTCGAGCACATATCCGCTTGCGCGAAGGCGCGGCGGCTGATAGGATAAGGTTCTACAACCGGTTTGTTTTTATTATTTTAAACGAAAAGGGCGATACGGAGGTGCGTAATGAAATTTAAATGGTACGGCCACGCGTCCTTCGGCATCACAACCGCCGACGGCGTTCACATCTGTACGGACCCGTATATCGCGGGCTCGTACGACGGCGCGATAGGCTACGGGCCCATTCGCGACGCGTGCGACGTCGTGCTCCAATCGCACGGCCACGACGACCACGCCGGCGCGGGCGAGCTGGGCGGCAATCCCGTCGTCGTCCGCGGCGCCGGTACCCATAAAGTTAGAGGGATAACCTTCGTAGGAACGCATACCTACCACGACGAGCGCCAGGGGCGCGAGCGCGGCGAGAACACCGTCTTCACGTTCGAGGCCGACGGCATGAAGGTCGCGTTCCTCGGCGACCTGGGCCACGTGCTCTCCGACGAGCAGGTGGCGGCCGTCGGGCCGGTGGACGTGGTCCTTATACCCGTGGGCGGTCATTACACCATCGACGCGGCGACGGCGACCAAGGTGGCCGAGCAGCTCGAGGCCAAAGTGATATTTCCTATGCATTACAAGACGGACGCGTGCGGCTTCCCGCTGGCGACGGTGGATGACTTCGTGGCGGGCAAGGCCAACGTCGAGCGACCTGGCGCCTCCGAGGTAGAGATTACCGTGGAGGATTTGGGCGCTCCCAAGGTCGTCGTCTTGGACTACGTAAAATAGCTCTCCGGAAATGTTGGACCGGTTTGCGTCGTCGGCCGGCGGNNGCGGGGCCCGCGGCGCCGAAGGGGAAGATATGCGCGAGATAACCGTCGAGGAAATAGCGGAAAAGGTCAAGGACCTGTGCATCGACGCGGGATATAACCTTCCCGCCGACACGGTACAAGCGCTCAAAGATTACCGCGACAAGGAGGAATCGCCCGTAGGTAAACAGGTATTGTCGTCGCTGCTCGAGAACGCCGAAATAGCCGCCCAGGGCGAGTATCCTCTCTGCCAGGATTGCGGCTTCGCCGTCTTCATCGTTGAGCTCGGAAACGACGTGCACGTAACGGGCGGCTCCCTCCGCGAGGCGATCGACGAGGGCGTCCGCCGCGGCTACGCCGACGGCTACCTGCGAAAGTCCATCGTCGTCCATCCCGTCGTCGGTAAAAACACCGGCGACAACACGCCGTCCATCATCCATGTAGTTCCGACCAAGGGCGAGAAGCTCGTCGTCCACCTGGCGCCCAAGGGCGGCGGCTCCGAGAACATGAGCTTCATCAAGATGATGAAACCCGCGGACGGCCGCGAGGGCATCGTCGACTTCGTCGTCGAGGCGGTGCGCGAGGCCGGGCCAAACCCGTGCCCGCCGGTCGTCGTCGGCGTCGGCATCGGCGGCACCTTCGAGTATTGCGCCTTTCTCGCGAAGAAGGCGCTCTTCAGGCCGCTGGGCCGGCCCGCGGAGGACCCCTGGGACGCGGAGCTCGAGAAGGAGCTGTTGGAACGGGTCAACAAGCTCGGCATCGGGCCGATGGGCTACGGCGGCTCGACGACGGCGCTCGGCGTCCACGTCGAGTCCTTCGGCCGCCACATCGCCTCCTTCCCGGCCGCGGTCAACGTCAACTGCCACTCGGCCCGGCACAAGACGGTAGAAATTTAAAACTGGGTCCGGCGTTTCGCAAAGAAGAAGCGGCCCCGCGAGGGGCCGCGCCTCGTATTAGTTTCTTCCCTTACCGGTAATGGGTTTGCTATCCTCGTTTGCCCCGGCGCCGTTGGCTTTTGGGTTCCCCCGCGGCCTTAAGTCACGTTAAGTAGCCAAAAAAACCTTGACAAGGATAACATAATGTTATTAAAATATAATAGGTAATAGGAGTTAGGGGGCGGGAAAGGAGCAAGTTATATGGCCGAGGAATTCGAGGACCCAATCGAGGCGATAAAGAGAAGGAACGAGGAGCGCGCCCGCCGGCTCAAGGAACGGATAGCGAGCGGCGAGTTCGATAAGTTCGAGACGCCGCTCGAGGCGGTCGAGGAATCGTTGCCCTCGGGCCTGGAAGCTATCGAGGCGCCCGAGAGCGACTTCGACCTGAGTTCTTTCCCGGCGCCGCCCGAACCTTCGGCGATTCCCTTAGACGAAGAGAAGGTCCTCCCGGTAGCGGAACACGCGCCCCAGGAGCCGCCCGCGGCGCCGCCCGAGGTGCCGCCGGCGTTTGCGCCGCCTCCCGAAGCGGCGTTTGCGGCCGAGGCGCCCGAAATCCCGCCGCCGTTGGAGGATACGTTCGCGAGCTTGGAGTTGACGGAGCTCGATTTGGAGGGCGTTAGCGAAGTGATGGCGCCCCAACCGTGGGATACGGCCGAAGCGCCCCCCGTTGAAGCGGCCGTGCCCACGGAAGCGCCCCCGCCGCCGGAAGAGGTGGTGCCCCCAGCGTTCGAGCTTCCCCCCGAGCTTGAGATAGAGGTGGAGCCGGCCGTGGCGGCCGCCGGAGAGTTTGAGGCGCCCCCGGCGGAAGAGGAAGTGCCCGTCGGGCCGGAACCTGCCGCCGTGGGCGAACCTGCTTTGCGGGAGGAAGAGGCCGAGGCCATTAAAGCGACGATCGAAGAGGAACTCCGCGAGGTGGCGCCTCCNNGCCGGTCCCGCCGCCCCGCGAGGAAGTACTCGCCGGCGTGGCGGCCGAGGCCGCGCCCGAACCTGCGCCGCCCCCCGCGGCGGAGCCGGCCTACAGAGAGGAGGCCGAGATATTCATCGGCATCGAGGTCTTGGGCAACAAGGTCCGGATAGAGCGGCGAAACATAACCCTCGCCGCAGCCATAGACCTGTTCAGAGCGCTTGTTGACCGGTACCAAAACAGGTGAGCGTAGCGCCATAAAGGAAGAGTGCCCGCCGGGGCCGAGAGGTTTTGGCCGCCGGCGCCAATCCGCTCTCCTCGAAGAAGGAGGGCGGTTTCATATTATGTAGGCGGGGCCGGGGGGACAGAGCCGGTCTCCCGGCGGAGAGGTGCCGCGGCGGCGCGCGGGTCGTTTCCGCCCGCGGTTGCGTTTTATGGAACACGCGGGCCGGGTAACGGCGAAACCGCGTAAATTTTTATCTTGCGGGCCTTCAACTTTGCGCCGTTTTTCGCCGCCCGCCGTTAGGCCCCGATTACTGTTGCAATAAGAAACTATATACTTTATTATGTTAAAAAGATTTTTACGGATCGGCCACGATAGTATAGACGTATGAAGTTCGGCGGGTGCGTAATTGCCGTGCCGATGGCCGTCCTTGCGCTGGTCCTCGTCTTCTTCGGCGTTCTTTTTCTGTGGGCCGCTTTTTCGGACGAGGCTCAGGCTGAAGGCAAGTCGAGCGGCCGTCTTTTGGTAGGCGGCGCTACTACCCTCGTGGGCCTTTTGCTTATCGCCGGCGCCGGCGTCTTGGCGTACCGTTCCTATAAGCGTTATCAAGCCGAGAAGCCGCGGACCGTCGTACAACAGATCGACCTCCCGGGCGATTTGTCGCTCGAGGAGTTGAAGTGCCGGGCGTGCGGCGCGGCCCTATCCAAAGATAATATCGACGTCAAAGCGGGGGCGGTTGTGGTGACCTGCCCCTATTGCGGCACGTCGTACGAGGTCGAAGAGGAGCCCAAGTGGTGACGGCCGTCGCCCTCTTTTTGGGATATGGAAACGTCGAGACGTAGCGTAGCGGCGTTTTTATCGTGCGTCGCATTCGCCGCGGCGTCGTCGCCCGTCGCGGCGCAGGATTATTACTTCGAGGTCCCGCGCGAGGTCGTTGCCGTGACGGTCAACGACGACTCCTCGCTCGATATTGATTATGAAATAACTTTTCGCAACACCGCCTCCGGGTCCCCAATAGACGTCGTCGACGTGGGCTTCCCGTCCGACGATTACGACCTCGCGTCCGTAACCGCGGATGTCGACGGCGAAACGCTGGACGCAATAAGACCTTCCGAGTATGTAGACGTCGGCGTCGAGATACCCCTCGGCGACTATGCCATTCCGCCGGGCGACGCCGCTACGCTCCACGTCCGCGGCCGGAACGACCGTATGGTCTTCGAGGACGCGGTCGACGACGCGTACGCCTCCTGCGTATTCAGTCCCACCTGGTTCGCCTCCGAATTCACCACCGGNNCTCACGATGACCTTCGTATTCCCTCCCGCCGTTACGGCCGAGCAGGCCCGCTGGCACGAGGACGAGGGCGGCGAGCCGACGCGGATGTTTGTGGAGGAAGGCCGCGTCCACTACGTCTGGGAACGGGAGGAGGCGTCGCCCTCGGAAAAATATTCCTTCGGCATATCGTTCCCGCGGGACGCCGTCGCCGAGGTGCGTTCGCCGCCGCGGGCCGGTCGGCTCGGCGGCCTGTTCGGCGGCCTGGTGGCACTTGCGACGCAATTCTGCGGTTGCCTTGTTCCTTTGGGTATATTCGCGTTGATAGCCGTCGCCGGCGTGGCGAACAGGCGCCGCCGACGCATGAAGTATTTTCCGCCCCAGGCCAAGGTGGAGGGGGTGGGGATAAAACGGGGCCTCACCGCGCCCGAGGCCGCGGTGATACTGGAGAGGCCGCTCAACGCGGTTCTTACGCTGGTCCTCTTTGGCCTCGTCAAGAAGGGTGCCCTCGCCGTAGCTTCACAGGAGCCGTTGAAGGTCGAGAAGTTACCCTTCAAAGAGAACGGCTTGAGGGCGTACGAGAACGATTTCGTCGCGTGCGTCGAACCCGACGGGGCCCTCGGCGAGGACCGCTTGGGGGAGATGTTGATATCCTTGATCAAGTCGGTGCAGAGGAAGATGAAGGGCTTCTCACACCGGGAGACGGTGGCGTATTACCGCAAGATCGTCAAGACGGCGTGGCGCCTCGTGGAGGAGGCCGATACGCCCCAGGTCAAGCTCGAGGAGTTTACCAACGGCCTCGAGTGGACCATGCTCGACGATGACTTCGGGGGGCGCACGCGCGACGTCTTCGTTGGCTACCACCTGCCGCCGCCTTTTTGGTGGGGGCACCTCGCCCCGGCGGCCGGGCCGGGAGGCGGCGTCTCCTTCGACATGCCGACGCTCCCCGGCGCGAGCTTCGCGAACGGCGTCGTAACGCGGCTTGAGGGGATCGCGGGCAACGTCGTCTCCAAAGTGGAATCCTTCACGGCCAAGGTGACGGCCACGACCAACCCGCCGCCGGCAACGACGAGCCGGCCGGGGGGCTGGGGCGGCGGCTGCGCGTGCGCCTGCGCCTGTGCCGGGTGCGCCTGCGCCTGCGCGGGCGGCGGCCGGTGATTACGGCGCCGCGGCCTGCGCAATTAAAATGTCGACTCGTATGGGAATAGGTAAAAAGTTTTACGATAAGATATTAGCCAAGCAGAGGCCGCTGGAGTCGGGGATATATCATCTCAGACGCCAGGACGCCGAATTGCAAGCGCGCCTGCACCTGCGCGTAAACCCGGGCGGCGAGGGCATACTTATGATAAACGCGGCGCGCATCTTGCACCTTAATCAGACCGGCGCCGAGATGGCGCGCTACGTCCTGGAGGAGTGGCCCGACGACCGCATCGTCAAGACGATGGCGAAAAGGTACCGCGTGGGCAAGAAGGAACTCGGGCGGGACCTCGCGCGCCTGCGCGAAACCATCGAGATGATGGCGCGCGGCGACGAGCGTTGCCCGATATCGTACCTGGGCGCCGAACGCGTAGACCCCTTCACCGTCGACGTCGAGGCGCCCTATCGGATGGACATAGCCCTGACGTACGGCTGCGACAACGCGTGCCCGCACTGTTATAACGAGACGCCGCGCGCGGGCGAGGTGTTGAGCGCCGAGGACTTCAAGCGCGTCATCGCGAAGGTGTGGGGGCTCGGCATCCCCCATATTTGTTTCACGGGCGGCGAACCGACCCAGCACCCGGACCTGGTCGAGCTCGTCGAGTACGCCGAGGAGCTGGGCGTCATCACGGGCCTGTTGACCAACGGCCGCAAGCTCAAAGATGCCGACTATATGAACGCCCTCGCCGAGGCCGGCCTCGACCACGTCCAGATCACCATACACTCCTCCGTACCCGACGTACACGATAAGATGGTGGGCGCGACGGGCGCTTTCGACGAGACCGTCGCCGGCATCGAGAACGCGGTCGCGAGCCCCGTTTACGTAATGACCAATACGACCATCACGAGCGAGAACGCCGACGACGTGGAGGAACTCGTGGCGTTCCTCGCCTCGCTGGGCGTGGAGCACGTCGCCGCCAACGGCATCATCAACGCCGGCGGCGCGCGCGACGTCGACCTCGGCCTTCCCGAGAGCGCGCTTGGCCCGATTCTGAGCCGATTCGTTGCCGCCTGCGCCGCGAACGATATGACCTTCGTCTGGTACACGCCGACGCAATATTGCCGCTTCAACCCGCTGACGATGGACCTGGGCGTCAAGCAGTGCACCGCGGCCAAGTACAACATGTGCGTCGAG
>JABAOF010005097.1_pt5 | contig 10036 bp, 9 predicted proteins | sample 7062171 | NCBI WGS metagenome assembly JABAOF01 (sample SAMN14538628, study PRJNA623070) | marine sediment metagenome | biome: marine biome [ENVO:00000428]; feature: marine pelagic biome [ENVO:01000023]; material: deep marine sediment [ENVO:00002113] | place: India: Gulf of Khambhat ...
ATGGTGGAGGATACGCCCGATGACTATATCCATGACCTGTTTAACCAGGTTTTTTGGGGGGGGCATTCACTTGGTTATCCCATCGTGGGGAGGAAGGAGCAGGTCAGTTCCTTCGATCGAGAGACCATTTGCCGCTACTTCGATGATCGCTATCGATCCAACCACCTCATTATATCCATGGCCGGCAGTTTCGACCACGATAAGGTGATCCAGCAGATCCAGGATAAGTTCGATGGGTTACAGCAGAGGGTTGAGTTGGGGAAAGGGGAAGCCCCGGAGCCCAATCCACAAATTAGTATATTTCCAAGGGATCTGGAGCAGGTTCACCTCTGTTTGGGCACCAAAGGCATTTCTCAGACCCATTCTATGCGATTTGCCGGTTACATACTCAATACCCTTCTCGGCAGGGGCATGAGTTCTTATCTCTTTCAGGAGATCCGTGAGAAGAGGGGCCTCGCCTATTCCGTATATTCCTATAGGCCTGCCTATTTCGATGCGGGCCAACTGGTGGTATATGCGGGGACCGACAGAGGATCATTGAAGGAGGTCATTCGATTGATCATAGAGCAGTTCGATAAATTTCGAAAGTTGAGAATTGATGCGGAGGAGTTGAAGCGAACAAAAGAGCAACTCAAGGGGAATTTGCTCCTTTTCCTGGAAAGTTCGGATAGCTGGATGACCCGTTTGGCTCAAAACGAGATCTACTTCGGGAAACATATCCCGATCGAGGAGGTTATCCACGGCATCGAGAGGGTCACCTCGGAAGAGGTGAATCAATTGGCCCAGGACTTTTTTCGAGAGGAGTTGTTCTGTCTAACGGTTTTGGGTCCCATTGAGAAAACAGAGCTCACTCAAGATCTGTTGAGCTTCAGGTAGGGTGGACGCCTGTGGGAGAGGGCCCACAGAGGGTGAGGATCAAGATCAAAAGGCTCCGGGGCAACAAGAATGGCCCTTTGCCCACGTATATGACCGAACACGCAGCGGGATTGGATATACATGCCTTTCTGGATGAGGACGTGCTGATTTCTCCAGGACAGAGGCGGTTGATTCCGACGGGGCTGGCAGTAGCAATTCCCGATGGGTTTGAGATTCAAGTGAGGCCTCGCAGCGGTCTGGCTATGAGGGATGGGGTGACATTGGTCAATACCCCTGGGACCATCGATGCCGACTACCGAGGGGAAATCGGAATTCTCATGATTAACCATGGCAAGAAATCCATCTCCATTAGAAATGGGCAACGTATTGCCCAGCTTGTCGTCTCACGGGTATATAGGGCGGCTTTGGAGGAGGTGGATGAACTGCCCACGAGCAGTAGGCAGGAAGGTGGCTTCGGCCACACGGGTATTTAGCGATAGCTGGAGAACCTTTTAGGGTCATTCATGGAGAGATGGATCGACAGCTATATGAACTACATAACTGTAGAGAGGGGACTATCCAAGAACACCCTCGATTCATACGGCGGCGATCTCATTCGGTACCAGAGCTTTCTGAGGGAATTGGAAATCGTCGACATCGAAGAAACCTCCAAGCTGGAGGTGATGGCTTACCTTCTCTCCTTACGGAAACGAGACCTTTCCGATAAAACGGTGGCTCGGTCAATTGCCGTTTTACGAGGATTTTATCGTTGGTTGGCCGATGAAAGGGTGCTGCAAGGAAACCCACTGGAGGATATGGAATCCCCGAAGACGACCCGCTCCCTACCGGAAGTACTTTCCCTGGACGAAGTCGATTCACTGCTGAATCAACCCGACCCATCCAATCCCATCGGGATGAGGAATAAGGCCATGTTGGAGTTATTGTACGCAACGGGGTTGAGGGTAACCGAATTAACCGATCTCGTCCTGACAAACATCAACTTAGAGGCGGGATATCTCATCGTTATGGGCAAGGGGGCCAAGCAAAGGATTGTTCCCATGGGCCAGGAGGCGATCCATTGGTTAAAGAGGTATCTGGAGGGGTCCCGCCAGAAGCTCCTCGGGAACAACCGGAGTCCGCGTACCTTTGTGAGCCAATGGGGGAGGGGAATGACCAGGCAGAGTTTTTGGAAGATTATTAAGAAATACGCGCTCATGGCTGGGATTAGGAAGAAGATCTCTCCCCACACCCTCAGGCATTCCTTTGCAAGCCATCTCTTGGAAGGTGGTGCGGATTTGCGATCAGTCCAGAGCTTGCTTGGGCACGTGAACATTTCCACCACGCAAATCTATACCCATGTGACCCGTGAAAGGTTGAAGAAGATCCATGCCCGATACCATCCCAGGTCGTGATCGTCACCGTTCGCTGAGGGAGGAGGGAAATACCCCCTGGCCTTCGAGAGAGCAATGGAGGTCATTACTACCCATATTAACGCTGATTTCGACGCTATGGCCTGCATGTTAGCGGCTAAGAAGCTCTATCCTGAGGCGATTTTAGTTTTCCCAGGCTCCCAGGAGGGGAGCTTACGGGATTTCTTCGTCCGGTCAACCATTTACGTATTCGAGGCCGAACGGATGAAGAACGTGGATTTGGATCGAATCACCCGTCTCATCTTGGTCGATACCCGACAGATAAGCCGGATCGGGAAATTCGCTCAAATTCTCAACAGACCGGGAATGGATATCCACATCTACGATCACCATCCTCCTTCTTCGGAGGATATTAAGGGTTCGGTAGAAGTGGTGAAAGAAGTGGGAGCGGCTATAACCCTGCTGCTCGGCGTTCTGAAGGGAAAGGGCATGGAGATAACCTCCGATGAGGCGACGGCAATGATGTTGGGAATTTACGAGGATACGGGCTCCCTCACCTTTTCCTCGACAACGGAGGACGACTTTCATGCCGCCGCATATCTGCTCTCAAAGGGGGCAAGTCTCAATGTTATATCGGATATGGTGACCAAGGAGCTGACGGCAGAACAGGTTTTTCTCCTCAACGACCTGATCCAATCGGCTACAAACTACACGATACACGGAATCGATGTGGTTGTCGCTACGGCATCGGCGGATCGATACGTGGGTGATATCGCCATTCTCGTCCATAAATTAAAGGATATGGAGAATTTGGATGCCCTCTTTGCATTGGTGAGGATGGAGGACAGGGTTCAGATAATCGGAAGAAGCCGCATCGATGAAGTCAACGTGGTAGACATTCTGCTGGAGTTTGGGGGAGGTGGACATCCGACGGCCGCCTCGGCCACTGTGAAGGATTTGACATTAATCCAGTGCGGGGAGAAACTCGTGCGGGTGCTTCAGGAGGCCATTAAGCCGAGGAAATTCGCCAAAGACCTCATGACCTTCCCGGTGAAGACCATTCCTGCTGGGGAGAAGTTATCCGAAGCGGGGAAACTCCTCACTCGGTATAATATCAATCTATTGCCAGTAATGAGGAGGCGGAAATTGGTGGGGTTGATATCGAGGCAAGTCGTCGAAAAGGCTGCCTTCCACGGACTCGGAGATCGTCCGGTCAGGGAATACATGAGCACCGAATTTTCAGTAGCCGACACAACCACTCCCCTGAGTGCCATTCAACGCCTCATCGTGGGCAACAACCAGCGGTTTTTACCCGTAATGGAAGGAGGGAGGCTCGTTGGGGCCATCACCCGGACGGACATCTTGAGGGCAATTCAAGAGGATTCGACGACACGACCCGATTCCCCGTCCCCCTTTGAGGTTCACAAGCTCCATGCCAGGAAAAAGATGATCACGAAGTTGATGGGGGAGAGGCTTCCGCCGAAGGTGCAAGGCCTTCTCCGAGAGTTCGGCAGAGCTGGGGACGAGTTGAACTGTCCCGTCTATGCGGTGGGGGGATTCGTTCGGGATCTCTTGCTGAGAAATCACAACTTAGATGTGGATGTCGTTGTAGAAGGGGACGGTATTGGATTCGCAGAACATTTTACCAAGGGGCATACCTGCAAGATCAAGATCAACCCGCGGTTTGGAACGGCTACCCTCAGATTTGACGATAACATGAAGGTTGATATAGCAACGGCTCGGTTGGAATACTATGATTCTCCCGCTGCTCTCCCCACGGTGGAACTGAGCTCCATCAAGAGGGATCTGTATCGAAGGGATTTTACCATCAATACGCTGGCCATCAAATTGAATCAGGAACAGTTTGGTGAACTGGTCGATTTCTTCGGCGCCCAAAGGGATATTAAGGAGAAGGTAATTCGGGTCCTCCATAACTTGAGTTTCGTGGAAGACCCAACGAGGGTTTTACGGGCTATCCGCTTCGAACAGCGGTTTGGCTTCCAATTGGGAAAGCAAACCCAGAATTTGATCAAGAATGCCGTGAAGATGGGATTTCTGGATCGCCTTTCGGGGCGAAGGATCTTTACCGAGCTCGTCCTCATCTTCAACGAAGAAGATCCAGTTTCCATTTTGAGAAGGATGAGGGATCTTGACTTGCTGAAGTCCATCCATATCAACATCCCCTGGGAGAAGGAGAACGAGAACCTCTTGGAGAACATAAAGAACGTCATATCGTGGTACGACTTGCTCTTTTTGGAGGGAGAGTGTGAAAAGTGGCTGGTCTACTTTTATGGATTTATGGATTCCCTGACGGAGGACGAGGTCACGGATGTTTGTCAACGGCTTTCGCTGTCCGAGAAAAACAGGGAGAAGGTCAGAAACGGAAGGAAAGGGGCCGAGAAGACCTTACGGGGGATCGCCACAAGATCGGATTCCAAGAGGAGGGTTCGAAGGAGCGAGATTTATGAGCTGTTTGAGCCCCTTTCCACGGAGGTGAAGCTCTTCATGATGGCCAAGACCACCAGGAAAGAGACGAAACAGTGGATCTCCCTTTTCTTTACCACGCTTCGGGGGTTGAAACCGCTACTGAAGGGCAAGGATTTGATTCGACTGGGTGTTCGTCCGGGTCCCATCATGAAGGAAATATTGGCCGATCTCCTGAGGGCTCGTCTCGATCGGCGCATCAAAACGAGGGACGATGAGGTCGATTACGTGAAAAGGACTTATATAAATCAGGGGGGAACCGCCTAATCCGAGGGTGTCTCCACCGGAGGAGGCTCTATGGCTTCAATGGTTCAAAAAATATCCATCTCCGTCATCCCGATTTTGTTGGCCATCATCCTTCATGAGATCTCCCATGGATGGGTTGCCGATCGGCTGGGCGATTCCACAGCGCGATACTCGGGCCGATTAACCCTCAACCCCGCGGCCCATATCGACTTATTTGGCACGATCATTCTGCCGCTCGTCCTGCTCATTTCAGGTGGGTTTATATTCGGCTACGCAAAACCCGTTCCCATCAATCCCCATAACCTGAGGAATCCGAGGAGGGATATCATTTGGGTTTCCCTCGCGGGCATATTGACCAATTTGGCCTTGGCGGCGGTTTCCGCCATGTTATTTCGGTTTATGGCGTCCACCTTCCCGGGTTCACGGGGGCTGATTGTCAGCCCTTTGGTGATGATGTTAGGGGTCAGCGTCAGGATCAACGTTATCTTGGCGGTCTTCAATGCGATTCCCATCCCCCCCCTGGATGGGAGCCGGGTTTTAGCCTATCTTCTTCCGCCGGAGCAGTCGGCGGTATTTTCGAGATTGGAGCCGTATGGATTTATCATTATCTTGGTTCTTTTTTTTACAGGGCTGATCGATTTTATCTGGCCTATTGTCCGGTTCTTTATGGCCCTCTTATTGGGTCCTTACATCATATAGGTGAAATGTATCGGAATTAGTCAATGGCTATTGCAGATCCGTACACCGTAAAGTTAGAAATTTTCGAAGGCCCATTGGACCTTCTCTTGCACCTCATCAGACGGAATCAGGTAGACATATACGATATTCCCATCGCCACGATTACGGACCAATATCTGGATTATCTCAAGATGATGAGGACCCTCAACTTGGATGTTGCCGGTGAATTCCTTTTGATGGCGGCGACCTTGCTCCAAATAAAATCAAAGACCTTGCTTCCGTTACCGCCCGAGGGGGAAGACGAGGGGGAGGATCCAAGGGCAGAACTGGTGAACAGGCTATTGGAATATCAGAAATACAAGGAAGCGGCTGCTCGACTCCATGAACGGGATATGTTGGATAGGGATATCTTTGTGCAGGAAAATCAAGCGGAGGGATCTGAAGATAGGGGACTTGTTGAGGTCGGGGTTTTCGAACTGATCGAGGCCCTCAAGGATGTTTTGAATCGAGCCTCCATCGAAGCCGCTTATGATATCACCCTGGATCGGATAACGATAGAGGAGCGGATCGCCCAAATTCTGGAGGCGGTCAATTTGGAAAGGAGTGGGCTTCTCTTCTCGTCGCTCTTTTCCGGGGTATCGTCTAAGGAGGAAATTATCCTCACCTTCCTCGCTCTTTTGGAATTGATCAAAATGAGGATGATCAAGGTTTATCAAAGGACTCCGTTCGGACCGATAGAGATTTTCTCCCTATCGGGAGGGTAGGGGAAATCCATGAAAAGGATTGTTATCATCGTTGGCTTACTGGTTGTGGCCGTGATAATGCCCCTTTCGGCCACGGAATTACCCCAGGTAAAGGAATTGATGGTAGTAGGGTCCGGGAAAATGGTTGCGGGGAATGTCGGAAAGGCCCGTCAAGATGCAATCCTGAACGCGCTCACCGAGGCGGTACGGATCTCTCTCCTGGAGTTTATTCCATCATCCATCCTTGAAGAGAATACCTTCGCCCTCGACATGGAGATCTTCAGCCGGGTAACTCAATACGTGCAAACCTTCAAGATCCTCTCCGAGACAGGGAGGGCTGATGGGCATGAGGTGTTGTTGCAAGCTCAAGTCGACCTCCATAAGTTGAAAGAATCGCTTTCGGCTATAGGCTTGTTGGGGGAGAAGGTTGTCCAGGAGGAGATCGTCCACATCCGAATTGTCCTCGCTGATGTCTCTCGGTATCATTGGTACAGGGAATTTGAGGATTTCCTCAGCGAAGACCTTGACTTCATCAGGGGGGTTCAGCTTCGGTCCGTGATGACAGGGGAGTTCACCATGGACATTGAATTAATCGGCGGCATCCAATCCCTTCTCGATGTCTTGACGACCAAGGAGTTTGAGGGATTCTTCCTGGAGATCAATCAGGCCCTGGAGGATCAGGTTGTGGTCCGTTTTATTCCAAGGGAAACATCAGGGTCTTAAAAGCCGCTGCCTTTTGTTTATTTAGATTGACGTCTTTGTAATGAGTTGAAATGTGACGGCAAAAAAAGATTCAGATGCAAGGCGCACAAGTCCTGAGGAATGAGGCGTACAGCAAAATACGCCGGAGTGACGAAGGAGGAGGCGCAACGTAGCCTTTCGGCTTTGCTCAAGGCCATGAGCCTGTCGAATGGCAGATGGACTTTTTACGGAGCCGTAAGGAGTTAATGCGAGAAAAGGAGTATCCCATGAGAAAACATCCCGTACTATTAGGACTCATTATCATCGGAGTTATTTTAGGCGTCTTCCTCCTATCGATCTTTTTCTTATCCCGGTTCGGAGAGGAAAAGGCCTTCACCCTTGGGGATAAGATCGCCGTGGTGGATATCAAGGGGGTGATCACCAGTTCGAGAGGCATCGTTGAACAGATCGAAAGATTAAAGGAGAACAACGATGTCAAGGCCATCATTTTGAGGATCAATTCCCCGGGAGGCGGCGTCGGACCTTCGCAGGAGATCTATCGGGAAGTCTTGAGAGCCAAGGAAAAGAAGAAAATCATCGCCTCGATGGAATCCGTGGCCGCATCGGGTGGGTATTATGTTGCCTGTGCCTCGGACGTCATCGTTGCCAATCCGGGAACCATTACGGGGAGCATCGGGGTGGTAATGGAGTTCTCAAATGTAGAGGACTTATTGAAGAAAATAGGATTACGGAGCTACGTGATCAAAAGCGGTAAACATAAGGATATCGGGTCTCCCTTAAGGAACATGACCTCCGAGGAGAAGGCAATCCTTCAGGGCGTTATCGATAGTGTTCACAATCAGTTCGTTCGGGCCGTCGCGGAGGGCAGGGATATGGAGGAAGGGAAGGTGAGGCAGATCGCTGATGGCCGGATTTTTTCGGGGGAACAGGCCAAGGAATTGGGATTAGTTGACCGGCTTGGAAGCCTTCAAGACGCCATCGAAATAGCGGCTGAAATGATCGGGATTGAAGGGAAACCCGTGGTGATTTACCCGAAGAGGAAATTATCCCTTTACGAATTGCTCTTCAAAAAATCACTCCGCCTCCTTATGGATGAGGTTTGGCAGAGGGAGTATCGACTCAGTTATTTGATGTACTCCTGGTGAACCTTCTTTATGTCCTCCCAGACTTCCCTTTTCTTGTGGGGATTTCTCAAGAGAAAGGCCGGATGATAGGTGGGCATCATCTTAATTCCTCGACACAAAAAAAACCGCCCTCTCAGGTGGGAAATCTTTTCATCGGTCTTAAGCAGGGTTTGGGCCGCAAAGGTCCCTAGGGCGCAGATGATTTTGGGCTGGATGACCTCTAGCTGTTTATTGAGGAAAGGCTCACAGGTAGCGATTTCGTCCTGCTGAGGATTTCGATTGTGGGGAGGCCGACATTTAATAATATTGCTAATATAGACCTCTTCCCTCCTGAGGCCAATAGCATTGATGATTCGAGTTAAGAGCTGGCCGGCCTTGCCGACGAAAGGCCTTCCCTGTCGATCCTCATCCTCTCCTGGGCCTTCCCCGATGAATACCAATTGCGCCTTCTCGCTCCCCTCACCGAAGACGATATGTCGGCGCGTTAGATGGAGTTTACACCGTTTGCACTCCCCCAGCTCCATCCTCACCTCGGTTAAGGTGGGCCGAGGATGAGGGGTCTTTTTGGCGGATCCAGGGAGGAATTCCGCGCCCAGGCTTTCTTGATAGGCTACGTAACCCTTTAAATCTCCTATGAGTTCGATGAATTGGTTCTTTAAAAGGGATTTCTTCTCCTCATCCATGGAATTCCTCATGGGGGTGATATCACTCCAGAGCATGATACCGTCTTGGATTCCCTCCTGTCAACTTGCCTTCTCAAGATCTCTGGTCCCCACTAGGTCGAGGCTGAGAGATGGAAGGTTGAGGCTGAGAGGAGGGGAGAGAGAGGGAAGAGGTGAGAGGCAAGAGGCAAGAGGTAACAAAAAGTAAGAAGTTAGCAGAAAGAGATAAGATTTAAGAGGGTAAGGTTAAGATTGAGAATGAGGCTCAGGCCCAAGAAAGGGACGAGAGAGGTTGGAGGGTGAAGGTGAGAGATGAGGGGTTCATTTTGGAGACAGTCGTTGTCCAGGTTCCCTGAAGCTAAGATTAAAGACATACGTTAACTGAACAAACGGGATAAACCGAATTAACCGAACAAACCGGATAAGCGATCCAAGCCATCTAAACGCTTTAAACGGTCTTAACGATCCAAACCATTTAAAACAGATAGACCAGACAAATCAAACAAACCCAAGGAAATCAACAAACTCAAGCTACTCAAGAGACTCACGAACCTCCCGGAACTCAACCGGATGCATGAGTTGCAATTTGTGTTATACTACTCAGTCAAAACAAGGCCTGATTAACCTGAAGGTACGGTAATTGAAGCCTCAATGAAAATCATTCATCTATCGGATACCCATCTGGGTTATTCCGCTTACGCAAAAGTTCCCCCAACGGCATCAATCAACGAGAACAAGACGTTTATGATGCCTTCAAACAGATTATCGATAGGATTATTGAAATTCACCCGGACCTCGTTATACACGCCGGGGACGTGTTCCATACTCCCAGGCCTTCCAACCGGGCCATAACCCAGGCTCTCATCGGTTTTCAAAGGCTTTCCTCCCATGGGATTGCCACCGTAGTAATCGCTGGCAATCATTCCATGCCGCGAATTCGTTCCTCAAGCTGTATCCTGGAGTCCATCACCCTTTTTCCCAACATCTACGTCTACGTCGCCTTCAAGGGGAATATGACCAATTTCCCATCGATGGGACCTTAGTTCACTGCGTTCCCCATTGTGGGACGGAGGGGGAGATGATCCAGGCCTTTGATGCCGTAAAAGCCTCCGGTCAGGTAGCGGTGAATATTTTGGTTACCCACGCGGGCTTAACAGCCGATGTGGACTATG
>JABAOF010006208.1_pt3 | contig 10036 bp, 13 predicted proteins | sample 7062171 | NCBI WGS metagenome assembly JABAOF01 (sample SAMN14538628, study PRJNA623070) | marine sediment metagenome | biome: marine biome [ENVO:00000428]; feature: marine pelagic biome [ENVO:01000023]; material: deep marine sediment [ENVO:00002113] | place: India: Gulf of Khambhat ...
AAAAGGATCGTTCAATCGTTTAGAAAGAAGATCCCAGAGATAACCATCGCTACTGATGTCATTTGTGGCTTTCCAGGCGAAAGCGACGAAGCCTTTGCGCGGACTACAGACCTCATCAACGAGGTGGAACCTGACATTGTCAATATTTCGAAGTTTTTTCCAAGACCCCGAACGCCCGCCATGGAGATGAAGCAACTTGCTTCTAGAGAAGTAAAAGGAAGGAGTAAGGCGCTAGCAGAGCTGTCGAGAGGAATTGCCTTCCAGAGAAACAAGGGTTGGCTGCATTGGACAGGAACAATACTCGTAGATGAAGAGGGCAGAGATGGGTCCTGGATCGGCAGGAACTACGCCTACAAACCGGTCGTCGTGAAAAGCAATCAAGCTCTGCTAGGAAGATTCTTGAATGTCCGAGTTAGAAACATATTTTCAACTTATCTGGAAGCTGAGACAACTCAAGGGATTTGCTAAATCCTATTGCAGCAGTGCGCCGTTGGCGTCTCATCAGGCTGGAATACTATGCTAGAGCCTTTCATGTGAAGGTTTCTAGCCACCCCCCACTGGGGGAATGATTGCCACTCTATCACCATCTTTCAGCGTCGTCTCAAACCCTTGTAGCGTTGTTGCACTCCGACCGTTTACCAAAAACTGGAGATAACCACGGGGGCTACCTTTTTCATCGAAGACGTAGTCCACGAATCTTGAGCCGTACAGCTTCGAAAGGTGATTCAATACATCTTGAATGTTGATAGCGTTGGGGGTTTCTATCTCCACTTCTCGTTTTCCAGTTATCTCGCGAAGGACTGTGAAAAATCTCACGGCAACTTTCATCTGCTGCTATCCTCGCTGAGATCCTCAGAAGATAGAAACAACTCATGCTAATAAGTTGTAGACTTCAAGAAGACCCAGTTCTTCTCAAATGCATCTTCCAGCTCAACCGCATCGTTTTAGGGTGGGATGCTTTGGTCTCATCTAGTCGCGTAATAGCCGCATTCTGCGGAGCTTCCAAGACAGTTTTGGGGCAATTATATGCTTCATGGGATATTCTCTTCATGGTCTCAATGAATCTGTCCAGCTCCTCCTTCTCATAAGATTCGGTAGGCTCAATCATCAACGCCTCATCAACTATGAGAGGAAAGTAAGTAGTCGGCGCGTGTATGCCATAGTCCAAGATTCTCTTCGATACATTGAGGGCGCGCACCCCACATTCCTTGCGCATCTTCTCTGCGCTGAAAACGCACTCATGCTTTCTTTGACGGCCCTCTCCATACGGAAGCTCAAGACCGGCGATCTTCCTCAACTTCTTCAAGATATAATTGGCATTTAAGACCGCTATCTCAGCGATCTCTTCTACTCCTTCCGCGCCCAAACTCATTATATAGGCAAACGCCTTCAAGAGAACGGCCGCATTCCCGTAGAAGCATCTTATCTTGCCCACACTGTGAGGCTTATCATAATCTAAATAGTAACCTTCATGGCTAGAGGCGATTCTGGGAATCGGTAAGAATTTCTCCAACTTTTCTGAGACCCCGATGGGACCAGCTCCAGGACCGCCTCCTCCGTGGGGGGTTCCAAAGGTCTTGTGTATGTTGATATGTACGATGTCGAAGCCCATGTCTCCAGGTCGCGTCTTTCCAAGGATGGCGTTCAGGTTAGCCCCGTCATAGTAGAGTAGACCTCCTGCGTCGTGAACTAACTCTGCGGTTTTTTCGATTTCTGTCTCGAAGATTCCCAGCGTATTGGGGTTTGTCAGCATCAATCCGGCGGTGCGGTTTGAAACCGTAGTCTTCAAGGCTTCTAGGTCAATGCAACCGTTCTCATTAGATGGTGCAACCACAATCTGGAAGCCGGCCATACTTCCACTGGCAGGGTTTGTTCCATGCGCTGAATCAGGCACTATAAGTTCGGTTCTTTCATTCAGTTGGTCGTTTTCCTCATGATAGGCGCGCATCATCAAAGCGCCCAAGAATTCCCCTTGTGCCCCTGCAGCAGGCTGCAAGCACACTTCATGTGTCCCCGTGATTTCAGCTAGCCATTGAGAAAGCTTGTGCAAAATCTCAAGGATTCCTTGGACAGTCCGCTCATCTTGGTATGGATGAATACCTGTCATCGAAGCGGAAGCAGCCAGCAATTCGTCGATTTTCGGGTTGTACTTCATAGTACAGCTTCCAAGAGGATAGAGTCCCAGATCAACACAGTAATTCATCTGGGATAGACGTGTGAAATGCCTTACGACCTCTACCTCGGAAAGCTCGGGGAGCCGTAGACCATTTTTCCTCTGAAGCTTCGGCGGCAGAATTGTCTCTGCGCTGCCTACGGCTTCTTTGATTTCTTCTTCAACTTGGGGCACGATATGACCTCGTCGCCCAGGTTTTCCCATTTCGAAGATGATTGGTTCATCCCAGCGTGCTTGTCTGAACATTTTAGCTCTCTCCTTCTGTCAAGATTTCTTCTAATGTGTCAACGAGCTGGTCAATGTCTTCTTTCGAATGCATTTCTGTGACGCAGTATAACGCGGTTTCACCCAACTCGGGGAACTCTCTGGAGAGGTCCTTGCCTCCATGAATCTGATGCTGCAAAAGCTGTTTGTGAATATCACTGACGGTTTTTCCCGTCCTATCAAAATTCACCGTAAACTCCTTGAAGTGGGGGGATTCGAACACGGGAGTTTTGACGCCCTCTATTCTTGTCAAAAGCCGCATCGCATAGTGGGCCTTGCTTATGATGACCTCTCCCAACTCCTTCAAACCTTGTGGACCCAGCAAAGCTAGATATGTTGCTGCGGCGACTGCGGATAGAGCTTCATCCGTGCAGATGTTAGACGTGGCTTTTTCTCGCCGGATATGTTGTTCTCTTGTCTGAAGCGTCATACAGAACCCTTTCTTCTCTGCATCAAGCGTCTGTGTTAAGCCTACTATGCGTCCAGGCATCTGTCGTATCAACCGCATATCGTCCCGACAGGCAAAGATTCCCAGTAGTGGACCGCCGAAATTCAGGGGGTTCCCCAGTGGTTGACCCTCACCAACTACTATATCAGCCCCATATTCTCCAGGCGGCTGCAGCACTCCAAGTGATGTTGGATCCACTCCGACGATGAAAAGGGCCTCATGGTCTTGAGCTTCGTCGGCAATCTCCTTGACTTGTGTTTCGAGAAAACCAAGATAGGTCGGATTCTCTATGTACACGGCGGCCGTTTTCGCAGATATCTTTTCCTTTAAGTCTTCTATGCTAAGCTGTCCGGTCTCCCTGTTGTAGTCAACGGGTCTGAGACCTACTCCTATAGGCTTTATGTAGGTCTGTAAGGTTGCAGTTCTCTCGGGATGGGTCGTCTTCGGTATAATCGCTTCACTTCGATGGGTGACTCGAGCCGCCATGCGAACGGCTTCACCAAGGGCAGATGCCCAGTCATACATCGAGCAGTTTGCGACTTCCATAGCGGTGACTTCGCAGATCATACTCTGATACTCGAAGAGGGCTTGCAGCGTTCCTTGCGACGCTTCAGGTTGGTAAGGTGTGTATGAGGTGAGGAATTCTGTTCTTCCGAGGATGGTCTCGACGGCAGCAGGTATATAGTGTGGCCAGCAACCGGCTCCCAAGAACACTGGCATGTCCGTGTTTGCTCTGTTTCTTGATAGGATCCCTTCGATTGACCTTCGCACTTTGAGTTCCGGAGTTGGATATGGGAGGCCAAGTCTCTTCTTCAGTCTGAACTTGGCAGGGATATCTGTGAAAAGTTCATCGATGCTATTAATGCCGATTTCTTTCATCAACTCCTTTTTGATCTTGGGCACTGAATTGGGAATGTAAGGGTGAATGAATGATTTGGTCACAGGTCCACCACAGAGAACTAGAGTAGTCTTTCCTCCTCTTGTTTAAGCTTTCTTTGGATGTACGTTGGCAGGCCGTTTGGTCTGAGAGACTTCGCTCGATTAAACTTTAAATATTGCCACAAAGTCTCAGATTCACGTTGTCGGAGCTGTGAAGCCGCCGTAGCTCAGTTAGGGAGAGCAACTGACTTGAGTAGCCATTCTATCAAGGTTGAGGCTGTTAACCAGTTGGTCGACGGTTCAAGTCCGCCCGGCGGCGCCAATCTACTCAGACTTCGATAGCACTAGGAAGATCCCGACGGCTATTAACACGAAGCCAGTGAGGGTGAAGAAACCAGAAAACTGTGAAACTACGCCTTCAGGAGGATTACTATACGTAACATACGAAATTATTGCCCCGAGTAAGATGATCAGTAACCCGAAAAACTTCTCAGCGATTGTTAATCCAATTGGAGCCTCGCTCACATCGTGCCCTCCAAGGTCTATTCTAGTTCCCCTACATTCCTTTAAAACTTGTCGAAGAAACGCTGTAATTGGGAGTTCGCACCTATCTCGGATCAAGCAACTTCCTTTAATTTTGCCGGTAAATACTCGTCAACGATGTAGGTCAGACCATATCTGCTGAATGCCTCTTGTTCTGCCTTCTTCTTGATTTTCAGGAACTTCGCAATCTCTCTCCGCCATAAGGTTCCGTCGTATCGGGGGTCCCGCTCTAATTCATGGAGTCGTTTGATGTCGACATCGGTCAAAGACTCGCTTGGCAGTTTGTAGTCGACAATGTCAGTGGCCCAGACACCACTCCACGTTGCATCGGGGGTTGTCAGCTCTCTTAGATGAGCTGCGTTTGCAGAGCCTGAGATGATTACCATTGCTATGTGCATCCCCCAGGGGTCGCCATCTGTGAAGATGTGCACTGGGAGGTTCAACTCTGTGTTCAGCCTCTGGATGAAGTGTCTGGTGGCTCGTGGAGCCTGACCAGCAGTTAGGATGAGTAGCGCGTTGAACTTTTTGTGAACTTTTTCTTCCACGAATCGGGTGAACAGTCCACCTTTCTCTATTGCGATGACCATCTTTGCGCCGGTTTTCACAAGTTCGGCGGACGTTAACGCGGGACCTATCATGACTCCATCGGGATGGGAAGTTAGATTCAGTTGTCTACCTTCGTAGCCTGGAACGGTGTACTCAATTGTTAGGTCACCGAAGACAGCGGATCGTTCTTCAGGGAAGACGTTGAAGTCTTCTCTGGCGAATCCGACGACCGTCTCGAGGTCGGTTATGATGCTGTTTGATTCCGGCTGGTCTTTGAAGGGCACTTCGTAGGCTTGGGCTGAGTAGTAGACGTCTCTGAGCGTGGAGGTCTTGCGGTGCTTTGCGAGTTCTCTGGCGAAAAATCCGGTCCAGACCAGTTTGGTGAAAGGTCTGATGTGACGGATGTTTCTTGCGCTCCTGCGGGTTGTTCGATCCCCCAGAACGTACTGTCTCAATTCGGGATTGTAGTAGATGTTGTCGGTGGATCGGCTAGGCATCTTTACTGAGGGGAATTTTCCGTTTTCCATCTGCTTGTAGAGGCGGGCTCCAAGTTTCTTTAGGTCTTTCAAGACCTCTTTTCTTCTTTCCTGTATCCGGCTTTCAGTCTTCTTCATATTTCCTGACGCTCCGTAGTAGCATTTCGATATCTGGTTCGTCTTTCTTTCCAGCGAGTTCTGTGGAGAACTTGGCGATCTTGGGTAGATATTGGGAGAAGACGGTCAAGCGGCGTTTCTCTCTTGCCACGTGTTCCCGTTTGGTTAGGAACCTTCTTAGCTGGCGGGCTACTTGGCGGATGCCGTTTAGAATCTCGTTTTTTACTTCTGGTCTATCGGCGATGAATTCCTTGCCCACGGTCTTGTAAGGCACCTTTGTGCTGCATAAGTGCACTAGAATGGCGATAGGCATGTCTTGCGTGACTTTATATCTACGCCAGTTAATCGACCGAATAACCCGAACAGATACGTCGCTGGCCTCATCATATAAGAGCGGGATTCTGTTCGCAAATCGGTAGACCAATATATCATTCTTGCTCGGTACATCTCCACCATACGCTATGGCCGCCTCAACAATGAAAGGGTGCCCCGAATAAGTGGATGGTTTGCGTTGAGAAACCGCTGTGAACTCAGGTCTTAGTTGCTTCAGGATTCCGGTCTTCAGAAGTTCTTCACCCAACGGAGAGAGGCAACTTGCGTCTGGAGGGAGAAAGCCTTCAAACTTCTTCATCATGCGCACCAATTTCACGATTTCATGGGGCTTGAGTCTCTTTGGGTTCTTGCTCTTGCCTATTCCAGCGAAATCCAAGAACCGATTGGAGATGTTCTCGCCGATCCTGAGAAAATGTGTTTGCATCAAGTCAAGCATGTTGCGACATTCCGTAGCTCTGATCAACCGCTGAATGGTTTCTACATCCACACCGTACGGATGCGGTAGCGTCTCTTCTGGTGGCGGTGGCATCTTGGTAGTCGCGCGTGTGAAGAGATACAGACGGCCTCTCGGGTCAGAAAAGACGATCTTTGCATAAGGCGTAACCAAAGCGGTCTGTTTCATGTATTCCAAGATCTTTGGCATCGCTCGAAGATAATCCCCTTCCAAACAGAATTCAACGACGGTTCCGCGCCATCGCTCTTTGTTTCTGTGGATCTTGCGATCTAAGATGATGGGTCGGTTTCTTTGTATGTCTATCATCAACTTGTAGTGGTAGATCTTGGACTTGCCCGTGCTTGATCTGACTTCGACGGGTTTGTGCGTCGTTATTTGACCGTAGAGAATCGCCATCGTTCCTCCAAGGCCGAATGTGCCACGGGCTTGCTTGAGCTTATACTTTGAGCCGAACAAGACTTGGCCAAAGGCTGATGGCACGTGGCGGGGTGGAATACCGGATCCACTATCCATAACTCTGAGCCTGTAAATGTCAGCTTCAGACTTGCCTTCTTCTTCCAGCGACAATCGAATGTAGACATCAGGAGGATGTGATATGCTATCCGAGGCGTCAAGGGCGTTCTCTACGAGTTCTCTTATGGATGAAAAGATTGCCCGGGATGGGTTCGTGAAACCAGCAATGTCTCGGTTTCGGTAGAAGAAATCGGCCGGACTAATCTCTTCAAAGGTTACCAGGATTCAGTCTCCCTCGACGATACCAGTGATATAAGAATTCCTTGCTTTTTCTTTTGCTGTATTCTCTGATTGGTTGCATAGATTTTCTTCAGAAGGGGATTGTATAATATGTGTCAACATTCCACATTTCATTCTCTGCTGAGTATGGAGTTATTTAAATTTTGCTGTGAATTTTCGAGACTGCTTTGACACAATCGGTAGCTGGCGTTCACGCTGTTACTGTCCCTATGGGGTTTCCCAGAGTTCCAGCTTCCTCTTTTTCAGTTCTCTCCGTTTTCTATGAAGGAATCCGTATACGGTCTTGTGTAGGCTTCCTCTCAGCAACATGCGAATTGCTTCTTTCGCTGTTTCTGCTTGCTCCATATCTCCAATAATGGAGACGGTGTGCCCAAAGACAGAGACGTTGGCTTCAGTCATTTCTTCAATGATTCTCCTCGTCTTTCCCTCTTTTCCAATGATTCTCCCTTTCAACCGTCTGATATCAGATGGCGACTTGCCTACCACTTCTCGTAGGTCAATGACCTCCAACACGACATCCTCGTCTGCAATTAGTCTAAATGCACGTGTGGGTGAGAACCCTCTTCCTATGGCGGTGACTATCTCTTTCGCTCTGAAGAGGACGGTTGGATCTTCAGCTTTCGGCTTCATCACCACAGTGACACCGCCGGATTCGCTCTCCACTTGAAGCTGGACTAGGAGTTTCTTCTCAATCTCCTCCTTCACACGGCCGTCTGGACCTATGAGCGCTCCGATGCGCTCTCTTGGAATTCGCACGAAAGTGCTAGGCCTTTCCACTGGTGACCCTTCCGTACATTTCTTCCAACGGTAATACCTCTATGTTCAGCTTCTTGAAATACCTATGCAGATTCTCCAGATCTCTTCGGAGGAGCTGGTTTGCCATGGGGTGCTGAAGCGGCACGGCTTGTGAGATGTCAAACAAGATTGGCTGGTTTCTCCACAGCATGACATTATACTCGCTGAGATCCCCATGTACAAGACCTGCGCGTTGATAAAGCCTTCTCAGGTAGCTCAGCAATTGTCGATATACGCGTTCTGGTTTTTTGAGGGCAGTCTCTCTCAACAACGGGGCTGGGACGCCGTTCTTTCCTATGAATTCCATAATGAGTACATTGTTGCTGACGTCAATGGGCTGAGGAACTTTGATCTTGGCTGCGGCGGCGGTTTGGAGATTTTTGAACTCTTTCTGGGCCCAAGCGTAAACTAAGGAACGCGTGTCTCGTCGGACATGCGTGAATCTGGGGTCTCCTTCGATGTATGGAAGCATGCCCTTCTTGAACTCCGCGGAGACTGTCAGGTAGATTTTGATTGCTAATTCTTTGCCGTCCGAATCTTTTCCCCAATAGATTCTGGCCTCTTTTCCAGCTTTCACAACGCCATGAATCTCGTCGATCGTTCCTTTGTTCATAAAATCGTATATTGTCATGAGGGTGGAGCGATCGAAGACTTCTTCCAAAACTTCGTATTCTTCGCTTCGTTTCTTCTTCATGAGCCGGGTGATCTCATATTGTTTCTCTTTTCGCTTTAGTTTCTTCTCCACTTTCTTGCGATAGGACACGCTCAGCCTCCTCGTTCGATCGTGAGATACCCCTTCTTTCTCAGCCATTGAGCCTGAGCCCTTGTGTACCGCCAAATGATGTCGCCGCGTTTGTCTGACTGGAAGTCCCACGGGGAAACCAAAACGATGTCTCCGACTCTAACCCACACTCTCCTCTTCATTTTACCTCGAATTCGGCAGAGACGTTCGTGACCGTCTTGACACTTGACCGAGACCCGGTCGAAACCCAGTAGCTTCAGGGCTATGCCTAACACATCGTTGGCGGTTGGGAGCGTCATATCTTTTATGATTTCTTCGCTTAGGACCTTCTTCTTGCCCAAAGTGGCACCTCGTGGGCGTCTGTTCCTTACTAGAATCAGTCTCTCCACTTAAATAGCTTCGTTACAATCTGACGATTTGGGCATGAGGTACGCCGGATATGTTCAAAACCGCGTCAGGGTGGATTAGCCCCTTTTCTATGGCCTTCTTGACTATGCCCCTTCCAACCATGTTTACGATCGTGGAATGTTCGATGAGGCCGACCGCTTCTTCCACTGTTGTCCTTGTTCCTTTGTAGAACTCCTCTTTGACTTCAAAAACGATTTTTCCCTCGTTCAGCGTCTGCCCGAGCAATTCGGCATCACAGATCGCGAGCACCTTGCTTTGACCACGTTTTCGTAGGTTGAGGTAGACTTCCAAGGTTGTGCACTTTAGACTGGTCTAATCGATGACTTTGCGCCGCACGCTTCACATATTAAAAAATAGAAACGTCTCTCTTTTGTGATTTTCGTATCCGGACGTTTGCAGACAGGGCATATAATGAACTCATCGACGTACCTCTTAATCAGCCGGTCGATTGTTTGACGAGGGAACTTTCCTTGAAACATTGCCCGTGTCCCTTGTAGTGTTCCGGCGGTAGCTAGTTCTTTGGACAGAAACTTCAACGGGTGATTCGGGTCGCGATTGAGCGTGTCACAGATCTCCTTGAAGTTATGTACTATGGTTCTCATCCCGATTGTAAAGCTGCGGGCGTTTGGGACCTCGAAGCGTTTGTGTTCTGGGATATCTGAGGGAAGCTCGGACCGCGCCCGTTCCAGCATTTCTTTGTAGTCCATCTCTGTTACCTCGGGCTTTCTATGTTGTTTGGATTGCACGTTTGTATTTAAAGTTTGGTTGGACGTTGATGGGGTCGGTCTATTGTGAGAGAAAGCGGGGGCAAACGGGGTTGCAGCAATCTGGCGGTATTTGGAAAATCCTTAAATCAGAACTTAGGAATCCATACGTGTTGAGGGCCCGTAGCTCAGCTAGGTTAGAGCGACAGGCTCATAGCGCAGTTTGGAAGAGAGACCTGTTGGTCGGGCGTTCAAATCGCCCCGGGCCCATCAAGCAATCATTTCTTCAGCAATTCCAATAGTTGATCTGATGGTTCCATATTTACATCCGCTTTCGTGCGCCGGAATTCATGCATGCATGCATGCGACGAATACCACTCAGCCGTTGCCGAAACCACCGA
>JABAOF010004739.1_pt3 | contig 10035 bp, 9 predicted proteins | sample 7062171 | NCBI WGS metagenome assembly JABAOF01 (sample SAMN14538628, study PRJNA623070) | marine sediment metagenome | biome: marine biome [ENVO:00000428]; feature: marine pelagic biome [ENVO:01000023]; material: deep marine sediment [ENVO:00002113] | place: India: Gulf of Khambhat ...
ATCTGCCTGGGCCTCTTCGGAGTCTACGCCCGCGGCCGCGATCTGTTCGACATCGATTTCCTGGGGGGAAGTCGAGTCGAAGTTGAATTTACCCAGCCCACCGACGACGGGAAAGTGCGGCAGCGACTGGTCGCCTATTCTGATCAGCAGAGCGACAACGATCAATTGAAAGACCTGAAGATCGTGCGGGCCGGCGAAGGGAATACCAATTTCGTCATCGAAACGACCCAGGATCATCTGGAAAAAGTCGAAGGGGCGATCAAGGCTGTCTTTGGACGGGAATTGAGCACCAACAAGCTGACGTACGATCCGGCCGGTCTCCAAAGGATTCCCCAAGCCGAAGCGGCGGCTGACACAGCGGCCGAAACATCGGCCGAAACAGCGGCCAAGCAGGAGCAGACAAGTCCGGCCCCGCCGCCCGAGGATCAAGAGGGAAATGCCGCCGATCCGGCTTTAGAAAATCAACCAAACACCAACCCCGACGAGGGAGCCCGGCGGAATGACCTGCCCCCCACGTCGCTGATCGCTCAGGCCAATCCGCCGGCAGGGACCGACCAGACGGCGACCGACGCCGACTCCGGCGTGGGAAGTGAACCGGCCAATCCGCAAACGGCGGCTGACCCGCCGGCCACGCCGGCCAATAGCCAGCCGGCAGCAAATGGTGAAAAAGAAGATCCAGATGCCAGCCAACCGCAGGCAGAACCGCTCAGCGATCCGGGGGAAACGACCGAAACGCCTCGGGCCGATTCGGATTCGCCCGGCCAGCCAGCCGGCGATGCAGCGGCGACGGACGAACCGAAGGGGCCGCCCGCCGACCAGCAACCCGCCGACCAGCAACCCGCCGCTCAACCAGGTCCCGTAACAGCCCCCCCCGGTGTCCCCCAACCGCCCACTGACCAGCCCGCCACTCCGCTGCGGCCCAGCCGTTTTGCCGGAGGAACAAAAGTCGATCTGAAGTTTGCGAATCCGATTAACCAGGAAACCCTGTTGACGATCATCAAGGAACTGGTGACCGACTTGGAGTTGGGTTCGCCCGATTTGGACGTTGCGAATCCCACCGTGCTGGGCGAAAGCGCAAAATCCGTCACGGATTGGACTTTGCGTACCACGCTTTCGGAAAAGGATACCCAGGGGCTGCTGGAGAGTTTGCAAACGAAACTTCAGGACGAGCCGGTGTTTGGTGCCTCGACCAATATTGGCGGCCAGGTTGCGGGGGATACCACGCGCAAGGCATTTACGGCCTTGTTTGCCAGCCTGCTGTGTATCGTCGGTTACATTTGGATCCGATTTCAACGCGTCACTTACGGCCTGGCGGCTGTCGTCGCACTGGTGCACGACGTGCTGGTGACCTTAGGCGTGATTGCCTTGAGTGCCTTTGTTGTGGATATCAAGCCGGTATCGGTGCCGCTGCTGCTGGAAGAGTTCAAGTTGAGCCTGCCGATGTTGGCCGCCTTTCTGACCATCATCGGTTACTCCTTGAACGATACGATTGTCGTCTTTGACCGCATACGGGAAGTTCGTGGCAAGAGTCCGCAGCTGACCGAGTCCATTATCAATACCAGTATCAATCAAACGCTCAGCCGAACCTTGCTCACCTCGCTGACCACGTTTATTGTCGTGTTGATCCTGTATGTCCTGGGTGGACCCGGGATTCATGGCTTTGCGTTCGCCCTGGTGGTCGGGGTCGTGGTGGGTACCTACAGCTCGATCTTTGTGGCGTCGCCGGTACTGATGTGGATGAGTCGCCAGGGTGCGGTATCCGACACCCAAGGCATGCTCAGCCAGCCCACCGGCGCTCCTGTCGCCGGATAATCGCCAGATTCGGAACAGCTGAACCGGCCGACTGAAAGCTTCGTATGGGCTTTAGCGGGAACGGCTTCCAAATCGCCCCCCCACCCGCTGCTCGCCGATAATCCATTTAGCCCGGATTTCTCACATCCTTCGTGGCAAGCGACCGGAAGTCTTTGCCTGGCGAGGAAGACGACGCGATTGGATCACCAGCGTATAAGGCGTACGTAGAGGATCCTATCGCGACGCCTGACGCGGTCCGGCAAAGACTTGGCTGACGCACCGCAGATGGCTTGTTGGAAATTCCACTTCGCAGGCCCAGCTGGTGCGGCCGGCGAAAACGATAGACAAGGCGAGATCGGTCCATGGATGCTTTCAAACGCTCGATCGGCGCGCTGCTCATCCTGATTGGCGGTTTTGCTGTTGCCTGGATGTATCGCATCGACCCCGACGCGGAAGAACGGTCGCCCCAGGCAGCGAAGTTCGACTGGGCCGCGGAACAGACACGGGCGACAGGCTCGTCAGATCGCCGGTCCCCTTTGCAGGGTGTGCCGCTGCCGACGCCCTTCGATCCGACTGCGGCCATGCTGCCGCCGCCGAAACCGGCACCTTCGCCGCGGGTCGAGCCGCCCCCCATGTCGACCTGGTACGAGGCGGCGCGGGTCCCACCGCCCCTCCCCCCGGTTTTGGAGCAAAGTGGCCAACAGCCGCTAAGCCAGCCGGTGCCGCCGCAGAAAAAAGTCAAGAGTTTCGCCAATCGCAACCGGCCCTCCCTCCTGCCGAAACAGGATGCCAGCCCGCCCAAAACGGCCCAGGCCCCCGTCGTGGCGGCCAGGCCCACATCACCACCTGCCACCCGCGACTACCGCATGTACACGATCGTCGAAGGCGACACCTTGCGCCGGATCGCTCGACGACATCTGGGCAGTGCCGATCGGCACATGGAGATTTTTGCTTTAAACCGCAGCCTGCTAAGCGATCCAGAAGTTTTGCCGCTGGGCAAACAAATCAAGCTGCCCCCCAAATCGGATCCGCCGGTAACGCCCAGCCCGCATGCTTCCGGCCCCGCCAGCGGCCTGACCACCGATGATCCGCACCGCCCTGCCACCAACAGCCAGTCGCCACGGCTGGTACCGCTGCCCGCCGACGCGTTTTCCCGACACTAATCGGTCGGCAACGCGCAATTCTCAAGTACCGAAAGGCCCCCAGCGTGGCGGCATTCGTGGCGTCACTTCATCCTCGCAGCGAAAACGCGTTAAGCGTTTCGGCAATCCCTCGCTGGATGAAAGTCCTGGCACGTTTTCGCTTTTACCGGCAAGAGCGACAATTGAGGCCTGACCAAAGAGAAGAGGCCGCCTCCTTCTCCTCCTCCCCGTTGGCCACTCCACCACCTCACCAGGACACTCAAGGACCGGTGAGCCGGCTTCGCCACGGGTGCCGCTTGGCTACCAACCGCGCTTCAATAAACTTCTGGATGATCAGCTCGTTGTGCAGATCATCTTGCTCAAGTAGCTTCAGCCCTTGCAGGCTGGTTTCTTGAGGGAAATAGTAGAGCGTTTTGTGCCCTTTTTCCTCATCGTCCAGCGGCTCAGGATGATATCGTTTCAGTTTGCCGTGGAGCTGCTTTGTCGGCCGCAGGGAACGAGAATCCTCGGCTCCCACAATCAGCAGCATCGAAAGCCTTTCGCGGACGTCGGGGTGACGCAGCCCCGTATCCAACTTGATGCCTCGCCAGGTCGACAATGGGGAAACCAGAACCAGCGCTTTGACGTCCTTACCCTGTTTTCCAGTCAAAAGGTCAGGCCAACTCCAGTCTTTGACGGCCCAATTGATCGCGATCAGAGCACCAAATTCTACGCCGATCACGCATAGCTTTTCGACGTTCAGTTGCTTTTCGTCGTTTTTGGCCAGCAAAAATTTCTTGACCGCCTCCATGTCTTCGTTGATCATGTTCATGATATCGCGGTCTTTAAAACGATCCACATTCTGGCGATCACTGCGACTTTCACCATGGCCTCGCAAATCGGGAACAACAACTGCGTGCCCTTTGGATTGCAGGTAAACAGCCAGCCAATCGTAGTCCGAAGCCCGGCCCTTCCAATGATGCAGGATCACGATGGGAACCGCCTCCATCCGAGCCGCACGCTGCTCGTCTTCGTCCCGGTCGCCCTTTTCCCCCGCCGGTCCTCCCGCCGGAAAGTAGTGAGCGCGTAACATGACTTCGTCCCCTGCCGGAAGTTCCACCAACTCGACATCCGGCGGGGACTCTTCCTCGGCCGCGACCCCCGCCGCCAATCCCAGCATCACCCCTGCCCACACAACGACGGCCAGCCCGGACAGCCGGGCTGCCGCCCGTAAAGCGTATCCGTAAGAGAAGTCTTGATCATTTGACTGTTTTTTAGGCACAATTTCCCCTCCCCATGAGAACCAGGAAATCAATGGTCTTGTTGTCGGAAGTATGTATATATATGGTAGATACGTGCATTCGGCTGGTCAACTTGCTGAGCGTCCGGGTGCTGTCGCTGGGAAGTTAGGTAAAGACGGAATAAAATGATGGCCTTTCCCGGAACCGTACGACAGGCGCGACAGGCGGTTTGCGGCGGGAAAAGATCAGCGCAATCCCTTGCCCCACGGTGGGCCGTCCGGAAAATATCCGCAAAACACCAAACCAGCGACCTGAGGATGGGTCGAACCGGAATAGAACCGTCGGGATGGTTGAGGCCGTTACCACGAGGAAATCGGTGATGATGAATCGATTACGCACTTGGTGGCAGATTCGCACGGGCACGGAAGAGACTCCGTTTGATGGAGACGTACCTGCCTGGGTCGTCAGCCTGGTGGTCCATCTAAGCCTGCTGGTGATCCTGACGATTGTGCTCCGCGAGCTGCCACGGAATGAAGGGCACGTCGAGCTGGTGTCGTCGGTTGTGGAACCGGAGATGGAGGTGCCGCAGGAGTTCTTTTTTTCCGACTTGGAACAAGTGGAAATCGGCGCCAATAGCGTCGCCGGTGTGGACATGGCGGAGGCGATTGCGGAACTCGAGGCTGAGCTGACCGAAAACGTCATGCAGGTCGAACCGGAAGAGGTGGTGGAAACCTTGGACGTCACACCTAGCGAGCTGGTGATTGATAGAATATTCAATATGAACAGTGCTCTGGAGAGCATGCCCAACGTGGTTGTCCAAGGCGCGGCGGGTGTGGGCGCGACCGGTGCCGCGGGTGCCATCGATCGCATCACCCAGGCCATCATCGACTCCCTGGAAGACCGTCAGACCCTCGTCGTCTGGATTTTCGACAAGTCGGTCAGCCTCTCCGCTCAGCGAGAAGCGATCGTGAATCGCCTGGATCGTATCTACCAGGAACTGGGTGTGATCGAGGCCAGCGGCGACTCCCGCTTTGCCACGCATGAGGACAAACCCCTCCTGACCGCTGTGATGGGCTTTGGTGAGAATGTTACGTTCGAACTGAAAAAGCCCACCGATCAGTTGTCGGCCATCAAGGAGGCCGTGGCCGGGATCCAGGATGACGATAGCGGTAAGGAATACGTTTTCCAAGCCGTGTATGATGCGGCTGTTGAGTACCAACGTTATGCGGAAGGCAGCAACCGGCGGAATGTGATGATGATCGTGTTCACCGACGAGGCGGGTGACGATGGGGCAGAAATGGTCGATCGTACCGTGGCGCGGTGCCAGCGCTATCGGATGCCGGTCTACGTCGTCGGCGTGCCCGCTCCCTTTGGCCGCCAGCAGGTGGAAATCAAATGGGTAGATCCCGACCCGGAATTCGACCAGTCCCCTCAATGGACACCCGTCACCCAAGGTCCAGAATCGCTCTTTCCGGAACGCATCAAGATCTCCTTCTCCGGTCTCCATCCAGGTGAAGAACCGCTCGACTCCGGATTCGGTCCCTTTGCCTTAACCCGACTGGCTGTGGGTACCGGCGGCATGTATTTTTCCGTGCACCCCAACCGGCAGCCGGGAAGGCCGGTCCGCAAGGCGGAAACGGCCCACCTGTCGGCGTATATCCAATACTTCTTTGACCCCGAAAAAATGCGGCGATACCGGCCCGATTACGTTTCGTTGAAGGAATACGAGCGGATCTTGCGAAAGAACAAGGCCAAGCAGGCGCTGTTTAACGCCGCTCGCCGATCCTGGGCGGCACCCATGGAAACGCCGCAGCTGCGTTTTCCCAAGCGTAGCGAGGCAGATCTGGTCAACGCGCTCACAGAAGCCCAGCAACAGCCCGCCAAACTGCTGGCCGGCACGCTGCTGCAAATGTACGAGGATCTTAAACAGGGCGAGCGTGATCGCCAGCAGATCGTACGGCCCCGCTGGCAGGCCGGTTACGATCTGGCCATGGGACGTACCCTGGCACTCAAGGTCCGTACGGACGGTTACAACCGCATGCTGGCGGCGGCCAAGCGAGGTATGAAGTTCAAAAACCAGCAAAATGATACCTGGGTGCTCAAGCCCTCGGAAAAAATCCTTGCCGGCAGCGCGCTGGAAAAGGAAGGCCAAAAAGCCAAGGACTACCTGCAGCGCGTCGTCAAAGACCACCCCGGCACTCCCTGGGCCATGCTGGCCGCCCGCGAACTGCAAGATCCTCTGGGCTGGGAGTGGACCGAAGATTTCAGCAATGTGAATCGCCCCAGGGCCGGCAACAACGCCCCGGCGCAACCGCCGCGGCCAAATGACGATCAACGCCGGATGCTTCAAAAGAAGAAACGCCGGGCACCGCCAAAGATCTAGGCTGGATTTTTCACAAAGGTTGTGGCCAGCGACCGTAAGTTTCTACCTGGCAAGCAAGACGACGCGATTGGAATTCAAGCGTATTGTGATGATACGTTGAGCATCTCGTTGCGACGCCTGACGCGGCCAGGCAAAGATCTGGCCGCCACATAGCAGACGGCTTGGGAACAATTCGGGCCAGACGAACCTCTCGCCGCAGCTCAGGATCCGTCCGTGGTGTCCAGCGACATGCAAGCCGCTTTCCAAAAAGCCACGATCGCTGCGGAAACCTTTGTCCGACAGATCCGCCAGCACGAGTCCGTCGATTCCACCAACAACGCCGCCCTCGCCTCGTGTCAAACCGATCGTCCGCAGCTCCCCCTGCTGGTCCTGGCTACCCGCCAGACCGCGGGCCGCGGCCGCGGTAGCAATGCCTGGTGGTCCACCCACGGGGCCCTCACATTTTCCCTCGTCATCCAACCCGCCGATCTGGGAATCGATCCGCACCTCTGGCCCCAGGCGTCGCTGACCTCAGGCCTGGCAGTTTGTTGCGCAGTGGACGAACTGCTGCCGCACGATCAAGTCCTGCTGAAATGGCCCAACGACGTTTATGTGCGAAATCGTAAGGTCGCAGGGGTGCTGGTCGAGCTTGGTCCGCGAGCGAACGGGACGATGGTCATCGGGATTGGCGTCAACGTGAATAACACCTGGCAAAACGCGCCGGCGGAACTGCAAGAAATTGGCACCTCCTTGCAGGATGTGACCGGGCAATCGCTGTGCCTCAACCAGGTCCTGATCGCGATTCTACGCCAGCTGGAAAGACAACTCACCCGACTCGGCCACCGCGATGAACAGCTGGCTGCCGACTGGCAGCGGCGGTGTGCGCTGGCTGGGAAAAACGTCCAGATCGTCTCGCAAGGCCGCCACACGACGGGGGCCTGCCAGGGGATTGACGCCGACGGAGCCCTGCTGCTGCAGACAGCCGACGGGCTCGCCCGGTTTTTCAGCGGTGTCGTCGCCAAGTCCTGGTGAAACCGCCGACGGTCCACCCAACCGAAAAACAAATGTCCCCTCGCTAAAAAAACCAGGCGGATGCGGGTCCCACCAGTTAACCCCCATACCCGCACCATGGATGACCGGTCGGGCCGCGAGCCGCAAAGCAACGCCAGGCCACAGCCTCAGCCGCCAGCCCCCGGTCCGGCATGCCCCACCAAAAACCAGCCGCAACGCGGCGAGAGGCCACAGCCTCACCCGCCAGCCCCAAGATGCCTCAGGAAAATCGAGGGGCCAGCGCGATGACGGCCGCTTCAACGGTGGTGGCGTTCGCCCCGATTTTCCAAAACCCTCGTGGCCAGCAACGAAAAGTTCCTGACTGAAAAGGAAGACGACGCGTTTTGACCGCCAGGCCTATGCGATCATAAGCTCAGAATCAGATTGCGACGTCACATGCGGTCAGGCAAGGCTTTGGCCGTCGCTCAGCAGAGCGACTTGTCAGAAATGCCGGTTCGCAAGCCATGCGGATCGTGGCCCTCCGGCTGCAAACCAGGCGAAGCATGGCCTGCCACGCAAGATCGCTGCCCGCAGAGCCTATTCCTCGTAAAAGCGATCGGTCTTGATGTTGGCTCGTGAGTCGTGATCGTAGAAGCGCCGCGCGACCTGATCGGACAATACGCGGACAAAACGCTGGCGAAACCGTTCTTCGAAACGACGGTTGGAAAAGTCGGCAGGGATCCCGCTGTTGGGCGGATACATCGAATCAATCGGATCCAACTCGTAATTTAACTCGCCCGTGGCGACATCGAGGATCTCAACGTTCACATGAGCCTGGCCTTGCAACATGTTGCTGCCCTTACGGACGCGAAAATCTTCCAGCTTCAGCAGGACCACAACGTCGGCCTGCATGGCGGCCCCCAGTTCCGTATACGAATTTAACTCGTTGTGGTCGGTCCAGTCGTTGATCTCCGCTGCTTTCACCACATCGATCTTGTCAACCTGCTGCTGGATCAGGCGACTGACGTGAGCCGCCAGATCGTCCGTGACCGCGTAACTGTCGAAAGGCAACGAATCATCTGCTTGGCAGACCACCACCACGCGTTTTCCCACCAGCCCACTGTACTCAGCGTCGACGTCGTTCGGATCCACAATCCACATCGTCGTCGCCAGCAAAGAACAGCCGCCGCCGATAAAACTGAAAAACAGGCAGGCCGCGATCCAAGGCAGAGCATCGATGGCGGAATGACGATTGACCAGCATAGAATTTTTCGCGAATCGACCGCGTAAAACAGCAAAGCGGGCGGACGATAGCAAACCGGCTGTCCTGCGGACAAGCCCGGTTTGAGCCACCGGGAACAGAAGCACTGCTGGCACTGGTCGGCGCAGGAATCAAACCGGAGTTATCACGAACATGTATCCAGCGGTGGTAAAGTCTTTGCCTGGCAAGAAAACGACACGATTTGAATGCCAGCCTATGGATCACAGGCGCAACCGTAAATTGCCCTGTCGGATACGGCCAAACCAAGGTTTGGACCTCCCGCAGCAGATGGCTCGTGAAAAATCCCGCTTAACGAAACATCAGCCCCTTGATCAGCTGTAGCACGAAGAGCAGCACTGCCATGACCGCCATACAGGCCACCATCGTGATGGGAATCAGCCAGCCCATCGCGAAGGCCGGGCGCAAGTAAGCCCAGATCGGGGACCAGTAGACCAGAGTCACCAGCGTGGCCAGACATAAGAACGGACCGTAGGGAATGATGTTGTCGCGATGCAGGAGGAACTGGATCAGACCGATCACTAAACCTGCCAGCGGCGCCAGGAAAAAAATGACCAGGCTGGCTTGCCAACCCGTAAATGCACCGATCATCGCCATCAGCGTGACATCCCCAAATCCCATCGCCTCCTTCCGCAGAACCGCTCGGCCCACCAGACGCACCGTCCAGATCAGCCCCATCCCGACCGCCATCCCCGTCAAACTGGTAAACAAACCTGTCCAGCGGATCCCGCTGGACCACCAGATAAGCGTAATTGCCAGACTGCCGATCAGCCACACCGCACAGACCAGCCAGGAAAAAGGATCGCGGAGGATCTTCGCAAAAAAGTAGATTGTGGCGCGACGGATTCCGTAACGGCCGTGCCAGGTTCTGGGCAGCAGAGCAAAGCACCACAGCCAGAAGCACAGCAGGCCAATCCACAGCGAATCGAAATTGGGCAACCCACCATTCAGAGCCCCTGGCCACTTGGCGGGAGACGTGACGTGCAGAAATTCCACCTGCGGCACCCCGCCGCCAAATACAAAGGTTTCCCCCGGCAGCAACGACCAGGGCTGGACCGTGGCCAATACCAGCCCGATCAGGACGCCGCTGAACGTGATCTGATCCGGAATCGTCTTTTCGTCGATGTCAATGAACGTCGCCATCAGCATCAATACGATCAATGCGTAGTGGCTCCCGAGCGGCCAATGCAACAGGGCGGGGGATAGCGGAGCCAGCAGGCGGCCGGGGGGGGGCAGGGGTAACGGCAGCAG
>JABAOF010020677.1_pt1 | contig 10033 bp, 16 predicted proteins | sample 7062171 | NCBI WGS metagenome assembly JABAOF01 (sample SAMN14538628, study PRJNA623070) | marine sediment metagenome | biome: marine biome [ENVO:00000428]; feature: marine pelagic biome [ENVO:01000023]; material: deep marine sediment [ENVO:00002113] | place: India: Gulf of Khambhat ...
TATAAGATGATACTGCTGGAATATCATGCCCAAATACTCTCTTCTGAAGATCGCTCTCTGGTCTTCGCTCAGATTGTAGATATCTATTCCGTCTATAACCACCTTTCCTTCCTGCGGGATATCCAGACCAGCCATGCAGTTAAGAAGCGTCGACTTTCCTGATCCTGACCTACCAACCACGCTAACAAAATCACCCTTCTCTATTTTGAGGGAAACCTTCTTAAGGGCCTGGCAGCTAACCTCTCCATCATACGTCTTACTGAGATCTCGAATTTCTATCAACATACTACAAACTCCTTAACGCCTCCGTAACGGTTATTTTTGAAGCCGTTCTCAGCGGAAGTAAAACGGACACCGAGCACACGAGAAGCGAAATCGCAAAGGCCCACAATATCATCATAAGGTCTATACCCACGTTGAGTCCTAGCATTGCCTGCCCAAGAGCGGTCGCAATCACCTGTCCAAGACCGAATCCGAACATCCCTGAAAGAAGGGCGACTATAACAGTCTCGAAAATCAATATCTTGCCTACATCCTTCTTCCTGAATCCCACCGCTCGAAAGATTCCGATTTCCCTTGTCTTGTCTTTCACGAAGGAAACCATGGAAGTTGACAAACTTATTATCCCTACCAGAAGGATGAATACGGAAACGGCAAGACCGAAATCCAAAAACTTCTTGGTGAATGTCATCTGGGTGTTTATGAGCTGTTTGGCAGCGACTCCCTTGACATTCGGGATCTTCTCCTCAATCTGCCTTATGATCTCCTCTATGGGACAGGTATTGCAGAAGGCCATCACCTCGACTAGCGAGATTTTCCCCTCCTTCCCGAGTATCTCCTGGGCCTCATTCAGATTAACAAAAACAACGTTATCATCCTGCATCTCTGTCTTGTTCAAGAAACCGGAAATTTCGAAAGTTTTCCCGTTCAGTTCCAGTTCCTGCCCAACAGCAAGTTCCAGTTTTTTAAATAGCGAGTATCCAACAAGGACTTCATTCGAATTGGGAACGTCCCCTATTATCTCCCACCATTTTTTCAGCATGAGTTCATTGGTGAAATTCACCCCAACTATTGGTATTAAATTCTCTCCCACGTTAACCGCTCCCACGACCTTTGGTGAGATGATGTTTATGTTCTCAGCGTTTTTAATTGTGTATATCTTTTCTATATCCCCCTCCTCGATTTCAGATTGCTTCACATCCACAGACGCGAGATTCACGCCTCCATATTGAAGGGAGAAAGCATCAGACTTCGGATAGATAACCATGTTCGCCCCGAAGTTCTCCAGCTGTCTATTGAGGTCATCCTGCGCAGAGAGATTGATCTGAAGAATTCCGATAATCGCTGCTATACCTATCGAGACACTCAGGACTAGGAAGACGAACTTCCCGCTCCTGTGCTTAATATCCCTTCTAATGTATTTTCCCAACATTCCCTTCACTCTCGCTAGTTATCTTCCGCAGCCACAGCTTCCGCCCCTTGCTGCCGCGCATGTTGGTCTGCCGCAGTTCTGCGTTGGTGTGCAGGAAGTGGGCGTTTGTTCGGCTCTTCTTATGTTGGTTGTTTGTGATGGTTGATCTTCACTATCCACAAAACTTCCTGTCAGCTGCGACTGTGAGTTATATTGCCACGCTTGGATACTCCTCATTGCAAACGCCAAAGTTATCAATACCGCTGCTACGGCTACCAACACCAAAGCGAGTTTGATTCCTTCATTTACCATACTATCCTCCTAGTTCCTGATTTATGACCTGTTCAAAGGCCTCGTATGGCTGAGCTCCAACAACCTTCTTTCCGTTTATGAAGAATGTCGGCGTTCCGCTCACACCAGCAGCCTGGCCATCACTGAAGTCTTTCTGCACTTCGCTCGCGTACTTTCCTGAATCCAGGCACGAGTTAAATTGCTCTGTGTTCAGACCAATATCAGCTGCCCATTGTTTGTATGAAGATGTGCTCATAGATTGCTGGTTCTCGAATATCTTGTCATGCATTTCCCAGTATTTCCCCTGTTCGCCTGCGCACTCAGCTGCCTCTGCTGATGGCTGAGCTTCCTGGTGGAACCCGAGAGGGAAGTCCCTGTAAACGAATTTCACCTTGCCTGTTTCTATGAAGTTCTTTTTCAAACTTGGAAGGGTATTGCTGTAGAATCTCGCGCAGAATGGGCACTGGTAATCCGAGAACTCTACAATTTTTACCGGTGCATTCGCATTTCCCAAGAATGCGTCATCATCCTCGCTTACCTGAACAGCCCCTGGTTGTGGTGGAGGTAATTGCTCCTGACTAGGAGCCTGTTGAGGGGCCTCCTGCCCAATCTGCTGAATGTTTCCTGTTTCTGGATCGGTGTTTATTGACATTGTGTTGCCAGCATATACGATCGAGATCGACAATAATATGGTGGACACTAGTATCGCTGCCGAAAGCACATACAATCCTTCTTGAACGGTCTTATCTTTCCCGAACATTTTTGCCTCCTTTTTTGGTAATCATGCAAAATAGATATCTGAAACACCATATACCTGTATGTATGAAACTAGTTTCACTTAGGCGTAGGAAAAGAATTAATATTTTCATTTTTGATTGACAGGAATCTTGAGTTTACCGCAACTATCACCGTGCTCAAGGACATTAGGATTGCTCCTATTGCCGGACTTAGTAGAATGCCGAAATTGTAAAGGATACCTGCAGCAAGCGGGATCGCAATTACGTTATAACCGGTGGCCCACGCGAGGTTCTGCTTCATCTTCCCATACGTTCCCTTTGCAAGACCTATTATGGATGCGACGTCTCTTGGATCATTCCTGACAAGTATAATATCCGCGGATTCGACCGCTACATCCGTCCCTGCCCCTATCGCTATTCCGACATCTGCTTGAACGAGTGCAGGGGCATCATTAACACCGTCACCGACCATTGCCACTCTCAGATCTTCACCTTGAACTTTCTTCACAACCTCGGATTTTTCATGAGGTAGGACTTCGGCAAAGTATTCATCAAGGCCCAGTTCTTTCGAAACCCATTTCGCGACCTGTTCGTTATCCCCTGTAAGCATAATAGTTTTTATGCCCATTGTTTTAATTCCTCTTATCGCCTCCTTTGATTCCTCCCTTATCAGGTCAGCAAGTGCAATCGTGCCTATTACATTATCCTTTAAGATCACGAACACGACCGTTTTCCCATGTTTTATCAGTTCATTAATTTTCGGATTGACAACACCTATGTTCTTCTCCCTCAAGTAATTCAGTCCTACAGCTTTCACTGGTTTTTTACCAACAATTCCTTGGACACCTTTACCCGGAATCGCCCTGAATTGTCTAACAGAACCTGTTTTGACTTTTTCCTGTTTAGCCTTATTCACGATGCCCTTTGCAATTGGGTGCTCCGAATTGGCTTCAAGGGAGCTGGCATAATAGAGGATGTCCCTTTCTTTGAATTTCCCTTCCGGGATTATGTCAGTGATCCCGAATTCCCCTTTGGTCAGGGTTCCTGTTTTGTCGAATATGATAGCATCCATGTTTCTCGCATTCTCAAAGGCCACCCTGTTTCTTATAATAAGGCCGTTTTTTGCCGAGATGGATGTCGAGACCGCCACAACGAGTGGAACGGCCAGCCCTAGGGCATGCGGGCAGGCTATAACCATTACCGTGACCATNNCAGCCATGAAAAAAGGGTGACTATCCCGACTGAAACCGCAATTGAAGTCAGCCAAAAAGCGGCCCTGTTTGAAAGGTCCTGGGTTCTTGACTTTGATTCCTGTGCCTGCTTTACAAGATTTATAACCTGCGAAAGATATGTTTTTTCTCCGGTTTTGGTTATCTTTACATGCAAAGCTCCTTCTCCGTTAACGGAACCGCCTATAACTTTGTCCCCCCTCGTTTTCCAGACCGGTTTCGATTCGCCCGTAAGCATGGATTCGTTCAAGCTCGATTCCCCTTTAACAACCATGCCATCCGAGGGTATCTTCTCGCCCGGCTTCACAAGGACAACATCTCCTGATTTAAGTTCGGAGACTGGAACGTCCTCTGTTTCCCCGTCCTCCCCTACAAGGTGTGCCTCGGAAGGCATCAGTTTCGCAAGGGCCTCCAACGCTCGGGAAGCGCCCATCACAGACCGCATTTCTACCCAGTGACCGAGAAGCATTATGTCAATAAGCGTGACAAGCTCCCAGAAAAAGAACTTCCCTGTCAAGCCAAAAACCACGGCAGAGCTGTAAAAGAATGCCGTGGATATCGCAGTGGCGATCAGCGTCATCATCCCCGGCTGCTTTTCCCTGAGCTCCCTGACTATGCCTTTCAGGAAAGGCCAGCCACCGTAGAAGAACACTATGCTTGAAAGTATAAACAGCAAATATATGTCCCCCGCAAAACTGACCGAGAAGCCGAAAAATTCCTGGATCATTGGTGACAAAGCAAGGACAGGAATGGTCAGAACCAGAGATACGTAAAACCTCTTTTTGAAATCCCTCACCATCATCTCGTGGTGGTTCTCATGACTTTGGTGATCTTCATGGTTTCCCGTCCCGTGATCCGGGTGTTCACCCCCGTGATCACCTTCATGATCGTGCCCTGTTTCGTCGTGGCCTGCATGTTCCGTTTCATGATGGTCATGGCACTCTGCGTGTTTTTCGTTATTCTTACGGCTGGCTTTATGTTCGTTCCCCGTTTTCTCGTGATCCGCATGCTCCACGCGGGGATTATTATTTTTTTTCAAAATATCACCTCGTGATACACTAACTGCCTTTATTTATATAACAATCTCTTTTTCCATTACCCCCTCCCTTTCGTTGATCGGCGTTTTACTTATTATTATTTTGAAAAGCTCCACGCATTTCCCGCAGCAGAAGGGGAAACCCATGTAATATGCGGGGTTCTCCGAGAGCATGCCGCACAGCTTGCACGGTTCCCCGTTTTCAGAATTCGACATCTCCATCCCGCATATCAGGCATTTCACCTGTTTAGATTCATCGCATCCGTCCATTCGTTCACCACATCATTCCCATCATGTTATAGCCCGCCATTCCGGACCCTTCATTGCAGGGCATGTCTTCATAATGTTCCGTCATCTCCCCATTCATTTCCTCATTAAATTCCTCGAAACTTATCTCGTTATTGAAATACTGCTTGTGCAGGTCCAGCATTTCCCTGTGGTGATCCTCGAATTCGAAACTCTTGCTTTCTTCGTAGTTCGGGTTTGCAGATGCGGTCAAGGAAACCGCTATAACCGATGCTGCAACGATTGCCACGAAAAGGGCCATTATTAGCTTACCACTCATTTCATCCACCTCCTTTTGAAGGCATTCAAACAAACATGTCCCAAGGTAGGAAAGAGTAAGGTCACGAAAAATCGATTGCTTTTTTAGGACTTTGACCTCTCCCCCTAACCTTGAGATTTTGGTGTAAGGTGCTTATTTGAAGGTTTATAGTTGTTTATCACCTCCGAATAAGGCTTTCAAAATCCTATTTATATGGTTATCCCGAGATTATTGCCAAGAAATTCCAGATTAATTCCAGATCATTTCCATGTTATGTAAAGAAGTGCAAGCAGACCAAACAGCTGAATCACGTTTATTACAACAATATGAAGTATAACAACTTCAGCAGCGCAGAATGGCCATGAGAAAATTCCCAGATGAAATGATATAAGATTTTCTATAAGAAAGAGTGAAGAGAAAAGAATTAATCCCAGATTGTAATTTGATTTAATATGCCTGTAATTTTTCATGAAAACGTATAGCAATATCACTAAAATAATCACGTTTATACTATTTATTATCGGTGAAATGATGTATATTTCGTGCATTGAATCACCCTTTATTTTTACCCTCCCTATTTATTTGCTTTTCCCCAACTTTTTCCAAGATTTCATCGAAAAGGTGTATATTCTCTTCGAAAGCAGGGGAAAGAAAATACATTGAACCATACTTCTTACTGTCTTCGGTTATGATGATATTTCCGTTGGCTAGAACCCTTATGTGGTGTTGTATGGTTTTATAGTCTAAACCGAGTTTCCCGTGGAGCTGATTTATGTTGTATGGTCTTTTCCTTAACAATTTTATTATACGAATCCTCGTAATTCCACCCCTGGTTCCTGCAAGCATGTTCCAGAGGGAATGTTTCAATGACAACAAATAACCGGATTCTTTCATGAAGATTAAATGTCAAATTAAAATAAATATTTAATTTCCTTAAGTTTATTTCAGAACAACCGCGTTTGCCATGCCCCTTCTCTTTCTTTCCAGTAACCCTTTCGCTTCCATTTTGTCAAGAATTCTGGATACCTTTGCCTTGGGGAATCCCGATTGTTCTACAAGATCAGTTTGAAAGATAACTCCCTCGGACCCCATTAAATTTTCATAAACTGTCTTTTCATCTCCGCTCAGTTTTTTCAGATTCTTGCTCCATTTTTCCTTGCTGCCCTCCACCAAGGGCTTCTTGCCAAACACCACCAGAAAAACACCTACAATCCCAAGAGCAGCAGCCATCGTATATCCGATGTAAAATTGCGTTAATACCGGGACTTGGGAGCATACGCCTCCCGCTTCACAGGCACACTCTCCCGTACTCATCATACCTACTAAACCGGAAAATGAATTTATGAGCAAGGCTACCAAAACACCGAAAACAATTACGATCACACCAACGTACTTTGTATTTATGTTCATGATTTCACTCGTATTATTACTTATTTCTGTGAAACATTTTTAAATAAATTCTTATTTTATAAACCTTTCGGTCTTTTCCTTCTTGTTCTGGAGCAAAACAACCCTTGAATCCTCCTTCTCGTCAACTATTTCGAAATCCGTTGATTTCTCGATCTCCTTTGCGAAGTTTTGAATGTCCCTGTGCAAGGGCATGTTCTCCTCTCTCAATCGCCTCCTCGAAAAACCAATCCACATGTACGCTTTTATTTCGATAAAATGCGGATTCCCTTTCCTGATAATGTCAGCGTAATCTTTCACGAATTTTTTATCCATGTTCATTCCCTTGATCATGGTCATTCTAAGGATTCTCCTCGTTTTCGATCTGCTGAAGATTTCCAGCGATTTCAAGAACCTCTCCCAGCCGTCCTTGTGAATCGGGCAGTTTATCTTGTTGAATAAAACTTTGTTTGGAGCGTTAACTGACAGGTAAAGCTGGGTAGGTAGCGAAGTCGAAAGCCTTTCCATCATTTCGGGTTCCTGTCCGTTCGTGACGACGAACACGGATCTCGTTTCAGGGAGATCCCTAAGGAATCGGACGAGTTCGGGAAGTTTGGGGTAGAGTGTGGGCTCTCCGGAAAGGGAAATGGCGAAGTGATTCGGTTTGAGAGATTCAGCGTGTTTTTCCATATCAGTTATCCCGTCCCCGGGGAATCCAGAAAGTAGTTTTCTCCTCTCCTCGAGCAATTTTTCGTATATAACTCTCGGATCATCCGTCTCGCTGGCTTTCATTTCCTTGAATTTCATGAACTCCATGGGCCTCCAGCAGAACACGCAATTTAACTCGCAAAAAACAGCGGAAGGCGAAAACTCGAAACACCTGTGGGAATCGATCCCGTAAAATTTCTCCTTGTAGCAGATTCCTTCGTTGTGCAAGCTTTTCTTCGTCCATGCACATACCTGAACTGCTGAGTGGTTGAAAACCCCGTACTTCGCGTTCCTCAATTGCTTTTCGATTTTCGGATCAGCCCTTAGCTTGGTCATATTCATGATTTACAGGGTAAATTAATAAAAGCGATTGACTACTTGGATTTACCTCGAAAGTTGGGTTGGGCAGGACCGGCAAGAATAAGAAGGCATGCCGGTCCTTTGGGTTTGGGTAATCTAGGGGTCTCTTCTAAAAGCGTTTGAAAATTCCACCAGTCTAATAGGAGGTACGGCTCTGAGAATGGATTCTCAAGGAGTATATAAATGGATTTCCCAAGATTATTTCCCCTTCCTTTCAGAATTATTTCCAAATTAGACCCAAGTCTTTGTAATCTCAAGGGTGCGGTATAAAGAAGCGATATGCTATTCCAAAAAATATAATTAGCAAAATCATGAGGATCATTAACATGAGCCAATAGGAGATTGTTGATCCTTTCATCCTTAAAACCAAATCCCTACTTCCAAGTTATCTTCAGAAGGATGAGAAACGCTAGCAACTGAGCTCCGTGTATCATTATATCGCCCCTGGCGGATTGGGTGTAGTAGAATCCGAGGTCCATTATGTGATATATCGCTAGGCTAACGTCCCTGAGCAGGAATATCCCTGCGAAGAGGAGCAGACCTAGGGTGAATTTGGATTTAAGGCTTAGGTAATTCTTGAGGTATATTACGAAAAGTATCGCTAGCAAAACTATGTTGGCCACTGTCAATATAATCGATAGATCTTGTGTCCACGGCATTTTATCACTCAATATTTTGAATAGCTTATTTATTTATTTATTCCCAATTTTTTCCCGTATTTCCTCTATTATATGTATGTTTTTTTCAACCATTGGGGATAGGAAGTAAACGGATCCGTATTTCTTTTCCTCGGAAGTCGTTAGTATTTTGTTTTCCAGAAGGACTTTCAAGTGATGTTGAACGGTCTTGTAATCCACTTCGAGCGCTTCTTTAATCTGGTTTGCGTTGTAAGGCCTGTCCTTTATCAATTCGATTATCTTTATCCTCATGAGCCCTCCTCTTGTTCCTGCTAGAACATACCATAGAACCCTTTTCAAGTGAACCTCACTGACGCTTTCGGGATCCATTCTTACAACCTCTTCATAAAATAAAGAGAAGGCGGAGATAAAAAATTAACCCTTCTCTCTACAGGGACCTTTGAGAACAGTATCCTAATTTATGTTTTCGCGCCAATAAATAATATGCTGGGGTCTTGGGGTTTCCGTGCGCTAGCGATATTGCTACTTGTGGCTTCCTTTCTCGCGATTTCCTCCGGAATCAATTACACTGGATGGATCGTCGGTGAAGAAAAAGAAAAGGATTTCGAGCCCACGCTCGTTTACACGTGCCCTGAAAATGAATGCCCGGATAACAGCGAAATGGAGGAAACGATAGAAGGGTGCAAGGATGTTCTGAAAAAATACGAAAAAAGGATGGAAGAGCTCGAAATGGAAAAGGAGATTCTCAGGCAGAGCGTAATTCTTTTCCTGGAGGATAAGTGTGAGATCGGCGGAGGAGGGAAATCCATGGAAGAAATCGAAAATATCGCGAACCCTGAAAGCGTTAGGGATTTCGCGGTGTTTATAATCTCTAATTCAAATAAAGACCCCGTTACATCGCTTTACGATTACGTGAGAATGAACATAAAATTCGTGAGCGACCCAGAGGATGAATACATCGCTTCTCCATGTGAAACGATCCTTTCAGGAGGCGGGGATTGTGAAGATCAAGCAATCCTGCTCGCTTCCCTCCTGGAGGCCGTGGGGATAGACTCCAGAATCGTATGGATTCCAGGGGAACACACGTTCGTGGGGATCGTAACAAACGCAACGAACATAAATGGGCTCTGCGAGGACTCCCAATGGTTCCATGAGGACGGGGGAAAGATACTGATCGCTGACACCACCTTCAGCAATTGTATCGGAGGGATTAACGAAGACTACGTGGATTTCGAAGGAACTGGGTGGGAATGGAAAAACAAGCCTGTCATTTTTGATGTTTAGATTTTAAAAGAAATTAAACCAAATAGATAATATGGTTTCCAAAGAAATTTTTAAATTGAGTTGGATTAAATTCATTATCATAATTATTTTGTTGATTGTATTATACTACGGCGTTTTCTCTTCTGCTATCTTTGGTCCTATATTACCGGTTAATTGGTATATTTTTGCAACATTATTTTTCATAGTTCTGATATATTTTGTCATTTCTCTGATCGTAACAATTTATCTTAAATACAAGAAGTAGATTACTTAGCTATTCGATATTAACTTGGTCTCTTCCTTGGTGAGTTCTATCCCATCCTTGTCGTCCTTTTTCTTTCTGGGGAGGATGATCTTGAGATATGGGAGGTAATAATTTTTTATGACTTTCTCAGAACTGTGTGTGTAGGGAACGAGTTTTTTGAATACG
>JABAOF010023162.1_pt2 | contig 10033 bp, 11 predicted proteins | sample 7062171 | NCBI WGS metagenome assembly JABAOF01 (sample SAMN14538628, study PRJNA623070) | marine sediment metagenome | biome: marine biome [ENVO:00000428]; feature: marine pelagic biome [ENVO:01000023]; material: deep marine sediment [ENVO:00002113] | place: India: Gulf of Khambhat ...
TATCAGATCCGCTTCGCCCAGAACCAGCCCGTGATAAGCAACCGATGGCGGGAGCGGTCTGCGACTGTGGGCTTGGTGGTGGACAAGAGGGTTGTCGCCACGGAGATCCAGGACCTGACGAAAGTGGATCGGGCCGTGGACGACCTCGTGGCCATGGCGAGGAAGTCCCAGGAGAACCCTCTGTACGGAGGCCTCGCCGAGGGACCCTTCGAATACCGGGACTTCTCTCCCGACAAGACCATCCTCGATCTAGAGGAGGGTGGGGACTACGTCGACGCTGCAGTCAACGGCGCCCTGGCGGAGGGCGCTGTGGAGACCGCAGGCAGCTTCTGGAAGCACGATCACGAGAGCTACCTCCACACATCCAACGACGCGGTGGGACACGATAGGAGGGCTAGCGTCTACATCTCCCTCAGGGCTCTCGCGGCTCCTGAGTCCAGCGGCCATGCGGTGTCGTGTGCCACTCGTCTGAGCGACTTCTCTCCGGAAGCTGCAGGAAGAAAGGCGGGAGAGATCGCAGCCCTGGCAAAGAATCCCCGGAGGGGAGAGCCTGGGCAGTACGACATAGTCTTCGACCCCCTGATCCTTGGGGTCCTCGCCTACGAGGTTGGGGTACGATCCTCCGCCTTCGCTGTCCTTGCGGGCCTGTCGCCATTCAAGGACAAGATCGGTCAGAAGGTCGGATCCGAGGCCGTCACCGACCGTCATCGACGACGGGAGTGCGGACTCTATCAACCGACGACGGTTCGACGACGAGGGGGTGCCCACCCAGCGCAACGTCCTCGTCGACCAGGGTGTCCTGAAGACGTACCTCCATAACACCTCGACCGCGAAGCTCTTCGAAGCCAAGAGCACGGCCAATGCTGGGCTCGTTCAGCCCCTCCCCCATGCCATCTTCATCCAGCCTGGGGACCGAACTCGTGAGGAGCTCTTTGAGGATGTCAAGGACGGACTGTGGCTGACGAACACGTGGTACACCCGCTATCAGTCCTACGTTACGGGGGACTTCAGCACCATTCCCAGGGACGGCATCTTCCACATCAAGGACGGTGAGGTGGCGGAGGCGTGGAAGGACGTGCGCCTCACCGACAACCTTCTCCATCTCTGGGGGAACGTGGAGGCCTTGGGGAAGGAGACTGAGCAGGTTCAGTGGTGGTACGAGATTCCCGAACCCGTCCACGCGCCCTACGCCCTGGCTCGGGACATCGGGATTACGCGATCGGCGATGTAGCGGGTCAATCTCCACCGGGCCTCATCGGGACCCGCAGACCTCTCGACGCGGCAAACTTCAATGCCTCTTCGTACCCAGCGTCCGCGTGCCGAAGGACCCCGATGCCAGGGTCCGAGGTGAAGACTCGCTGAATCCGCCACTCCGCATCTTCTGTGCCGTCGGCCACCACCGTCACCCCGGCGTGGATTGAGTAGCCGATGCCCACGCCGCCCCCGCTGTGTATGGCCACCAGGTCCGCGCCAGAGGCCGTGTTAAGCAGGGCGTTGAGAAGGGGCCAGTCGGCCACGGCATCCGAGCCATCCCTCATGCCCTCGGTCTCCCTCGTTGGCGAGGCCACGGAGCCGCTGTCCAGGTGGTCCCTGGTAATGACGATGGGACCGTCGACCCGGCCCTCGGCCACCAACCCGTTGATCCTCCTTGCGAATCGGTCTCTCTCGCCGTAGCCCAGCCAGCACACGCGGGCAGGAAGCCCCTCCCAGGGCAGATGCTTCTCCGCCAGCGTGATCCAACGGGTGAGCTGCTCGTTCTCCGGGAACAGCTTGAGGACCTCCTTGTCCGTGGCCAGGATGTCGTCTGGATTGCCGGACACGGCGACCCAACGGAAGGGTCCACGACCCTCACAGAACATGGGTCGGATGTAGAGCTTCACGAACCCCTCGAAGTCGAAGGCCTCCTCAAGCCCCGCATCTCTCGCCTGACCCCGGATGTTATTGCCGTACTCGAAGACGACCGCACCTGCCCGCTGGAAGGCTAACATGGCCTTTACGTGCTCCACTATCGAAGTCTTGGAGCGTCTTAGGTACTTCTCCGGATCGGAGGCCCTGAGTTCGTCGGCCTCTCGGAGGGTGAGGCCCGATGGTATGTACCCCTCCAGGGGGTCGTGGGCCGACGTCTGGTCCGTTACGACATCGGGCCTAAAGCCGCGCCTCACGAGCTCTGGATGGACCTCGGCGCAGTTACCCAACAGTGCCACGGACTGAGGCTCGCCCTCCTTGGCCGCGATCTCTGCAATCTCCAGGGCTTCATCGAGGTCATCCGTCGTCTCTCGGCAGTAGCCGGCCTGTAAGCGTCGGCGGATTCTCGCCTCGTCGACCTCAACATCGAGGCAGACCCCCTCGTTCATGGTCACAGCCAGGGGCTGCGCCCCACCCATGCCTCCAAGGCCGCCCGTGAGGACAACCCTCCCCTTCAGAGAGCCACCGAAATGTTGACGGGCGCAGGCGGCGAAGGTCTCGTAGGTGCCCTGGATGATGCCCTGGGTGCCGATGTAGGCCCAGGAGCCCGCGGTCATCTGTCCGAACATGGTGAGCCCCTTCTCTTCCAGGCGCCAGAAGTCCTCCCAGTTTGCCCAGCGTGGGACCAGGTTGGCGTTGGCGATGAGGACCCTTGGCGCCCGGTCGTGGGTGGTGAAGGCGCCCACGGGCTTGCCCGACTGGATCAGGAGGGTCTCGTCCTCCTCCAAACTCTCCATTGCGGCCGCGATCCGCTGGAGGGCCTCCCAGCTACGGGCGACCTTGCCCGTGCCGCCATAGATGATGAGGTCGTCCGGCCTCTCGGCGTTCTCCAGGTTGTTCTCCATCATCCTCAGCAGGGCCTCCTGCCGCCACCCCTTGCAGCGGAGCTTGGGGCCCCTGGCAGCCTTCACCTCTGGCATGGAATCAGCCTGGCTGGATACCGCGGTCGGCGATAAAGGGATTTGCTCAGCGGCGGACCCTTCTCTCTATAGCGAGGAGGACGTCGGAATGGGCCTGCATGGCCTCCCACTCCACCTTCTCCAGCCTTTCATTCAGCTGTCCTACAAAGTCCTCGTCCTTGATGGAGGGTAGGTTGATCTCCACGTTGAGGCGCGCTCCGTGGAAGCCAGCCAGGGCAAGATGCGAGGCCACCCCAGCGTCGGAGAGGGCGTTCACGTTCCCTCCTTCCGCCACCTGCTCGATTACCTCCAGGAGGTCGCGGCACCTCTCTCCCGTTTCCATGGGCACATGGGCAGCTCCCTTCATGGCGTCCTGGATCGCAGCGGACCTCGCTACCTTCGCCTCTGAGGTGGACTTGTCCATCCTGAAGGCCCTCACCACGTCGTCATAGGCCGCCGCGTCCTCGCCTATGAGTTCTTGCATCCTCTCCCGCAGCGCTTCCGACTCCCCCAACAGCCGCTCCATCTCGTCCTGGACGTCCTCGTAGCCCTTCTTTCCCATGGTGAGGCGGCAGACCATGCTCGCTAGCCCGGCGGCCAGGGCTCCCGCCAGGGCTGCGACGCTACCCCCGCCGGGCGTAGGCTGCTTGGACGCGACCTCGTCGAGGAATGCGCTCAGAGGGGATTCGAGATCTACTCCCACAGCCTCCTCTCCAGAATCTGGTTTCGATCGAATCCGTGGAGCTGTAGGTAGAACTCCGCACTGTCGAGGAGGGCATCTAGAGGGATGAGGCCCACCACCTCCGACCGCTCGATAGGCACACCCGCTGCCTTAGCCTCCTCGCGAATAGCCTCGAACACCCTGGGGATGGGGGTCTCGCGGAAGTTCAGGAGGTTCATGGATACCTGGACCATCCCTCTCTCCTCCAGATTGAAGCCAGCGGCCTGGACGGCAGGGAAGCCTCCGCTACTCGTCCGAATCCTCTTGGCGATGGACTTGGCCAGGTCCAGGTCGTCCGTGCAGAGGTCCACATTGTAGGCTATGAGGGGGCCGCGCGCGCCGACCACCGTGGCCCCTGCCGTCGGGTGGATTTTGGCCTCGCCCACGTCCGGGTCCCTTTCGGCCTTGACGCCCATCTCCTCCTTCAAGGCCTCAAACTGCCCCTTACGGATCTTGGGTAGTAGGCGCCTCTCCTCCTTCATTGCCGCCTCGGCGTAGAAGTAGATCGGCACCCCGAGTTCCTCATTGATCCTCCTTCCGAGGTCGTGAGCAAGCTTCACGCACTCCTCCAGAGTGACTTCGGAGATAGGTATGAAGGGGACGACGTCGGCAGCACCGATGCGGGGATGCTCTCCCTCGTGGACGTTGAGGTCTATCAGCTCCACAGCCTTCGCCACGACCCTGAAGGCTGCCTCCTGGACGGGTTCCGGCTCACCGACGAAGGTAAGGACTGCTCGGTTGTGGCTGGCGTCCATCTCGACGTCGAGAATGCGGACGCCCTGGACTTCCCTGGCGGCGTCAGCGACGGCATTGACGACATCCTTCCGCCGACCCTCGCTGAAGTTGGGAACACACTCTACGATCCGGGCCATGAACTGCCTCAGGGGAGGGAGCTACTTAAGATGTCAGTCAGGGGCCGGCAAACCTCTATTAGGAGCCTGGATTATCATCTCAAATCCGATGGAGAAGGAGAAGGACTTTCCCGAGTGGTACCTCCAGGTCATCGACGATGCCGGCATAGTGGACAAGAGGTACCCTATCAAGGGGATGAACGTCTGGACCCCCTATGGCCTCCGGGTCATGAGGCTGATGAACGGTTTCATGCACGACGAGATGGCCCGGACGGGCCACGATGAGGTCCAGTTCCCCGTGCTTGTCCCCGAAGATCAGTTCCTCAAGGAGGCGGACCACATCAAGGGGTTTGAGGAGAACGTATACTGGGTCACCCACGGCGGCCTGAACCCCCTGGACGTCCGTCTGCTCCTGCGCCCCACCAGCGAGACCGCGATGTACGACCTCTTCTCACTCTGGATCCGTTCCCACACGGACCTTCCCCTGAAGGTCTACCAGATAGTCCCAACCTTCCGCTACGAGACGAGGCAGACGAGGACCTTCCTGAGGGTGAGGGAGCTCTCCTTCTTCTTCGAGTCCCACACCTGCCACGAAGATTATGGGGATGCCGAGCGCCAGATCCACGAGGACCTGGAGATATGGGGGCGTCTCTCTCTCAAGTACGCCCTTCCGACGCTCATAAGCAAGCGTCCCGACTGGGACAAGTTCCCGGGAGCCCACTATACCGTCGTGCCGGACGCCTACGTGGCGGCCGCTGGACGCGCCCTCCAGGTGGCGAGCATGCACCACTACCAGGACAACTTCTCCACGGTCTACGGCATCGACTTCGAGGACGCTGAAGGGAACCGTCGCTACGTGCACCAGACCACCTACGGCATGAGCGAGAGGATCCTGGGCGCCATCGTGGCCATCCACGGAGACGACAAGGGGATTGTCCTGCCGCCCGAGCTGGCTCCCATTCAGGTCGTCATCGTCCCCATCCTCGCCAAGGGACAGAAGGCGGGGGTGACGAGGGAGGCGAAGGCCCTCCACAAGGCTCTGGAGAAGGCCGTTCGCGTCGAGCTGGATCTGAGGAACCTGAGGCCCGGGGCGAAGTTCTACGAGTGGGAGCGAAGAGGGGTTCCTTTGAGGGTCGAGATCGGCGTGGAGGAGGCGGAGGGAGGGTACATCACCCTCGTCAGAAGGGACTCGGGGCGTCGCAGAAAGGCGAAGCGGGAGAAGGCCGCAGAGGCAGTTGCAGCAGCCTTGAGGGCGATCCAGCGAGACCTCTTCGAAGGGGCCAAGGCGGAAGTGGAGGAGAGTATCCACACGGTTGCTTCCTACGAGGAGGCCCCCGCCAAGGGGGTCGTGAGGGCGGGGTGGTGCGGAAAGGAGGAGTGCGGCCTGAAGATGGAGGAGAGACTGGACCGCAGCATCCTGGGGACCCCGTACCCAGAAGAGGAGTTCGAGGGTACGTGCCTGAATTGCGGTGAAGCGGCGACTGACGTGGTCCACGCCGCCCGCGCCTTCTAGGCCCTCGAGTAGAGCAGCATCCCCGTAGCGCCGAAGACGACCATGATGATTACCAGGGCATAGATCCCGATGTTCTCCACGGCCAGTATGTTCCAGGAGCCGAAGGCGATCCCCCAGATGAGGTAGAGGGCTATCCCCACGGAGAGGAGTACGGCGTAGGCGTAGAAGACGATCGTCCTGCCAGAGGGGAGTCGGGCCACGTCGCTGCTATCTTCACTCACGCTTTATAGCTTTGGAGTCCGAGCGTTCCCGACGATAGTAGAAGAGGGCCAGGACGAGGGCCGCCACCGCCCCTCCCAAAATAGTGTAGAAGGGCCACTGCGGCAGGGGTTCCTTCACGCCGAAGGTAGCGTCCGGGAGCATCCCGTCGATGGTCTCAAGCCCCAGCACCTCACCAAAGAAGGTGTAGTTGGCATTGCCCACGTAACGGTAGGTCTCCCGCTCTTCCGGGGTCGGGTCCCTCAAGCCGTAGTCCAACTCCTCGAGGGAGTAGAATCCGGGGGAGACCATCACAGCGTGGTCCTGAAGGAAGTCGAACTCGAGGCGGAAGCGCACGAAGTAGGAGCCCTGGGAGAAGACGGAACCATGGGGAGTATCAGCTTGAGTCCTCACCCCCAACTCGATTCCCACTGACTCATCGGCTTCCACCATGCCATAATCAATCGTTCCATTCGTGCCTACTGAGAACGGGCTCTCGGGGAACACGAGGAGCGGAGCGTTCTCGAGTTCCTCGATGGGAGTGGTGAGGGAGGAGGTGCTGAATTCGTAGACTTCCACGAACAAGGTGGTCCCATTCATCGACCACGAGTAGGGGTTGGTTAGGCTGAAGCTAAACCTCCCCACATTTCCCGGGCTGAGCTGGGGGGTTTCGAAGGATCCCAGGATGAGGTTGGTCCTCGTCGGATCACTGACCTCCTCGCCCGCTGCGACCCCCACCAGGAGAATGGCCAGGAGCAGTCCCAGGAAGACGGAGTAGGGGGCGCCCTTCACCTTCGAGTGTAGGACAGCGGCTTTTAATAGCCTTTGTCAGGGTGCAGATTCCAGGTGACGCTCCAGCCGCTGGCCCTCAGGGTTCCGAAGTACATGGGTGAGGAGGCTCGGTCTAGAGCCACAGCTCTCGGTGTCCTCGACGGCGGACGGAAGATCGTTGAGCTGGAAGAATATCTAGAGATACCACTGACTTCGGCCCTCGAGATGAGCGACCTGGGGGAGCTCGTGAATCAGGAGGCTCCCGAGGAGTACGCGAAGCCCCCGACACCCTACGAGCTCATTCAGGGAGCGGCCGAGATCGATGATGACCTCAAGAGGTTGCTCCCACGCCGCTGGGAGAGGATTGGGGATGTTCTGTTGCTGAAGCTCCCCGGGGAGTTGCTTACCCACATAGAGGAGGCGTGTCGTGCGTACGCCCAGGTCCTCGGAGTCAAGTCGGTCCTGGATATGAGCGGACGAGTCGAGGGTCCCTGGAGGATACCACGATACAAGCTTCTCTGGGGCACCGACACCGATACAGTTCACGTGGAAAACGGGATCCGCTTCAGGCTCGATCCCCGGAAGGTGATGTTCTCCTCCGGCAACGTGTCGGAGAGGATTCGCATGTCCAAGGTCTGCGAGCCTGGGGAGGTGGTGGTTGATCTATTCGCTGGGATCGGCTATTTCTCCCTTCCCATGGCCCTTCACGGCAAGGCGAGCACGGTCTACGCCTGCGAGCTTAACCCGACGGCCCATGAGTACCTGGTGGACAACGTGCGGATTAACGAGGCGCACTCGGTCGTGCCTCTCCTGGGGGACTGCCGGGAGGTGGCCCCCGAGGGCGTGGCGGATCGGGTTGTCCTGGGTTATCTCCGGGAAACCCGTCTATACCTCCCGAAGGCCATCAAGTGTCTGAAGGAGGGAGGGTGGGTCCACTACCACGAAGCGTGCCCCGATCGAGCCGTCTCCTGTCTCTCCACCGGCCTGAAGGAGGCCGCGGAGGGGGGAGGCAGGCGCCTGAAGCGGGAGGTCCTCCACAGGGTGAAGAGGTACGCTCCGGGCGTGTCGCACTGGGTTCTCGACGCGCTCATCTCCTAGGCAGGACCTCGCCGGACCCGCTGGCGGTGAGAAGCTTCTGGAGGACCTCGGCATATTGCTCCCCCTCCGCCTCCAGGAGGTCGCTGACCATGGGCGTGAGGAAATCGGCCAATTGCTGCTCTTCCGTCCTAAACATCCATTTCTTGCCCGCCGCCGCCTCCAGACCCTGAAGCAGGGCCAAGGCAAGGACCTTCTGGGATGTCTCTCCCTGGAGCCCCCTGCTCGCCAGCAGGGCCGCCTCCTCCCTACCCTTGGTCCGGTGGGTCTTGGCGACCTCGTCTGCCAGGGTTGCCAGGGGTGGTAGAGACTCCCAGGACGGCAGGCTGGAGAGCGCTGTCATGTCCCTTCGTGTCTTCAACGCCTTGGCCAGCACCTCGTCCATGGACCGGCCCTCATCTTCAGCCGTCTCCATCATTGCCTCCGCCATCTCATCATCTCCCAGCAGGGCCGCCAGGAGGTGAACCATGGGATCTCGATCCAGCGAGTCGACAAGTTTCGACAAGCTGGCCTCCTGGACGACCAGACCGTCCCCCAGGTCGTCCCGGAGCTCCATGAAGGCCGGCACGAGGTCGCCGGTCACCTTCGCGGCCTTCAGGAAGGCTTCGTAGTCCTCCTCGAAGCACTGGTTCCCCAGTACGAAGATGCCCTCTGACTTCGTCTTCTCGGGGATGAGGTCCGCTAACGTCTCCTCGATGAGGCGGCCCTCGCTCATCTCTCCGGTGAGGTAGGAGCTCGCCCTGGCGCCCGTCAGGGAATGGTCGCCGCCGAAGGTGCACAGATCCTCGGTGCACTCCAGGTTCGGCCTGATGTAGAGCTCGAAGGAGGCCGCCAGGTCGGGCACAATCATCCGCTGTCCCAGGAAGGCGACCAGGTTCTCCTTCGGTGGGGAGCAGCGTCTGCAGAGGACGAGCTTGACCCCTGCCCCCAGCCAGTGCAGGACCACCGAAGGGTCCTCATCACCATGAGGGCACGTGAATTCGTCATCGTGCTGACTGAAGGAGATATGAGTCCTCTTAAGGCTCTCGCGCACGAACTCCTCCGGTGGCCTGTCCTCCCTGCAGGTAGTAACCATCTCCTGCTCCAAGGCGTAGACGTGAAGGCGTTTCTTCCGAGCCATATCGCCAATTGTCAAGAGGCGCAGCTCGGGGATATCGTAGTATTGGACTCCCACGAGGTGCTCCCGGTCCGCCTTGCCCCGCAGGGCGAAGTGGAAGGTCCCGTAGGGCGTCTTGGCTGGTGCCAGGTAGGGCGCCTTCCCCTGGAGCCCCACCAACAGGGTAGCGGCGTACGCCTTCATCAATGGATGACCGCGTCTCGCAAGACGCTCCAGGGCCGCCTCGTCGTCTGCAACCTGCGAGACCCGCACCACCCTCTCGCGCAGGACATCGAAGGGACAGCGTGGGCAGCTCTCCCCCACGCATCTGGGTACTAGGATCTCCGGAATCCCACGGAGGGCCTTGGCCTTCCTGACGAGCTCCTTCTCCTGGACCTTGGGGGCGGCTCGGATACCCGTCCTGAGTTTCCTCCCCACGCTGCGTCATCACGGCCTTAGCTAATAAGCCTGCGCTGNNTCCTCTGTCACGCCGGCAGGCAGAGAAAGCTTTAATCAAGCGCGCCGCTTGCATTCGCCGTGAACGTCAAAGAACGGGTGGAGCTGGCGAGCAGGAACACCGTGGAGGTCGTCACCCCTCAGGAGCTCAGGACCCTCCTCGAGGGGCAGGGTCGACCGAAGGCGTACATAGGGTTGGAACCCAGCGGGCTCGTGCACCTAGGGACAGGTCCCATCCTCGCTCAGAAGGTCATGGACCTCGACCGGGCCGGCTTCGATGTTACGGTCCTCCTGGCTGACTGGCACGCCTTTATAAACGACAAGCTAGGGGGCGACTGGGCCACCATCAGGGCGGCGGCGAATTACATGGTGGAGGCCTACCGCTCCCTGGGCGTCGCGGGTCAGGTTGCCTTCCTCCACGGGAGTGACCTAGTGGCTGACAGCGAGTACTGGAGGTCCGTGCTCCAG
>JABAOF010007394.1_pt1 | contig 10031 bp, 8 predicted proteins | sample 7062171 | NCBI WGS metagenome assembly JABAOF01 (sample SAMN14538628, study PRJNA623070) | marine sediment metagenome | biome: marine biome [ENVO:00000428]; feature: marine pelagic biome [ENVO:01000023]; material: deep marine sediment [ENVO:00002113] | place: India: Gulf of Khambhat ...
GCAGACTGCCCACTCACATCATCTCCAATGCTCTGCAGGGGGTTCCAGTCCTCGCCACCTGTATTATGCCCGTCTTTCGACCAGAGGTCTCCCCTGAGGTCAAACGTGCTGATGGTATCAAAGGCATGATCGGTGAACACAGTATTCCCGGACAAGCCATCCGCCAGGTACTTGTCGTCCCATGCATCCAGTGGTGTTGCATCACTTTGCCATGCATCCCATTGGCCGGTATCATAATTGTAGTTGTCGAAGTAAGTGATTGCAAAGTGACCGCGTGCGGGTGCTGAGTATGCACCTAAAAGCAGGAAACTAATCAAAATTCCCAATAAAACTCTTTCTTTAATTCCTGAAGCGTTCATCTTCAATCTCCTTTCGATTGCTTCTACTATTCCTATTTTTACTGTACCCGGAAGTATGGGGCTTGCTTTACCAAAACGGTGGATTTGTGCCTAATGTCATTATTAATCTCCTCCATAGATTCATAAGCATTAGCACGTATTGCAAAGGGCTTGTCATTTGTAGCGGTGACTTATAGCCATGCTAACGCGATTCGCAGTGTAGCAATTGCGACCTTTAATTTCTCTTATTAACCTATGTATTTTGGCATTTCTTTGGCTAAGTTGTCTATCGTGGAAACTACGGGTTTTTAAAGATTGACCCTCATTATTTGAAGAAAAATGGAGGTAGGCAGAAAAATATTTTTCCCTACTTGGCTTGTCCACTAATTATGATACCCCTCAAGCCGAGTTTGCCGTTTAAATGGCCTGTGAGGCGCCTTAAATTGAAAGCGGATGGGCAGTCTGTAAAGTCCCGCAAATAGACTTAAGATTTTCCATTTCGATAGCGAGAACGCAGAGCGGGTATTTCGATTCTCTCAGGCTGTGTGGCGTGTGCTCCGATGAAGAAACCTTATCCTGCCGGGATGTTGTGGTCGGGTTGTACGAGGGCGGAGAACCACCCAATAAGGCCAGTTTCAAAGACCGGCCTTTCTTACATACCGCGGTCGAATTCTCGATTAGGGGGGGCCATCAAACTCCTTAAACTTTGCCATCCAGCCGGTTCCATAGGTCCAGTCCACAGGGTGAGTGATTGCGTAGTGAGTGTTGTACTGCCGATGCCACTTCAGCAGCCACAACTGCTTAAGCCCCACCTTCTTAACTGTGAAATCCAAGAAGATGCAGTTTGTATACCCCTCGTGGCGGTTGATGCAAAAGCGTCCCATACCACTGCTCGTATTAAAAGGCTCCTGTTCATATTCACGAGGTACGTCGGTTTCGCGCGGCCAGGCATCAATCCAATCACAATCTAAAAGCAAAGGTACACGATTTGCGCCTTTGACATTATCCTTCTTCCAGTATAAATGCTCGTTCGAACATGGCCTACTCAGAACGAAGCCATTTATCCCATAGCTGCCGTAATGACCTCCTCTGACCCACTTGTCATCGTCACCGCCAGGTCGAATCCCCCAGCCTATAAATGGGCACCTGGCATTCGTACGCTGGCCATTCTCATCGTACTGGGATTTTGATTTCGGAGCCGTCGGGCAGCAGCGCAGGTCAGGGTTCCTGTAGTACGGCTCCCACGCCGATGCCCAGTGGGTACGATGTGTTTTTGTGGCACCGGGTGATGGAGGCCAATTGCCGTATTGGAAATAGCCATCATTATCATTCGTGTACATTGCAGCGGCAGAGCCCATCTGTTTCAGGTTGGACTGGCACATAACCCCCTTTGCCTGCTGCCTTACCTTTTCCAGTGCCGGCATCAGTATCGCCATCAACAACGCGATGACGGCTATAACTACCAAAAGCTCTATCAACGTAAATCCTTTAGACCGGCGCATAATGACGACTCTCCCTTCTTCATTGTATTCGAGATTTTCCATTTGAGTTCATAAATGGTGCTCTCGCACGCTCTGACACTATTCTTGAAGCACTCCTGTACAATTCAATCCCTATATACTATCAGATTCAACGCTATGAAACAAACGCTTATAGAAAAAAGCGTATCTCAGGTAGCAGTAAGCCGTTGTCGGGGGTACTAAGAAAGCCCCTGCTGGTTTTAGGAGGAGAAGTGAGGATAGCAGGGGCTTCATCTAATAAGCATTATTTACTATAAACCATATCAAGTGGTTAAAAAAGGGCTGCAAGTGGAATGCTCACAGCCCGTATCAAACTTGCGTGTTGCTAATACTCTCACAGTGCTCTTCGTCTTCTCAGCCAGCCGACCAGGCCTACGCCGATGCTTCCAAGGACTATGGCGCCGGGAGCCGGGATGCACTCGTGGGTTATGGAGCCGCTTACAGATAGAGGGTCTTCTGCCACTGCCGGCACATAAGAATGGATATCAATCGATACCCACTCCGGATTATAGTCTAGGATGGTTAGCTTTCCACTAATAGTCTTGGGTGCAAAGACAAGGTCGACGAAGATCGACTCTCGGTAAATCCGTTCATCCTCGAACTCAGGGGGGTCTAGCGGTTGGGGTAAAGGTGGTTGGCCGCTACCTCCGGGGAAGTCCAGCGTGCTCCAGCCGAGGGCGACCATTACTCCAGTGGGCTCCCCGTCCGCTTCGGGCGGTTCAATAAGGATATCGTAACTGATCTCTTTCCATCGCGTCGCGTCGGGCGGGGCATCGTAGAACCACTGGCTGTACAAATCTTTGTGCAAATCGGTATTTTTGTAGTAGTACCAATTCTCATGCAAGCCGAGACCCGTGCCGTCGCTGAAGCCGCTGCCGGCGCCGCCGCCGAACTCGTTGGACCCACGAAGCACAATCACGAACCAGTCGTCTGTCGGTGCTGCCAAAGCCGGCGTGACTACAAATGCCAGCAATGCTGCTGCAGAAAATAGTAATAATCTTCTCATAATCTACCTCCTTGTCCTAAAGCCATAAATGCAACCAAGTTTGAAATAGAGAACAATCATCTTTGTAGTGGGAGAAAACCTGGCAAGAAGCTAAGACAGGACTTCTCACCGCCCTTTTTCCAATCTTAGCTTGACTGATTGAGACAAGCCTGTCAAGAAAAAAAATCCTATAAAAAGAGTTTTTTTTACAGTAACAGCAAATTGAGCCTAAATCCCGTTGAATTTCAGCTAATGCTTTGAAAAACACTCCCACGCTCTTGAGTTTGTCCTTTATAATTATAGCACAATCGGTCATGCTAATACAACGTACCGAGGTCAGGGCTCTTCTGGGAGCCCGGTGCGCCCCAGGCAACCCCATTAGTCGCTCCTGACCTCGGCGTTTCTTAATTGGAAAATGTTCGTTTTTCTTTCCGAACTTCTCTTATCTTAATAGCTATGTGGGTCCTTTTCTCACCGTCACCGCACCAAAGCCGAGCAACTACTTTACCCCTCTATGTTAGCGTTTCTTTGGCCAAATTGTCTATCGTGGAAACTACGGGTTTTTTAAAGATTGGCCCTCATTTCTTAGCGAAAAATGGGGGTAGACAGAAAAAATTGACCTTTTTTCCCCTGCGTGGCTTGTCTGCTGATATCATCCCCTCAAGACCAGTTCATCGTTTAAATAGGCATACGAAGCAAGTAATCAAGACATTGATTCTGCACCGGAAACCATAGTTATAAATCAAGCCTTGTGTATTCAACACTGCTTTAGTTCTCTTCTCTTCTACCAGGGTATCATTCGCGGCAACAATTCCCATTGACCGGTACTGAAATGATAAACCCATAATGTTTAAATTCCCACCCCGCATAGGGTTTACTTCGCACCGTGATGCGGGGGTGCGGGGCGGGAATAAAATTTTGCGCCAATCTCCGACAGGGCGAGGCAGCCGACGATTATCCCTTCACTATTTCGATATTCTCTATGACTCACGAGCACTTTCTTCGGCCAGTTCCAGAATAATACAAATATTTACACAGCCCTGCGCTACAGCTTCTGACTAGCCCCCGTGCTTTCTCGCCCGCCGCCCCGACTCGCGTCGGAAGACGCGGGGGCAGGAGAAAGTAAGAATGGGGGTCAATCTTTAATCAGATACGGCTGTTCCGACAGCTCGCGTATCCAGATGTTGCGAAAGCGCATAGGGTTGTTGTGGTCCTGGAGGCTAAGCGGTAACTTGTCGGCGTGAGGGTTGTACTTAGCCTTTTTCTTGTGTGCTGTAGCGCCCTTGATTTCAACGTTATTTTGGACAACAACACCGTTATGGAACACGGTGATGCGGGCTGGGCGAATACACCTGCCACTGTTGTCAAATATCGGGCGCAGGAAGCTGACATCGTAACTCTGCCACTGGCCGGGCTCGCGGCAGGCATTAACCAGCGGGGGATACTGGCCGTAGATCGACCCAGCCTGACCATCTGCATAAGTCTCGTTCTCATACGAATCAAGCACTTGCAGCTCATACCTGCCCATAAAAAACACCCCGCTGTTACCTCGCTTCTGACCGGTTTCCTTGGGAGAAACCTTTCTCGGCGTAGCCCACTCGATGTGCAACTGGCAGTTGCCGAACGCTTTCTTTGTAAGGATGTCGCCGGCTTTCTTGACGACCTCCATATAGCCGTTCTCGACCTTCCACCGAGCCGGCCCGCCGCCTTTTTTCTCACTGACCCATTCTGAAAGATCCGTCCCATCGAACAGCACAATCGCATCGGCCGGTGGTCTACCAAACTGCCTGGGAGCTGCTATAACCCGCGGATGGTCTCGCGTTGTATCGTGCACGTCGTACTTTATCACTCCTCTTGCAGCACAGCTTACACCCAGCCCCATCGCCACCACGAGTAAGCAGACAATACACTTCGTCAATCTCGATTTTCTTTTCATAATTAGCTCCTATAGTCCTGTTGTTAGCCGAAATTTCCCAAGCTGCATCGGCCCGGCTACGCCACCGGGCTCCTGGGGCTGATATAATACCCGAATCGGGTGAGAAATGCCAATGCATAAAACAAGCTTATGAACAATTGGGGCAGGAGTCTCTGCTTAATTGGAATACCGCACGGTTCCGGACTCATCCACGACGTAGCCCCAGTTCTTGATATACTCGGGGCCCGGCAGAAACTCGTCATTTGTCTGCTTTAGCTTTCGCGATAAAATGCTCTCCAGTTTCTCTTGCAGCCTGCCTACCCAGAGGCTTGTCCGTCGGGCAGGCTTGCTGTGCCTGGGCTTGTTGCAAAGGTTGTTAAGCTGGTAGGGGTCTTGCACGTTATCGTATAGCAGCCAAGGCCCGTTTAAATCGCGCACATAGGTGTATCGCCGTGTGCGTATGCCACGATATTCCCTGCCGCCATTCGCCCTTTTCCATTGACCAAAGGGTGAAGGGCAGCTAATCAGCGCAGCATCGTTGTTCGGCTCCTCTGCCTGTTTTAGAACATCGGAGAAATCAGCGCCTTCAACCGTATCTGGTATCTCAATACCGCTGAGCCCCAGCAACGTCGGCATAATGTCAGGCGTGTTAATCGGCATATCGAGCGTTTTACCTCCCCTGCCGAGTACCGCAGGATAGCGCAAAAGAAACGGAACACAAATAGACTCATCCCAGGGCTTCTGCTTCTTTTGTTGACCGTGCGAATAGAGCATGTCCCCGTGGTCCGAGGTGAAGACAAGTATCGTATCGTTTTCGAGACCAAGTTCCTTTAGCGTCCCAACGATTTCGCCAATGCAATCATCGAGCGCGGCGATGTGCGCGTAGTAGCCGGCAAGGGCCTTTCTGGCTTTATCTTCAAGATGTCGAGGGACATTGGGCCGCAAGGTCAATTCCTCGGCATTGAATAAATCCCTATACTTTGCAGGTGCTGTTTGATATGGTGCGTGGGGCGGGCCCCACGATAGAAAAAGGGCAAAAGGTTTGACGGCGGCGCGCTCACGAATGTAACGCTGTGCCTCACGGCTCTGCGCAATCGCATCGTAGCCCTGCCACTTCAGCTTTACGTTCTCATCGGCGTAATAGAAAGAGTTATTGTAGTTGTGCGTACAGCTCAGCACCTTCCAGAACTTGAAACCCTGCCGCCTGTCTCTCGGGATAAACGCACTTCTTTCATCCCCATCCAAATGCCATTTGCCGATATAACCGGTCTGGTAACCTGCTTCGTTATAAGCCTCGGCGATGGAAACAGCCTCGGTATTCAAGCGCACATCATTCAAAAACACGCCGTGCGTGAGTGGATATCGACCGGTCATCAAGCTCGCCCGATATGGGCTGCACACCGGACAGCCCGATACGGCGTTGCTAAAATTGACGCTTTCTGTCGCGAGCCTATCGAGGTTCGGCGTCCGCACATCCTTATTACCCGCATAGCCGGTTGCCTGTGCTCGCCATTGGTCTGCGAAGATAAAGACAAGATTGGGCTTGCGGGTCGCGCGTTTTGTGGCCAGGCGCTGCGTGTTCGAACAGCCCGCTAAAGGCGGCCCCAAGAAAACAGAAGCCGCCCCAATTCCAGCACTCTGCAGGAACTCTCTTCTTCCAATATGGCCCTTGTTCATCGGATTTTCATTACTATACGAGTTTTCTAAGATGGTCGATACTTCGCTCGGCCTGTTCAACAGTACCGCACTCGACGCTTAGCACGATGTCACGCGGTGCACCTTTGCATACCTCGACGACTTTTTTCCAGTCTATAACGCCTTCGCCGCAGGCACAACCCGCCGGAGTACCTGTAACCTTACCGCGTTCGTCTTCCGACTGCTGTATCGAAATGTCTTTAGCATGTATGTGGACCAGCCTGTCTTTGACATGCTGCAGCCACGCAATTGGGTCCTGACCACTCAGGTAAGCGTTGCCGGTATCAAAGTTGATTCCGATAGCCTTAGAATCAACCAGCGCATAAATCTTGTCCAGACCATCGGGATGCTTGCTGTACTGCTGGTGCGGCTCAAGGCCAATCAAAACACCATGACTTTCAGCAACAGCCGCTGCTTCGGTTAGCACGTACTTCATCAAGACATGGTCCTGTTCTTCGGTGGTCCAGGGAGGTTTCGGACCCTCGTCGGTATTGACCACGGGGGCGCCGCATTCGGCTGCGAAACGAATAGCCTGCTTGAGGTAGTTGCCGCTGATGTCCGGCCTGCACAGTGGAGTGTGACAGGACAGCCCGGAGAGCTTGATGCCGGCTTTTTCGCAGGCGCGCTTGACCCGATAGGGGTCGTCCAGCATCGAAACACTCATGTAGTAACCAGCTTCGCTCATTAACTCGCGGCCCCAGTGAACCCATGGTTCGAGATATTCATACCCCAGCTCCGCCGCCTTTTCCACAGCCCACTCAAACGGCTTATCTGCGTGCCGTACAAACTCCGTATTTGCTCCAATGTAAACGTTTGCCATCTCATAATCTCCTTGTTAGCGCGTAGTCGTCTGACCGGCGGAGATTTTACTTCTCAAATCTCCACATGTCAACGGTCATATCCTCAGCAGCCATCCACTCGACGTGCCAGTCGAGGAACAGAACGTTGCAGCCGTTTTTATGTCGAGCCTTTGCGACCCGTCTGCCTCCTGTTATGCCCTCGCTGTCAGAGTTGGGCAGGTGTTCCGGACGGAAGACGTCACATCGAGTGACATCCCGGTCGCTGGCTTTTTTGATTATGGTCCGCCACGGCCCATCCTCGTTGTCGGCAAGGTAGATGGTAAAGGCCGGGCGGTGACAGTCGGTCAGCTTGCTTCGTCCGACCCAGTTATCGCTGCCCTCACTACGCCAGCCGTTGACGACGTAGCACACGGTTTGTTCTTTGTCAGGATAGCTGGGACAGCGATATATCTTGACCGTACGGTAATCATTACCGATTGGCTTCTGGGCCAAAAAAGGCATAAAAAGCTGGAACCAGGGCTTTATATCTCCTCCCCATTCCGCCGAGCGTGGGATGTACATATCGTACTCAGCGGCATAAAAGTTGGCTCCCATGCCGATCTGATGCAGATTATTCCTGCACACGACATCCTTGCCCTGTTCCCGTACCTTTCGCAGTACCGGCACCAATATTCCCATCAACAACGCAATAATGGCAATCACCACCAAGAGTTCTATCAAGGTGAACCCGCCATACGCGTGGTAGGTAAATCCTCTTCGTCTGTGTATACTCATACTCTGTTTCGTGCAGAAAGTCGTGAAAATACAATAACATTATATGCTTTTTAGGCTGAGAATCAATGAAAAAGTCACTGGTACACGACCACGGTAATTCCAAGACAGAGCCGAGAGCGCAAGCGACCAGTAGGAATCAATTGATTATTGTTATCCTCACCGGTGCATCTTGGTTTCGAGCTCTTTGATCTGCCGGACAATCTCTCCGGCCTGCTTGCGCAAGTCCTCGTCATGCGAAACGGCAAGCAACCTGTTCATTGCCATCCTGGCCTGGTCGCTGTGAGTCTGCATAATCGCACCGGCGATTTTTATTGCAGCCATCGCCGCCTCAGCTCTAACCTCCTCGGTTTGGAAAAACGGCTGAACCATTGCCAGCGCTTCCGGATCGCTGACGTTCGCCAAACCGGAGAGCACAAGTTTTTTCTCATCCGTACTGCGGGCGCCGCTGATTACCTGGCGGTACATCCTCAGGGTTTTTTGCAAACGACTGTCACCGGCGGGCAGAGCCAACAAGCGCACAAGGCCGCGCAGCGCCAGCAGTCGATGTGTTTGGTTTTGCGTGTTCTGGAAAATTTCCAGCAGAGCTTCCGCCGCCGCCACATCCGGCCACCTGGCCAATGCGCGAACGGCCGTATCCCGCACAGCAGGGTCCCTCTCTTTCGAGGCAGCCTCCAGTGTTTCGAGTGCCTTACTATTTGCGATGCCCCCGAGCACTCGCAGGAGTGAACATCTGACAGGCACACGGCCCTCGGCACGCAGCATAGCCAATACAACATCGGCACGCTTACTGTCATCGCTAATCTTGCGTGAAACCGCCACGATAGCCCGCTCGGCCTGGCTGCGACCGATGTCACCCTGCAAACCGGCAAGAAGGTTTATCAGCGATGGCAGGTTTTTCTCACCGGCAAGCCTGCCCAATGCCTTAAACGCTGCTCTGCGAACCTTCGAATCCGAACTCGATGCCTCTTTCAGCAGGGGCGAGACCACACCAACGGCATTGCGCTCGAACAGTACCTCAATTAGTTCCGAACGCACACTCGGCTGCGAGTTCTGCATGCTTTTTACTATCGCATCATCAACGCCGCCGCCGCGAAGCAGTTTTAGACTGTCAATGGCAGCTTTCTTCTCTTCGGAACTGATGCCTTCTGTCGCGGCCTGAACCAGGAACTCCACGTTGGAAGCGTTGCCAAGTTTTCCGACGGCCTGCAACGCGGCTTTGCGAACCGTGGTATTGGCGCTCTCGGCTACTGTAGTTATCGAAGGCAGCGCAGCGCCATCACCACGGTCAGCGAGGGCACCAATCAGAAGCACCTGTTCATCCGGTGATGCCCCCGGTAGCTCGGCTGCAAACAGTTCGGTAACACCTTCTCCGGCCATCGTCCGAACGCAACCCATCGCCGTAGTTCGCACCATGCGGTCCGGGTCCCGCAGAGCAGTGACCACCAACGATACGATATCCTGCCCACCAACATCAGCCAGACCCTTGATGGCTGCGCTTCGAATAAGCGCCGCTTCGTCTTGCCCGACCAGTTCCTTATAGATTACAGTTGCCTGCTCGCTCCTGCCCTCGGCCACCAAGTCCTCGGCACATCGCAGGTATGCATCCGTCGCTGTGAATCGCAACTGTTCCGACACATCGGGATCAGCCCTGACCTCCGCCAATATCTTCCTCGCCCGGGCACCACCGATTTTCCCCAGTGCCGCAACCGCAGCCTCAGCGACCTGCCTTTCCTCACCGAAGGCAAGCTTACCCATTATTTCGGCGCTTTGCGCATCACGTCGGTCACCGAGCAAATTTATAATGCGAACCTGCACGTTCGGCCCAACCTTGCTCAGTGCCGAGCGCAGTGCCTCCCCGGCCTCCGGGCTTGGGTTCTGCCCCATCGCGTAGCAGGCCATATCCGCAGTTTCCTCATTCGTCAGCAGTTTCGCGATTGCAGGCACTGAATCAGCCGTACCAATCACCCAAAGCTGTTTGCAGATGAACGACTTACATTCCAGCGT
>JABAOF010029740.1_pt3 | contig 10031 bp, 8 predicted proteins | sample 7062171 | NCBI WGS metagenome assembly JABAOF01 (sample SAMN14538628, study PRJNA623070) | marine sediment metagenome | biome: marine biome [ENVO:00000428]; feature: marine pelagic biome [ENVO:01000023]; material: deep marine sediment [ENVO:00002113] | place: India: Gulf of Khambhat ...
CTGGAAGAGTCTGCCGCCGATGACCAGAGTACAGACGCCAGCAGGGAGGCCGGCGCCGACGACGCCTGAGGGGTCCCCCGGTCGCCAAGTCCCGCGGCCTGGGTACTCACCCGTCGCCGACCAACACAGTGCCGATCTCGACCGCTTGCCCCCCCAGAACATCGAAGCCGAGATGAGTCTGCTCGGCTCGATGATGCTCGACGGGGACATGATCGGCGCTGTTCTGCCCATTATCGGCCGGGATCAGGGCGCGGCCTTCTACCGTGCCGACCATCGGATCATCTTTGAGACGCTCGTCAGTCTCTACGACGAGAGAAAACCCATCGACCTAGTGGTGGTTCGGGAGGAGTTGGCCAAGCGAGGCGTGCTGGATGAGATCGGCGGCGTGGAATACCTGGTCGATCTGTCCGAGAGCGTCCCGTCGGCCGTCAATGCCGAGTACTACGCTCGAATCGTCCGCGACAAGGCCGCCCTGCGGGATCTGATCGTCTGCGCGGGCCAGATCCTCGAAGACTCCTACGCCGACCGCGAGGAAGCCAAGGAGGTCCTCGACCGGGCCGAACAACGGCTCTTCGCCGTCACGGATCAACGCGTTGCGCATCACGCCACGGCGATCAGGGAATACCTCGAAGAAGCCTTCNNAAGCACGCGACGGGCATTACATCACCGGGTTGGAGACGGGGTTCGTCGAACTGGATGACCTGACCAGCGGGCTCCAGGACGGTGAGCTGATCATCATTGCTTCACGGCCGAGCATGGGCAAGACGTCGTTCGCCTTCAACGTGGCTCAGCATTTGGCGACAGAGAAGCGCAAGCCCGTCGCGTTCTTCTCCATGGAGCAAAGCAGGCAGCAGGCGGCTCTGTCTGTCCTTTGCGCAAAGGCAAAGGTCGATTCGCACAAGGTCCGGCGCGGGATGCTCAGCGATCAGGACATTGCGCAGCTCCAGATAGTCTGCGGGGACATGCTCGACATGCCGCTGTACGTGGACGACACGCCGGGCATGACCGTGCTGGAACTCAAGGCCAAGGCAAGGAGACTTCGAGCTCGGCACGAGATCGCCGCCGTGTTCGTGGACTATCTGCAGTTGATGTACACCCCGGGGGCGGAAAACCGTCAGCAGGAAATTGCCCAGATTAGCCGGGGGCTCAAGGCTTTGGCTCGCGAGCTGAGCGTTCCCGTCGTTGCCTTAGCCCAGCTTAACCGGTCCCCTGAGGGTCGAGAGGGTAATCTGCCTCGGATGAGCGACCTGCGCGAATCCGGGGCGATTGAGCAGGACGCGGACGTCGTAATTCTGCTGCACCGCGAGGATTACTATAAGCGCGGCATGGCGGGCTATGAGCCGAACAACCAAGCCAACGTGATCATTGCAAAACAGCGGAACGGGCCGACGGGGAACCTGAAGCTGCACTTCAACGAGCGGCTGCGGCTGTTTGCCAACCTTTCCACCGAGCCGGGACCGATCGAGCTGCCTGAGCCGGCAGACGAAACACCTTTCTAGCCGCCCAAGAATTATTCCTATCGACCTTTGACAGTGGCGTCGAGAGGGATATGATATCGCCCACATTGGCGCGGCACATCGAGTCGTGGACCCCGACTTGGTGGCATACTGTGGCTAAGGAGCCCTTTCACAACCTGTCAATCGCCGGGCTCGGGCTCTCCTGGAGATGCCTGGGCGCGCTGTTGTTGATCACCGGACCCGCAGGGGCTCAGTCGGACAGCCCGGCTGAGGAGCCTGTCGCACAAGGGGGAACTGTATCACCCGCAGCCGTAGAAGGGCGTCCTGTCAAGGCCGTCGAGATCGCCGGGAATGAATTGCTCGGGGAGACCTACATCCGCGGCTTTCTACATACCCGCGCCGGCCAGCCCTACTCCGAGGAGCAGGTGCAGGCGGATGTCCGCCGACTCCTCAAGACAGGCAAGTTCCAAGACGTGCTTGCCAGCCACCAGGTTGAGAACGGCGAGGTGATCCTCACGTTCACGGTCCGCGAGAAGCCAGCCGTCGCCGATGTGCAATTCCAGGGGAACAAGAAGTTTAAGGAGAAGGACCTGCTGGAGCAATTGGACTTCGGCGCCGGCGACCCGATGGATCGACTGGCGATCGACCAGGGTCAGGAGAACATCGAGCGGCTCTATCGCGAAGCCGGCTATGCGGATGTGCAGGTCGAGCTGGACGAGGAGGTGCTACGCGACGAGGGCGTGGCGCTGTACCGCATCACCGAGGGGCCTCGGGTCAAGTTACGCAGGATACTCTTCCAGGGCAACTCCTCGTTTCCCGCACACCGGTTGCAGGGCAAGATCGGCACGAAGACGTACATGTGGCTGCTTCGCACCGGGGCGTACGAACCCGAGCAGGTCGAGCGAGACGAGGCGACGCTGCGGAACTTCTATCGCGACGAGGGCTTTCTCGACGCCCGCGTCTCGCATCAGCGCCAGTTCAGTGACGATCGAAAGGACCTGACGCTCACGTTCGTGATCGAAGAGGGCCCACGTTACGCGGTCAAGTCCATCCGCTTCACGGGCACCGCCGTTTTCACGGAGGATGAGCTCGCGGGTTTGATAGGGTCCCAGGTCGGCGCTTTCCTGAATCTCGAGCGGGTTCGCAGCGACGTCAAGGCGATCCGCACGCGGTACGGCGAGGAGGGCTATATTTACGCGACGGTCACGGCCAAGCCCCCCGTTTACGATGAGGAGCCGGGCTTTGTCCACCTCACGATGGATGTCAATGAGGGCCAGCAGTATCGCATCGGCCGCATCGTCGTTCGCGGCAACAGACAGACAAAGGACAAAGTCGTCCGTCGAGAGCTGCGATTCTTCCCAGAAGAGCTGTACAACACGACAAAGATGGAGCAGGCCGAGAGGCGGCTGGTGGAAACGCGCCTGTTCACGGACGCAACCATCACGCCGGTGGGCGAGGAGCCGGGCCTGCGCGACGCACTCGTGGACGTTACCGAGAACGAGCGGACCCGCCAAGTCCTGGTGGGCGTGGGGGTAACCAGCAACAGCGGGGTAATCGCCAGCTTCATGCTCCAGAGCATCAACTTCGATCTATTCGATTGGCCGCGAGACTTCAACGAATTCATTCGCGGCAGGGCCTTTCGCGGTGCCGGGCAGACCCTGCGGTTCCAGGTCGAGCCCGGGACCGAGCTGACGCGGATGCGCCTGGACTTCCGCGAGCCGTATCTGCTCGACAAACCCATCAGCTTCGGGACAAGCTTCTACGTGTTCGAGCGGGGCCGCGACGCCTACGACGAAGAGCGGATCGGGATGAACATCAGCTTCGGCAGGCGATTCCATTCCGGGCCGCTCGAGGGCTGGGCGGGCGAAATCGCCCTGCGAACCGAGTGGGTTGACATCGGCGGCGTGGACTTCGGCGACGCGGACGATATCCGCGATGCCAGGGGCGGCAGCTACCTGGGCACGGTCAAGGGCACATTGGTGCACGACACGACGGACAGTCGGTTCATCCCCAGCCGGGGCCACCGCTTCCAGGTCTCGTACGAGCAAGCCGGCGCGCTCGGCGGAGACCATTTCTTCGGCAAGCTGCTGGCCTCCTATGCTCAGCACAAGACGTTGCGGACCGACGTGTTCGATCGTAAGTCAATCCTTNNAGGGGCGGTTACATCTTCGGAGACGCCCCGGTCTTCGAGCGCTTCTACGCAGGGGGCATCGGCTCGATTCGTGGATTCGAGTTCCGGGGTGTCTCGCCGCGCCAGGGATTTGATGACGACCGGGTCGGGGGCGACTTCATGCTGCTGGCTGGGGCGGACTACTCCTTCCCGATCTACGGGAAGACGCTCCGCGGCGTGCTCTTCACGGACATGGGCACCGTCGAGAAGGATTTCGGGATAAACTCCTGGCGCGTTGCCTTGGGCTTCGGTCTGAGGGTGTACGTGGATTTCTTCGGCCCGATCCCGCTCGAGTTCGATTTCGCCATTCCCTTGTCCACGGACCCGGATGACGACGAGCAAGTCTTTAGCTTCTTCTTCGGCACGACCTTCTAGAGGATCAGGACCAGCAAAGTTGGCGTTGCCGGGGGGCTGGCCTTCGCCGGCTCGCCGGATTGCTCGGCGGGTAAGACCCTCCACGCCCAACCGCCGGCCTGGGGTTGACCGGCACAGGCTTGGCCGCTCGATATTGCCATGGGGCATGGTCATCGGCTTGAGTGTCCCGACAATGGCTGAAACGGAACCACCCCGGCGAGCACGTCCAAAGGTCATGCTCAAGACGGGGAACCTGACCGTTTTGCCGTACCGCAAGGACTTCCTGGCCGGCAAGAAGCCCGAGCCGCTGGACCCCATCCTGCGGGATCCGAGCTACCTCAAGAAGATCTGGATGCAGAGCGCCGAGGACTATCTGAGCTGGGATGTCCTTGAGCCCAAGAAAGGTCGCCACAACTGGGCGCCATACCTGGCCAATGCAAACAGGTGCCATGAACTCGGGCTGCATTATGCGATCTATCCGTGGCCGCACTTTTACCCCGACTGGGTCGCGGACGAACCGGGCTTTACGCCCTTTGTCAACATCGCGAACGGCAAGCCCTGCCGACAGCTCTCCGGGTGGGCGCCGTTCACCCGACGGGCCGTCGATACGCTTTACCGAATGGCGGCCGAAAAGCTCGGCAGCGCGATCCGTGGGGTGTACGTCGGGTATTCAGCCGACTATGGCGAGCTTGGATACCCGGCTGGTTATACGAAGTGGCTGCGCAAGGACCCCAATTCCGGGAAGGGGTGGTGGTGTGGCGACGCGTACGCGCGCGCGGATTTTCGTCTGCAAATGGTCGCCCGCCACGGATCGCTGGATCGGCTCAATCGCGCCTGGGGCACGAGGTTCACGACGCGTGAGGCCATCGACTACCCGCCTCTGGAGCTGCTTGCAGGGCGCGCCTCGCCGCTGGATCTTCCCGCGGCGGCTCGGCGCCGGTTGCTCGATTTCATCTATTGGTATCAAGACGCGCCGGCCCGTCACGTCAAGGAGTTCGCGATCATCGCACAGCGTCATCTGCCTCATCGCGCCTACGAGGTCAAGCTCGGTCACGGGCACGAGCCGGCCTACGTGGGCTACACAGCCTCGTCTGCGTGCCGAATCCTGAAGGGCGTGCCCAACATGGCGATCCGCTCCACGCACGCGGCAATCGGACATCCGCAGTTGAAACGCGTCGCCAGCGCCGCGAAGTCCTACGGATACGGCTTTCTCAGCGAGCCGCCCGGCAAGGTCGAGAAGGAGAAAATGGCCGAGCGCATCTTTAACGACGCCTGCTGCGGCGTGTCGGCGTACTTCGACTACCCGGGCAACCCGCACGCGGCGGGCGATGCGTACTTTGCCAACATCGGCGTACTCGACGGTTCCCAGACTGTGGTCGATATTGCGGTGCTGTTTCCCGAAGCGGACCACTTCCTTCGGATCGAGAAGGGCTACCCCGACCTGTGGTTCGAGACCTTGAACCCGTTGCGCGACGTGGCGGACTACGACATTGTTGACGAACGAATGATCGCCGACGGCATTCTGAGGTCATACCGTTTGCTGATCTTCTACGGCTACCCGCTCATGGAGGCCGTGACGGTCCGTTGTCTCAACGGGTTCCTCGCCCGCGGCGGGGCGATCCTCTGGTTCCAGCATGCGACGTCGGGTCAAAGCCAGCCCGAGCCGGACCGGCCGAACGCCCTCCGAACCGTTGAAGGTCAAGTGATCGCCCTTGAGCTGCCGCCGACCGAGGCCGGCGGCGGCCTGACGGCACTGCGCATCAGCCCGCATTCCGAGGAAGCGCTTCAGGCGATAGAACGTGCCCACCGAACGCTCCTGGCGGCTCGCGACCTGTCTGACCTGGAGATCGATCTTCTGACTCGTCGCGACAGCGTATGGGCCGCCCTGTTCGATCACCGCATCTTGCTCTACAACGCGCACCGCGAGCCCGCGGCACTACCCTCAGGTGCCAGCGTCAAGAACATCGCCGTTCGGCAGATACTCGTATTGCCGCGACGATCGAGATAGCCGCGCTGCACCCGCAGGGCCGTGCCACACCGCCGGGCGCCAGATTGCCTGACGCCTGGGACTGCGATCGCGAAAGATCGCAGCCGGAGACGCCATCCATTAGAATTCCGGTTCATGTCACGTACGCTACGCATTGCTGCTATCCAGCCTGCACTGCGCTGGCTGCAGCCCATGCCGAACATGCACGTGATCCGCCAGACGCTCGAACGTCTTGCCGGCGAGCAGCCGATCGACGTCGCGGTGCTGCCCGAGGCCTTCAACGGACAGGCCGTCGAGCACGACAACGGAGCGGCCGGCGAGCAGGCTCGGCAGTTCCTGCGGACCTTGGCCAAGGCATGCGGCGTCCACATTGTGGGCGGCAGCATCGAATATCGCCACAAGTATGGCCGTATGTACAACAGTTGTTTCGTTGTGGACCGCGACGGGCGCGAAGTCGGCGAGTACGCCAAACGCAAGCTCTTCGCGCAAGAGGCGGACACGCGCACGGCGGGAAATCGGGCGGGCATCTTCGAACTGGACGGGTTCCGCGTCGGCGTGCTCATCTGTGCCGATCTGTGGTTCCCCGAGTTGGCCAGGGAGCTTCTGAACGAGGTTGACGTGCTCTGCGTGCCGGCCAAGACCTCGGTGCCCAGCGATCGGTACATCGACTACGCTCGCAAGCTCTGGCAGAACCTGGCTCTGACCCGCGCCTTGGAGAACGCGCTGCCGGTAGTCGTCAGCGACTGGGCGGAGAGTCGCCACCAAGGAAAACACGTCATCGAGGGCACGACGGTCCGCCAGGTGCACTACACGGCCGGCGCGTCATCGATCGTCGATCCGTCCGTCCGGCCGGACCCGGACAGGATCCAGCAGATGCTGGCTGCGGGAGGCGCAGGGGTCATCGTATCGGCAATCGACCTGGAGGCCGTCGCCAAGTTCCGCGCTTATCGCGCGAGCGTGGGTCTGCTGCCGTCGTGATCACGTCCGTCGGCTTCACCAAGCAGCCAAGTTCCTGCTGCGATCCACGCCGGACAGAGACTCGCGAGCAGGTCACGCGGCAGTTAGAATGCTGCGACGACGAGTTGTCGCGCGGGTCGGGATGTTGCCGATGAGCGCACCACTCATCTGCCAAGGTCCGGGGCAACTATGAGCATTCTGATCGACAACAATACCAGGGTCGTCTGCCAGGGGATTACCGGCAAGGCCGGGGCGTTTCACACGGCTCAGTGCATCGAGTACGGCACGAAAATGGTCGGCGGGGTGACGCCTGGCAAGGGCGGGACCAAGAGCGAGCACGGCCTGCCCGTGTTCGACACTTGTCATGACGCGGTGGAGGCGACCGGGGCTGACGCCTCGCTCATCTTCGTGCCGGCTCCGTTCGCAGCAGACGCTGCCATGGAGGCGGCGGCCGCCGGCATCAAGCTGGTCGTGCTCATCACCGAAGGGATCCCGACGTTGGAGATGGTAAGGGCACGCAAGTTCCTGGACGACTGCGGCACGAAGCTGGTCGGTCCGAACTGTCCGGGGATCATCAGTCCGGGCCGGCCGGGGTGCAAGATCGGCATCATGCCGGGCTACATACACAGAGCCCCCGAGGACGGCACGAAGAACGTCGGCGTGATCTCGCGCAGCGGGACGCTGACGTACGAGGCCGTCTGGCAGTGCACGACGCGCGGCATCGCGCAGTCAACGTGCGTCGGGATCGGCGGCGACCCGGTCAAGGGTCTGAACTTCACGGAGCTGCTCGACATGTTCGAGAGCGATGCCCAAACCGACGCGGTCGTACTGATCGGGGAGATCGGGGGAACGGACGAGGAACAGACCGCCGCGCACGTCCGAGAACACATCGCCAAGCCGGTGGTCGCATTCATCGCCGGTCAGACCGCCCCGCCCGGCAAGCGCATGGGCCACGCCGGTGCGATCATCTCCGGCGGCGAAGGCACGGCCCAATCGAAAATCGCAGCGCTGAAGCAAGCCGACATCACCGTAGCTGAATCCCCCGCTCTGATTGGTGAGGCGCTGGCCAGCGTCTTGCTCTGATCCAGCCTGATCCTTGGCGACATCTGGTGCGGGTTATAATGAAGGTGCGCTCTTGGACCGACGCACCGTTCAGGGCGAACGGTCGGTCGGCCCTGTCTTGCGGCGGTGGATGCCTGCCTGAGCGATTTGGCAACGGCCTTGCTCGACGACAAACGGGTGGATGTGGACGGATTCGTCGAGGCCTGGCACGCCGCAACGCCGGGCTATCTGATTACGGGCCTCGGGGCCCGGGCGGCGGACGACAACGTGACCACGATGCGCGTCCCTCAGACTCCCTTGGTGTCGAACGGAGATCTCGACCCGCTGGAGGAACTCCGCGGCGGCCCGAGCTGCTGCATATGAGGCACCCGAGGCAAAGTCTTTCACTGCGGAGGTGGTGATGATGAAGAAAGCCCTGCCCACACTTGCAACACTGGCGGTCCTGGCGGCTGGCTCGTTACCCGCCATCGCCCAGACTCTCGAGAACCCCAGCTTCGAGGCTGATCCAGCGGATCCGATCGGATGGACCGAATACGGCGAGGCGGCGATCGACAGTGACGCACGGATCTACACCCCGCCGACATTCGGGATCAGTGAGGCGTTTGACGGCGACCGCATCTACGGCGCGGTGAAAGACGGCTCGCGGATCAGCGGCGGAATCTATCAGCAGGTCGCCGGCGTGACGCCCGGCACGGTTTATCGAGCTCAGGTGTGGATATACACCCACCGTACCGGCGACGGTGAGATGCGGAATCGGATCGGGATTGACCCGCTTGGCGGGACGGACCCGGAGTCTGCCAACGTCGTTTGGACGTTCCTCGTTCATAGTGACGACCAATGGAGTCAGATCCAGATCGACGCCGCGGCGTCAGCATCGACGATCACGATCTTCCTGAGCTTCAGCCAGAGTGGGTCGTCCGGATTTGCGATCAACTACTTCGATTGGGCCGAACTGATCCCGGATCCCCCGCCGCCGCCGCCTTGCACTGACGGCAGCAACGTCGTGACCTTGAGCGATCGCCGGATAGACGTGGCCGAACAGGTCGAGGCCCAGTACACCGTTCCCCCCGGATACGTCATCACCGGCATTGGTGCCCGTGGCGCAGCGGAGAACGTCGAGACGATGCTGGTCGAGCAAGCACCCCTTCTGGAGGACGGCAGCCTGGGTGAGACGGAAATCGTCCGGTTTGGCAACGACCCCGGCGGTCCGATAGAGGCACTCGTCTTGCTTCCGCATTGCTACGTGGCTGTCGGCTACGGTGCACGGGCAGCGGGCGAGTACGACATCTTTACGCTCGCGGTATGGGCCCGCCCGATCCTTGTGGACGGGACGCTCGGGGAGGTGGCCGAGTTCCGAGCCGGCTACGACGCTTATCACCCAGGCTTGGAGCGGGAGTTCCTCGCCGAGCCGGGCCGCGTCCTGACCGGCGTGGGCTTGCGGATGGGGGCGAGCGACATCACCGGCATTCACGCCGAGACCGACCTGTACAGCACAAGCCCGGCGGGGCCCATGATCCAACTCGACCCGCCCACCATCGAGCCGACGACAATGGCCGGAGTTAACCTGCCGAACGACAGCTTCACCGTTACCAGGACTGGGGCAGGGACCTTGAATTACACGATCGCCGACAACGTGGGCTGGCTCGAGGTGTCACCTGACAGCGGCACGAACAGCGGCGAGATCGATACGATCCAGGTCATCTACGATGTGGCCAGCCTGAGCGCCGGGAACTACAGTGGCACGATCACGGTCAGCGACCCGAACGCTACGAACGACCCGCAGTACGTCCAGGTCAACCTTACGGTCGAGCCAGCCGTGCGTCCCGCGCCCGGCACGCTCGTCTTCCAGGACGGTCGGAAGTACCCCGACCAAACGCTTTACACCGGCACGAAGGACGCCCACATTCTTCAGGAGCATGCCTTGTACAACACCGGTGGTAACGACGTGCTGGAAGCGGCGCGAGAAATCGGCGCCGACGCGACGGAAGACCGCAGCATCGTCGTCAAGTTCACCGCCCTGGACACGAGCTGGGAGGCGGGCAAG
>JABAOF010038516.1_pt3 | contig 10029 bp, 7 predicted proteins | sample 7062171 | NCBI WGS metagenome assembly JABAOF01 (sample SAMN14538628, study PRJNA623070) | marine sediment metagenome | biome: marine biome [ENVO:00000428]; feature: marine pelagic biome [ENVO:01000023]; material: deep marine sediment [ENVO:00002113] | place: India: Gulf of Khambhat ...
ACATAAAAAGGCGGTAAGTAATAATATACCCTATGTGACTCACATAGAAGAGGGTTGGGATGATGAATCACTTCGGGGTATCGACATACTTCTTGAACACAAAGCACTTACTAATTATACGGTAATGATCCATGGTATCGGATTTTCTCAAAAGGACATTGAGGTTGTAGCAAAGCGGGGGGGAAATTTTATCTGGTGCCCTGGTTCCAACATGTATATGTTTGGAAAAACCGCGAAAGTAAAGGAAATAATGCAAGCAGGAATCAACACTTCGATAGGCACCGATTCACCTGCTTCCGGTGAGCTTCATATACTTGAGGAAATTCGTTTCGCGAAGAAGACCTATAAGCATATATATTCTGAAGAAATACCTGATCAAACTTTAGTAAAGATGATTACGGTAAATCCTGCAAAAGCATTTCGATTACAGGATAAACTCGGTTCGCTTGAGGAGGGAAAGCTCGGCGATCTCCTTGTCATATCAGGGAACGGTAAAAATCCATACGGTTCACTCGTGAATGCATCGCTAAAGGATATTGCACTTATCTTTATGGAGGGGCAACCCCTTTACGGGAATGTGGAGTTTAGAGAAATATTTGAGGATCTTGGTTCGGATTGTACCAAGATAACGGTTGAAGGGAAGGATAAATATATTGTCGGTGACCCTAATTCAATTATGGAGAAAATGCGAAATACTGTGGGCTTTAACAAAGAACTCCCATTTTTACCGATTTAGGAATCTATAGTGCCAGGAATTTTAAGAAACTACAAATCAGGTTCTATTATATACTTTGTAGGAGACGTAGGCGACAATATATATGTTTTGAAGGCCGGTGCGGTAAGCCTTATATACCATTCAATTGAGACGAATGAAGAAGTTCGGGAGACAATCAAAAATGGAGAATTCTTTGGCGTAAAATCTGCGCTTGCAAAACGTCCCCGGGAAGAGACTGCCCTCGTCATCAAACCTTCACAGGTACTCGTTCTTAGTACAGCAGAGTTTGAACTTCTCGTTACCAAGAATATTAATATTATTAGAAATTTCCTGCGTGTTTTCAGCAACCAGTTAAGAAGAGTGGGAAAACAAGTTCACAGCTTTTTAAACCATGCTGAAGTTGGAGATAATCAAGCAGAGCTATTTAAAATAGCTGAATACTATCTAAAAAATCATAAGTATTCGCAGGCACTCTACGTTTATCAGACCTATTTAAAGCATTATAAAAATGGGAGTTTCATTTCCCAAGCGAAGGAAAGAATCAGTGCAATCGAAGATGCAATGGCGGGCAAAGGCCCTGGAACATATGCGGCTATGTCTGGAGAAAAAGTTGCAGAAACGGTTCCTGCTATGGAAGGATCTGTTCCAGAGGTCGAGCAGGAGACAGATTCTAAGGAAACGATAGATATAGCAACGAAGTATTACGACGGTGTTAGCCTGTTTTCTCAGGAAAAGTATGATGATGCGTTTAATCTCTTTAAAACTCTCCATTCTTCGGGGTCCCTTGATGAGGGAGCNNTCAGGAAAAGTATGAGGATGCATATAATCTCTTCAAAACTCTCCATGCTTCTGGGTCCCTCGATGCTGGAGCATCTGAGTATATTCCCAGAATCGAGTTTGAAATGGGCAGATGTCTTATAGCACTGAAAAAATATCAAGAGTCTATCTCAGTTTTTACAAATATGATTAAGAAATACCCTAAAGATGAAAATCTAAAGGACGCACTATTTAACATTGGGATTGCCTATAAACATCAGGGTGACAAAGGAAAAGCCGCATCTTTTTTTCAGAAAGTATTAAAGATGCTGCCGGAAAGTCCCATAGACAAGAAAGCGAAAAGGGAACTCTCCAGTTTGGACGTTTCCTTTTCTTAATTCAGTAAATAAAGAAGAGATATAAAAATGAACGGCAGTATGTTTAGTAAATTCGGCGTTACTTACAAGCCGGATGATATATTGTTCTGCGAATATGAGCCGGGAAAAGATTTTTATATTCTACAAGAGGGAAGGGTAAAAGTTACGAAAATCGTTTCAGATATGGAGAAAACACTCGACATATTTCATCCCGGTGATATTTTTGGGGAGATGGCAATACTTGAAGACCAACCGCGGAGTGCAACCGCTATTGCGATCGACGAAGTTAGGGCTCTTAAATTTAATAAAGAAAATTTTGATCTGCTGCTGCAGGGCAACCCACAGCTCGCCTTCAATATACTTAAAATCTTTTCAAATCGAATTTATGATGCAAAAAGAAGACTCCTCATACTTACACTTCCGGATATTGAGTCAAAGGTATGCGATGTCTTTCTCATGCTGGCGGAAAATCAACACATATCACCGAAAACTACCAATCCTGTAACGTTTAACAGTAAAGTTGATGAGATTGCACATTGGTGCGGAGAAAAGGTAGGCAAAGTTAAATCGGTGCTGGGCAATTTTACAGATACCGGTAAAATTCAGATCTATGAAGACAGGATTGTGGTGAAGAATTTATATGAAATGTTTCGAATTGTAAAAAATAAAAGAAAAGCACAAACAAAGGAAGAGTAGCCTCCCCTATATCTACATTAGCGGTTGTACATCCATTTGTCCTGTGAGTATTTATCACGGACAAGAGCCGTTGTCATTGACAATTCAAAATCAGAAAGCTCACCTTCAATAAGAGGAATATGCTGCCCAAAACCATTTTTCAAAGCAGTAAGAAGATCCTCTTCATTTATTCTGACAGCAGCGGCCTGACTCAGAGAGCTAATGTTTTTTTTAAAGGAGGAATCACATTTCAAATATTTTGATATCTTTTTATACGATCCGGTGAGTGGAATGGCGCCATGCTGAAGAACCACGCCGTCTTTTATAACCTGTGCGCTGCCAATAAGCTTACCATGACCAAGAGTTTCGATTTCAAATTGTGCCGGTGAAGCGAAACAATTCGCAGATCGAAGGTCTCCACGGGATTTTTCTGCTATTTTACATTCAATACCAAGCAGGCGCAATGAATCCGCGAGACATCCTGCAACAAAAATGAAAATATCTTTTTTCCTAAAGGGTTTGTAATCATTCTCAGTAAAGAGAATGCTGTAGGTAAGCTCATTGTCATGAAGGACCGCCCTTCCACCTGTGGGTCGTCTGACAATACCGAGACCATCTTCTTTGCATTTATCATGATCAATATCAGCGGCGCTTTGAAATAGTCCAATAGAAATCGTTGGCGGATCCCATTTNNACGATTTTCTTTAAGCCCAATGAGTATGGCTTCATCCATAGCCATATTCGTATATCCGTCATGTGTGCCTGAGTTAATAAGACGAAATGCTCTCGTACTATTTTGAATCATCTTATTCGGTTTCAAGAAGATTTGATGGATCGGATTCTTCAACTCGATCAGTTGCTGCTTCCATCATGAGTTCGATTGCTCGGTCGTCCGTATCTTCACGAGCATTATTCACAAGATCATCGCTTTCCTCGGCGGGTTCTTCAAGAGCAGCTGGACTATTGCTTTTTTCACTCGAATCGGTGGATGGATCGTCTGGCTGGGGTGTAGGGATGATTTCTTCCTCTTTAAGCAGGTCGGGTAGTTCATCTTCTTCAAAATATGTTGGAGATTCCTCATCCTCAGTCAATCCCATATCATAATCTATTTCATCGTTTTGATTATTAATCTCTGAAAAGGTATCTCCCGTTTCTCTGCGCAAAAGTCTCGATGAAGACTTCTTACGTTTAAAGATATCGACATTGAAAGAGTCTCCTTTTTCATCCCCGTTGCATTTGGTACTATATTCCGTTGGAACTGTGCCCTCGAGAAAATACTCTGTGATAATATCCTGGCAATCCTTTGTCGGTAGAAGTCCCGAAGTCTTGTCGATATTGATAGCGTATACCCCTTTGGGTCGTGAGTACCATGTTGCCGATGTATCCTGAAGAGCATCTCTCATGAACTGCGCCCAGATGGGAGCCGCAACAATTCCTCCTGCCTGTCCCCTTCCTAATGAAATACTGTTTCGGTCAAATCCTACCCACACAGATGCCACAAGATCCGGTGTAAATCCGGTAAACCAGGCATCCTTCCAGTTCTGGGTTGTTCCTGTTTTTCCAGCTGCCGGCCTGTCGAAGCCATTATTAATTGCAGCCCTATAGCCAGTTCCACCCGGTCGCAGCACATCGCGCAGCATGTCAACGATGATGTAATTCGTTTGTTCCGTAAGTATCTGTTTTTGACCATCTCTCATCTCACGTTTACGAAGCTCTGCTTCAAAGTTATCAATGAGATTTCCATCCCTGTCCAGAACATAGAGAATCGCTATTGGTGTTACTTCCTGTCCCTTGTTTGCAAAGGTGCAGAAACCTTTTGCTTGTTCATAAGGTGAAAGTTCTACAACTCCAAGTGCAATTGAGTAAACTTTTGGAAATCTCTCTTCAATTTCATCCGGAGCAGTTATTCCGAGGATCCCAGAAGCGTACTTGACAACTGTGTCCACACCGAGCCTGTCTACGATTTTTGCTGTTACGACATTTACGGACCTGCGGAGAGCCTCTCGCAATCGGAGCTTACCACGGTATTTGCCGCTATAATTATCAGGGATCCATTCCTCTTCTCCGTCGTAGAAAACAACAGGGCTATCAACAATTATAGATGCCGTCGTAAAAATTTTTGTGTCGATGGCTGCAGAATATATGTATGGTTTGAACCCAGAGCCGGTCTGCCTTCTTATCTGTACTGCTCGATTGATCTGATTATCTTCAGAAAATCTACTTCCGCCAACCATTGCTGTGATGTAGCCAGTCTTGGGCTCAATGGCGATGAATCCTCCCTCAACTTTCTGGAATTCCCCGGCGCTCTCATCAATCAGATAGGAGCCCTCTACTATTCGACCTATATCATTCGTCCCAAATATGAATGAGATCATATCGAGAGGAGCAATTAAATTTTCATCGAGATAGTCCAATATTCTCCCTTCATTTTTTTGTTGTCCAATGTTTAAATTTTCCAGATTGAAAAGAAGAGAAAGCATATCGAGAGAGTCGATAAACCTCTTGTCGAGGGATTCCCGTACTGTATTCATCGTTATCTTATAGATTTCGTTCTGTCGATCGAGTCCCTCAGTAAGGTATTTTTCTGCGTATGCCTGATGTTTTAATTCGAGTGAGGTGTAAACCTTGAGTCCATCCGTGTATATACGTTCCGAACCGTATAGTTTTTCCAATTTTTGACGTACATACTCAACAAAATGGGGTGCCTTGTTTTCCGAAAGCTTGTAAACTGATTGCGAAGGAGATCGCATCTGCAATCTGAAACTTACCCAAAAATCTTGAAAGGATTCATATGCTTCCTCTGGACTCACCATTTTCAGTTTTACCATGCTTTCAAGAACCCGTTCCTGTCTTTTTCTCGCGAGATGAGGATTCTTCAGGGGTGATAGCCTGTTTGGTGACTGAGGGAGTCCTGCAAGCATAGCACATTCAGCTAGTGTCAGCTTTGATATCGGTTTGTTGAAATAGAACTGTGAGGCAGCCTGTATCCCATAGGCACCGTGACCGAAGTAAATTTGATTGAAATAAAGTGTAAGTATCTCGTTTTTGGAATACCTCTTTTCAATTTTTAGAGAGAGCCAGATTTCTTTAATCTTCCGAGCATAGGTTTTTTCCCTTCCAGTGAAGAGAGTTCTGGCGAGCTGCATGGTTATGGTGCTGGCACCTTGACTTATTCTTCCTGATTTTACATTTGCGATAAATGCTCCGAATACTCTTTTTACATGTATACCTCGATGGGAATAAAACTGGCTATCCTCAATTGCCAGAATGGCATTGATCAAATTTTTTGGGAGCTCCTCGAAGGTTACCGGTTCTCTTTTCACGGTGAACAGTTCACTGATCAGTTCTCCGTTACGATCATAGATTTTTGATGGAATCTCTGGTTTGAAATTCTCAAGGCTTGAAATATCCGTTGTGTCATCGAAAACCGAAATAACTATGCCCAACCCTGAACCTAGAACTATGGAGAGAAAGAGTAATATATAGATGAGAATTTTTTCCAATTTGTTTAAATGCTTCATTTGTGGTTACATGACATGAGGTTCTGTTGTGGAGAATTATCAAATGAACCTTACTAAGGAATGTATAAAAAGTCAAGAGCAATAAAAAAGACTAGCGTAACGCTAGTCTTCGTCGGATACAAAAAAATAGTTAACTGGGAGGGGAACTATAATGTTTGCACCGACATCACTATTTTCGGAATTCTCAATGGAATACTTTATAGAATGTTACTGTTTTGTTTTAATAATCTTTTCCCGATAATAAATTAGGTCGACTCACAAGTTCGAACTTATTATTTAATTGACAGTTAATAATTTAACAATTTCAACTTATCTTGATAGTGTGGATAATTCTTTGGAAACTTGTTAAAATAAAATTGGGGGTAGTTCTGAGGATGAAACGATTTTTCCCAATTTATTTGCTTTGCATGCTCTTCTTCTGGGTAAGTATGCAAAGTATGGGATCAATACGAGATGTTCCAAAATTAGGAAAAAGAATATTTCAAAATTTTATTTCTTTAGCTTTTCTGAAAGAATATGTGTTTTATGAAATGCAAAATAGTTTTGAAAAAAGTTCTGACCAGGTTTCTTTCTATCTTAAAGAAACGGCATCTCTATTAAGTAATACATCTTTGCTCGACGAGCGGTGGTTAGGCAGACTGAAAGAGGAAAAAATTATTGATTCCGCCTATTTTACATCCAATGATAAGGTATCCATAGTTGGTGCACCTATTACGTCCGATCTATCGCAAAAATCGGGATACATTATAGATGAAAGGGAAAAGCTACACTATGTGTACCACGATAAGGAGAGTGCTGTATTCCTTGACGCAGTCATTGAACTAAAAGTATTGCAGGAGAGCTTCTCACAGGATAGATATGTGCCACACACTATTATTATCTACGATAAAAGAGAGGAAACTCTTATTGCCATGAATGGGGAAAGTCCGCCATTATCTGAAAGCATAGATGAAGTCGTTGTTATTTTGGAAAAAAACTCATTTTTAATTGGTAAGCAAGGAATTGTAATGAGCCGAATTATCGGTATTCGAGACTCAGCGCTCATGCTCATTTCACTGTATCCGGTCAGGTTTGGGCGAAGAGCCTACAATATGTTTGGGTTAATTGCAGTTGTGATAATCACGATATTACTGGCGGTAAGTACAATCAGATATTCTGTATATGACTTTCAACAAATCCGTGGAGGGTTATATATTATGGCTGATAAAAAAGACAAAGGGGATGTGATAAGTGAGATTGATAAGGAAATTTCAGATATCATTGATGGCGAAGAAGCTCCCCCCAAAACCCCTACTAAACTGGTCGAGACGCCAACAGAAAAGTTAGAACAAAAAAAATCGGAAGACATCGTAGGTGGGCAGGAGAAAAAACTTGAAGCCGATGGTATAATTATAAAAAAGGGATAGTTTACGATTTACTAATCTTTTATTCCCGGTGTTAAAGTGAAAAGAATAATTTTTATCGTAATTGCAGTTATTATAATGCTCACAACAGTTTACCTTCTTTTTGGTGAGGGGGTAATACCATTTGAAACGACACGATTAAGAGAAGAGGGATTTCAATCTGTTTATAAGGGATTACAATTAATAATCGGAAATAGAGTTCAATCGAGCAGTACGAAATTAGTGAATGAGATGACACGCAGGTTTACCCTATCCCTTTTAATCGAGCTCAAGAAGATAGAGTACATTGTCGGAAGTATTGAGGCTGACAAGTTTATTGAGGGTAATGATGACAACATTAATATGCTCCTGAAGCAGGTTGATGAAATATCATCAATCGAGAAAATACGGGTCATAAATGACGATTATGAACTTCTAAAGACCACCTCAGATACGGACATAATTGGTCTGAATCTCGATGAAGAGATATACAGCGAAATTTTTACCACCTCGGCACTTGGTAATAGCTCGATAATCCTCGATAACCTAACTAATGAAATTGTAATTGGTAGGAGAATTGACCAAAGGTATGCGCTTCTCTTCTACTATAGCATGGAATTTATTGATTCTCTATTCTCCTCTATCTCCGGTCTGGAATATAAGAGGATCGAACCAATCCAACCAAAGTTCATCATCATAAATTTTCCAGATTTCGGTGTTGGAGAAGAAGGGTCAGTTTCTCGAATTAAAGAAGCGGTTCGAAGCGAAAAGAACGGTTGGGTAAAGGTAAGGTCAGAAGACCATGAAGAAATTATTTTCTTTGAATCTGTATCGGAGCCTTTATCTGATTGGAAAATCGGTTTGGCGGTTGAAAGGGAAAGATTCACCTTTTCTATTCTTGGTTTTGTTATTTTTGGCATTCAAGCGGTTGCCTTATTCGTCATTCTCCTCTTTATCATAACAACTGTAAAGGAAAAAAGGTGGGGTATAGGAACATCCGCTCCTCAAAGACGGTATGCGGCTGCTGTGGCAAGAAAGGGCATATTGAAAGGTGCAGGTGTCGTGGGTGGCGTTGTTTCACCAACTGGACAGAAAAAGGTACAGCTGTCCGAATCAGCTCTTGTTTCACTTGAGGAGCTTGAGGAAGTTTTTGAACTGGAAGAAGTCGGTGAGGCTGTCATTGCTGAAGAACTCGAAGAATTTGAAGATGAAAAATCGAATGATACAAACAAAGATGAAGCCACTGAGCAGTCTAATGAAGCAGCAGAGCTGTCCGATGAAACGCCAATAAGTGACACTCTTGATGAGTTTGACGGTGAATTAGAAAAAAGAAGAGAAAAAAGCGATGAGGAGGAGTTGGCAGATCTAGAAGCTGTGCAGCGGGAAATCATGGGACCAGAAGCACAGATGCTTGAGGAAATCGATACACTGAAGCAACTGTCCCAGAAAGATGAAAACTTGGATCAGGTTTTAGGCCAAGAAGAGCCGGAAGAAGAAAACATTTTTGATGATTATCCTGAAATACGAGAGAAAACTGAGTCTTCTCCCGACAGTCTTCCTGACCTTGAGTCGCTCGTAAAGGCAGAATCTGGAATCAATACTGATAAAGGCAAAGATACCGCTCCTAAAATATCCGTAGATGTGGCTGAAAGTGAAGTGGACAGTGTGATAACGGATAATTTGGCCAGCATATTTAAAAAAATTGAGCAGAGTGGTGTGGAGGCCCTGAAGGTAACCGAAGCGACCGAAACGACCGAAGGAAGTCCTGCAAGGGGAAGTCCTGCAGGGATGACCGATGTTGCTGAGCTTAGAAAGAGATTTAGACAGTTTATGAAGTATCTTCAAGTATCAAAAGGTGCTGTGCTGCTCAGGGAGAGTAGTGGGCTATTTAAACCAGTTAGCACTGTAGGGTTGAGCAGGGAAACGAAACGGAAACTTCCCTTCAAAGGAAATGAGAAGATTCTGATTAACATTTTAAACAAGGATAAAATTCTCTTTATTCAGAATGAAGCATTCTTTAGTGGGATTTTACAAAAAAAATTTGATTCTACCGATTCATCAACAATCAAGAGTATTTTCTTCTGTCCAATCATAACAGGAACTGAAAATGACGTGGAAGCTGTTGAGGGTCACATCACAACAAAGAAACAAAACGCTGTTCAGCCTGGGTTGATAAAGACACTTAAACCCACTTTTCTTGGATTTTTAATCATATGCCCTAAGGAGGATGATAAAACAAGCTCGGATCGCATATTAAAAGAGCTAAAAGGAATAAAAAAGAAAATCAAGAATATATTTTGAATGTGTCTTTTTCTTGACTCTAACAGATTTGTATAGTAATCTATGGATCAATGTATACTCCGTGAAAGGGGAATCGTGGTGGTGTATATAATCTTGCAATATGCACTGCCATCCCTCGTCTTTGGTTTAGTAATCGGTTATTTTCTGCGCCGATATATATCAAAACTTAAAATTAATTCCGCGGAGGTAGCCGCTGATAATATTTTAAAAGAAGCGCAGAAAGAAGCGGAAGCGAAGAAACGTGAAGCAATTCTCGAAACGAAGGATCAGCTCTTTAAAGAGAGAAGCAACTTCGAAAGGGA
>JABAOF010007695.1_pt4 | contig 10026 bp, 14 predicted proteins | sample 7062171 | NCBI WGS metagenome assembly JABAOF01 (sample SAMN14538628, study PRJNA623070) | marine sediment metagenome | biome: marine biome [ENVO:00000428]; feature: marine pelagic biome [ENVO:01000023]; material: deep marine sediment [ENVO:00002113] | place: India: Gulf of Khambhat ...
GATCTTTTCCAGAGAGAAGGGAACAATATAATTTACAAATTACCTATTAGTTTCGTCCAAGCAGCATTAGGGGCAGAAATAATGGTTCCAACCTTAGATGGAAAAGTGAAGATGAGTATACCCCAAGGAACTCAATCAGACACCACATTTAGATTAAGAGGGAAAGGAATGCCAAGTTTACATGCACGCGGAAAAGGTGACCAACTTGTTAGGATTAAAGTTGTAACGCCGAAAAATTTGAACGAAAAACAGAAGGAATTGCTGAAAGAATTTGCAAAAATTGGTGGAGACACAATTGAGGAGAGAAGTATTTTTCAACGAATAAAAGATGAGGTAAAAGACGCCTTTATAAAAGAATGATCAAGTTTTCATCCAATTTTTGTAAGCCTTCTCTATTTCATAGCCGTTTATAAATATTAGGTTGTTTTTCTTTGCATATCTTAAAACATCCTTTTTGGAAAGGGCTCTCCCACTTTTGTGATCGAGCATCTCGCTTATACATGTTACAGGGGTTATTCCAGCCATCTCCGCAAGGGCAACGCTGAGTTCTGTGTGTCCTTTTCTATTTAACACCAACCCTTCTGATGCTCTTAAGAGGGGTACGTGTCCTGGAGTTCGAAACAATTTACCAAAGTCTCCACCGTTCTTTGCAAGGTTTGCGAACTCAGAGACAGTTAAGGCTCTATCAAAGTCTGTTATCCCGGTAAAAGTCTTTCTATGATTGATGCTGAGTGAAAATGCTGAATCTTCATCGTAAGGAATGTCATTAGCCTTTAGTTCATTAAATATATCAAATTTTGCGCTAGCATATTCGAATACTTCTGTTAGAAAAGGTAATTTGAGCATTTTTGATTTCTCTGGATGTATGGCTATACATATTAGTCCTCCAGCATCCATCCTCATCTTGGCTATCTTCTCCTTAGCTACAAATTCCGCGCCGATTACCATATCGGTTTCCCCTTCTCTTGCTTCATCATCGAATATTAGAACGAATTCTCCGTTTCTTATCGCATTAATAGCTCTTATTATCATATCTACACTCCACCTTTACGGTATCACCATTTTTCAGTTTGAAATGCTCCCTCAGACTTAAGGGTGCAATTAACTCTATGATATCCATGCCATGATGGGTTCTTGTAGGCAAGATTATTGCTCCCCCAATCTCTTCATTAATCGTGGCAGGATAGCATTTTACCGATCCAAAGGTTCGATCTTTCCGTTTAAAACCAAGTATCTTAATGTTAGGGATCGTATCCAATATAGTTTTTGCTATCAAACTATCTAACTCAAGCAATTTTAGATTCAAAGTCCCTGAATAAGGTTTAAATCCTAAATTTTCTTCAAATTGTTTTATATAATTATTTTGCTCCATGTAATATCTTCCTTCCCCCATCCCTTCAATTACACTTCCCTTTAATATTACAGAAGCCATATCACCAGATAATGAATGTAGATCAGCATGTATTCTTTTGAGCATGTTCAAACCTTCCTCAGAAATTCTGATGCTCTGACCTCTAGGCATTACTCTCCTCAAAATTAATTTTTTCTGGTCTAATTTTTTTAATCTCCTTGCAGCAGTTTGCTGTGATATTTTTAGTTCCCTAGCGATATCTGATGATGAAATAGTAATGCTTTCTCTTGCTGCTCCATGTTTAGCAAGGTTTAATAACAAGCAGAAGTCTTCCATATACATTCACTTTTGAGTTGTTAATCATTTTTGATAATGTTTCCATATATCTCTTATGTCTTTCGATATTTTGTCTGAGATGTGTAAAGGTTCAGGCAATCTATGATTAATAATACATCTTTTGACTATCTCAATGGAAGATTTTAAGGAAACGCGGTGACCTGGACTTATATATATAGGTTTAGAACCATTCTTGGATTTGAACACATAACCTATGGTTTCACCATTCACTTTAATGGGTTTTGCCTCATTTTCTTTTTTAGGTTCTTCATAATCTCCAAATAAAGGTTTTTTTGCAACTCCTACGGTGGGAATATCCATTTCCACACCTATATGAGACGCAATTCCTATTCCTCTAGGATGTGCTATGCCATGACCGTCTATTAATACGATATCAAACTCTCTACTCTTTAGTACGTCTTTAATAGGTTGTGCTTCTCTAAAGGNNTACTCCAGCTATAACATTTATTTCGTCAAAAAGGTCTTTGATGATAATCTTATTTCTGAGTTCTTTTTGATACTCCTTTAATCTATCTAAATTTATTTTTTCATTTCTTTCTGGAGAATTCATTACGCCACCTAAATCTTATTAAACAATAAAAATACAACTTATACCTCTTTTGCAAGTATAGATATAAAAACAGGACCTCTCACGTCAATTTGCTTTTCATTACTTGTGATGTACCTTCTTCCTACATCATCCAGAATGAGATTTATGTCTGCAAGACTCCTTACTATTGGAACTCTATAAATTACCTCTTTTTTACCTGCGATAAATTCTTTTTCTATTTCGTGAGAGACAGCGTAAGATATGCCATCTATGTATCTAATTCCCGTAGAAACTCCATTCTCTTTGGATAGACCTCTTATATTCCCGTCTTCCACTACTACATAGTTAAAGGCAGCCGGACCCAATAATTTTTTTCCTTTTTCAACTTCGAATACCTTTACTTCTATCTTTTTGCCGAATAATTCCCCTCTATAAGCGATATATTCACAGGGAGCATCTTCATGAGCATGATTCTCACAAATTTTTAAAATACCTCTCGATATCTCCAATCCAACGTTAGAAACTGGTAAGTCCTTTATAAATATCATGCTAGCCAAGTCTAAATCGGAATATTTTACTTCTTTGAACTGAGGGTAGGAAAGTTCTCTTACGTCTTCTGCTTCATATAAAACCATAGCAAGTCTCTCTACTCCTAAACCAAGATTGAGTACAGGATATTCAATTCCATAGTTTGCAAGGGCAAAAGGACTGTACACGCCAAATGTAGCAATTTCTATCCATTTTTCTATCTTTGGATTAAGTACATATACTTCTATTTGAGTATCGGGCACATAGTACTTTGATCTCTTCTCATCTGGTCTGAATTCGATATTCTCAAATCCAAACTGTGCTAACAAGCCCTCGGATATCGACTTTCCTTCCTCTACATTAACGTCTTCGTCCATGATAACGCAGGAGGCAGAATGGTAGGTGCCAAGTCTCTGAGGATCTTCTTTCTGCTCTCTCCTGAAACACCTATCTACGGAAAATAACCTTATGGGTAAAGGAATTTTATCTTTTAATTCACCCAAAGTTATGAACCAAGAACTGGTCATGTGAGAGCGCAAGGTCATGGTGCTGGATTCTGGCTTTAATTCTTTGATCTCCGGAAAAACTTTTTCCAAAATCTTCGTTGCAAGCTCGTCTTCTATTTCTAGAGCCTTAGAAATTTCTATTAATAGTTCATCTCCATCAACGGTACCTTTTTTATATGATCTGAAGACTTCCTGCAGAGCATCTTTCTTATTTATATCAACGCCAAATTTTTTAAGCTCATTTGCTTGTTTTGCTGTTATGCCTATGTCGGGTCTTGGCAGCGTAGCCAGATAAAAACATCTATCTAAAACTGCGGAGCCCTCTGGACCAAATTGCTTGTGCACATGAACATCCTCTATGTAAAGAGGATTTTGAACCTCAAAAAATCCCAACTTTATGTAAGCCTCTCTCAAAGCCTGAATTGTATCGTAAATAGGATGAGATTTTCCTACCTTGTACCTCATCCTCGGATATTGTTTATCTGAATCTGATGATATTACTTCTTTACCAAGAATCCAAGCCTTTTCAAAATTTTTTTTTGCGAGATTTTTGAATTTTGTAGGATCGAACTTCATTTAATTCCTCCTAAGCGAGCAATGCGACTTTACTTTCTCTGGAAAAATCTTTAATCTCATATCCTGTTAAACTTGCTAATTCCTTTCCAAACTCCATTATTTCATCGAATGATGGCATATCCTCTCTATCCAATCTCTTTCTTGAGTATCCTACATGCATATATGATTTTGGCTCCACAAAGGTAGGTTCTCCTTTCGATATTAGTTTAGCGTATCCTTTTAAATCCGTCATGTTATATCCCCTTATACAGGTTATCCTGATGACTGTATTACATTTAAAACTTGGTAATAGTTCTAATGTCTCATTTATCCTTTTCCATCCGTCACTCTTTATTGGTGCGTTGATTATATTGTAAATATGTTCATTTGGAGCGTCAAGAGAAAGATAAAGTTGGGTAGGTTCTTCTTCAAGGCTCTCTAATCTATCTGGTCTTGTTCCGTTCGTTACTAGAAAGGTCGTGAAACCGGTGTTATGAAATTCTTTTATTAATTCTCCAATCTTTGAATATAAAGTTGGCTCTCCAGCAAGACTTATTGCAACATGTTTTGGATTTCTGGCCTCTTCTAGCATCTTTGAATCTACTCTATCCATTATTCCTCCATAGCCGGTTAATATGGTTCTTTGTGCTTGTATTGATCCTTCTATGATATTTCTTGGATCGTCTTCCTCTTCTATTTCGGTTCCCTGTGTTAACTCAATTGGTCTCCAGCAGAAGACACATTTTTGAGTGCACCAAGAAACGCTTGGAGTCATCTGTATACATCTATGACTGTTGATTCCATAGAACTTATCCTTGTAGCATGCTCTTCGGTTGAGCAGTTTTTGTCTTAGCCAATGGCAGGCTTTTACTGCAGAATGCCTTCCAACTATCTTATACTTCTGCTTTTCAAGTACTTCTCTGACATCTTGGGTTATCATGGCTTTACCATTGATTTTGAAATATATAAACTATGTTCGAAATATTTATATAGAACGCTCGCATCGATGGAGGCATGAAATTCAGAGTATTTATCACTTTGCTTGCAATATTGCTTGTATTGCCCTGTGTTAGTCAGGATATGAATGTAAACGTGTTGAACGAGAAAATTATTGAGGTAGGATCTGATAAGACATATGTGAGGGATTCTTATTCTTTATTTGTTGTTTATGCCGAAAAAAGTGATTTGAGAGTTATTAAGATGAAACTATTTAATGTAAGTAATCTTAACGCATTTGATGATTCGGGTAATTTAGATGTGTTAGACAGTACGATTACACTCAGAAATCCCTTGGGTAGTGGCTTTCTGCAGGCTAAATTCGCTACAGAATACTATGTCGGAAAGCCCAGTAAGATAGATGATCGCTATAAATTTTTCCATCAAATAAGAAAGCCTGAATTAATTACCAATAAACCAGAAATCGTCTTGAAACCAAATTTTTACCTAAAATCAACAAAGATAATACTTCCTCATTCTACGGTTTTTTATGTCTACCCTTCAAAAGAACCTGAAAAAATAAAGGACAAAGTTGAATTAAACTGGGGACAGAACCAAATAGATAAAGAAATAATATTGGAATTTGGAAACATAGAGTTAGCAATACAAGCTGAGACGGAGATTAAATTAATGGAGGAGGAATTAAAAGACATACAAGAAAAATACCAAGAATTAGACGAATACTTGGATTTAAAACCGGTAAAGAAAAATCTTGATCTTGCTGAATCAAAATTAATAGAGGCAATCAAGGCATACGACGCGGATGATTTTAGCATGACTTTAGAAAAGACAAAAGGAAGTAAATTCTTTTTAGAAAGTGCTAAAAATCTATTAGATGAGATTGAAAAAGACCATATCGATAAAGTTATAGAGAACATTACCAATGAGTTCGCTTCCGTTGAAAATACGATAAATTCTATTGAAAAGACCGGTGCAGATGTTACGGAGGCAAAAATCTACCTGCAAGCAGCAAAACAAAAATTGGAAGATGTAAATATTTATAGAGGTGCAAACCCTCACAATGCCCTATTGCTGGCAAACGAAGCCCATGATAATTTGAAGCTGGTAGTGACTTTAGCAGAAAAGGCAGAAAAGAAAGAGGTAGAAAGAATAGAAGAAAAAAATGCAGAAAAACGTACAAGATTAGTATCTAATTTACTACTACTTTTTATATTGTTGTTGACTTATATAGGACTTAGGATCTGGCGATGATTGCGATTGTTCTAGGATACCTTAACGAGGATATTCAAGCCTACGCAAACAATTTTATTTTAATTTTAATCGTCATACTAATAGCGTTGATCATATCAAATCTCAGCGAGAGAATCCTGTATCGATCAAGGTTGGCTTTACGTATATTAAGCGAAACAACTATTCACGCGATTGTAAGAGGAATCAGATACATACTTCTGTTAAGCGTTCTTTTGGCGATTGTAAAGATAGTAGGTTATGATATTACTTATCTCGTAACAGGACTGGGTATAGCAGGTATAATTATAGGATTCGCAGCAAAAGATCCGATAGCGAACGTTATATCAGGTTTTTTACTCCTCGCAGACAAATCATTTGAACTGGGTGATGAAATCGAAGTAGAAGGATTGTATGGAACTGTAGAGGACATAACTCTCAGAAGTACAAGAATAAGAACGGTAGATCACAAATTAGTATATATTCCTAACGCAGAACTCATTGCGAAGAACATCGTAAATTATACCATAGGAGACCGGAGAATTCGTTTGAAAATTCCATTAGGAATAAGTTATGAATCGGACATCGATTTAGCAAAAAAAATTATGGTAGAAGCGGCGAAAGAAACGGAGGGAACATTACTAAATCCTGAACCCGAAGTTCTTTTAAAGAATTTTGGAGATTTTTCTGTTGATTTAGAATTAAGAGCATGGATAAGAGATGCAAAAGAGAGATTTAAGTTAGATTCTGAAATAAGATGGAAAATCAAAACAAAGTTCCTGGAAAATGGCATAGAAATTCCTTATCCAAGAAGATACTTAATTTTAGACAAGAAAAGTATGGGGGATCTCATTGAAAAAGAAAAGTCTAGAGAATTTAAGCAAAGAAATCGATAGATCTCTTGTATTCGGGATGGGGGGAGGGGGAGATGTAGTTGGATGTATATCTACAGCCAAATACCTGGAATTTTTAGGAGTAGATATAGTCTTAGGAGGGCTCTCTTGGGAGAGAATTAGCGTGGATCCCGTACCCGGTCCGAGGAAAATCGAAGAAATAGAAAATTGCGAAAGAATAGGAAAATATGCGGCATTGGTTAATGAAGAAACGAAGACGTCTTATGGTGTCAGATTCTCTGAGAGCATATTATGTGAATTTTTAGATAATGAGATAGTACTTATAGACGTAAATCACGGTGTTAATGGGACTACAAAAGCCATAGAAGATTTATTAAATCATTTTGACTGTGACCTAGTAGTAGGTATAGACGTTGGCGGAGACGTTTTGGCAACGGGAAAGGAGAAAGTCAAGAGTCCTTTGGCAGATGCTATTTCACTCTCTGTGCTATGTAAGTTTGAAAACAGCGTAACTGGTGCTTTTGGTCTTGGCTGTGATGGTGAACTAAGAATAGAAGAATCTCTGCTTAACATATCAAAAATTGCTATGAATAACGGATTGTTAGGAGCCAGAGGACTTACAATTGAGGACGTAGAACTTTTGGAGGAAGTGGTAAAAAAAATACCTACCGAGGCTAGCAGATTACCACTGTTAGCATTTAAAGGTGCCTTAGGGGAGCAGAAGATAAGATCTAATGAAAGGACCGCTGAGGTTTCCCCTGTATCTACCATCACCTTTTACATGGATTCCGGAATATTATATGAGATCAATCCCTTTGCAAAGGCGGTAGATGGGAGCAATTCGTTAGAAGAAGCCAATAAAAGGGTTAATGAACTTGGATTTAAGACAGAATTAGATTACGAGATTGAATATAGCAGAGAAGTTTAAAGAGCCTCAGTATATATGTTAAGGTTATTATCCTCCTCCTCTAAGAAAATATAATCTTATGAGATCTTCAAGGGATTTAAAAGATTCGTTGGGCCCTTCAAAATCTATTTTGAGATGAACAACTGGTATAGAATCCATACCAAACCAATGGAAATTTTCTTTCTCCTCAAAAATTTCAACTTTTAGCCTAATGTCTTCATTATGTGCGAATATCTCAGTATGATTCCTGTTCGATTCTTTCTCATCGATTTTAAGATTCATCCTTTTCAAAACTTCATGTATATTTCTTCTTGCATCTTTTATGCTCAGCATGTTATACTTTTTGATTAACCTCATATGACATATAAAGGGGTAAGATTATTTAAACAATACATTAATGAAAAGATACGATGATAAATGAAGAGAAAAGGTTAAGGTTGAAGACAGGGTGTGAGCCCATCGATTCTTTGTTGGGAGGAGGATGGGAAAAAAGAACAATTTCTCAAATTTATGGGGCAGCAGGTACTGGAAAAACGAATATATGCATCCAATCAACAATAAAAACTCTTTCATCAGGAGACGAAGTAGTTTATATAGATGTAGAGAGTGGATTTTCTCCAGATAGATTCTTACAGATTTCCGGAGGCAAGGAATACGATCGTTTCTTATTGTTTGAGCCAGATTCCCTTTCAGAGCAGAAAAATATTATAAAAAATATAGAAAAATGGATAACAAAAAATTTAGGATTGGTAATTTTAGATTCGGCAGTTGCATTATTCAGGGTGGAAGACGAGGAAAAATTGATCACCAGAGATCTTGGCGTGCAGATGGTACAACTCTCTAGAATCGCGAAAAAGTATAATATCCCTGTTTTGATAACTAATCAGGTTTATACGAATATAGCAGACGATAGAGTAGAACCGGTCGGAGGGATGTTCTTACAGTACTGGTCGAAGACTATAATAATGTTAGAAAAGACAGATAAGGCAAATATCCGGAGGGCAACCTTGATAAAACATCGATCAAGACCGGAAAAAATAAGCGCACATTTTAAGATTTCAGAAACAGGACTTGGAAGTGTTTAGGTGATAAAATGAAAATAGGTAATTTTACTCCAGAAGAATTGGTAAACCGATTTGGATCGCCTATCTACGTTTATGATGAATCTAAGATAAGAGAAAACTACAACAAATTTTTCAGGGCATTTTTTAAAATTTATAAAAAAGTAATGGTCTGTTATGCCTATAAAGCAAATTCTAGCCTTGCTATATGCAAGACTTTGGCAAAAGAAGGCGCAGGTGCAGACGTAGTATCAGCAGGAGAACTTTACATCTCTCTAGCGGCAGGAGTATCTCCCGGGAAGATAGTATTCAACGGTAACAATAAGACGAGAGAAGAGATTGAGATGGCTATCGACACCGATATTTTAATGATAAACGTAGATTCTTTACATGAGTTAGATTTACTGGAAAAGATCGCTTCTCGGTTTAAAAAGACTGTAGATATTGCCTTTAGGATAACTCCTGATGTATCTCCAAAAACCCATCCAAAGATATCTACCGGACTAAGAGAGAGTAAATTTGGTGTAGATGTAAAAGAAGCCCTCAATGCCTATAAAAAAGCATCAGAATTAAAATACATAAATCCTAAAGGTGTACACATGCATATTGGATCGCAAATAACTGATATAGAACCTTTTAGAGAATCTACTTCCAAACTAATGTCCTTATGCAAAGATTTGAAAGAAAAATTGGATTTGACCATAGAATTTGTCAATTTGGGTGGAGGATTAGGAATTCAATACGAAAAAGAGCAAGTCGTACTTTCTGTAGACGAATATGCGAAAGTCGTTTGCAAGATTGTAAAAGGAGAATCAGAAGAAGATATAGGTATAGATCCAACGCTGATCTTGGAACCTGGAAGATTCATCGTAGGATCGAGTGGAACATTACTAACAAAGGCAGGTACGATAAAGAATAACCCTTCAATTGGAAAGATAGTTGCATTAGACGCTGGTATGAATTTATTGATGAGACCTGCTCTGTATGATTCTTATCATAGAATCTCTGTAGTTGGAAAATCAAACGAAAAAGTTAAAACAACTGTAGTTGGCCCCTTATGCGAATCAGGAGACTTATTTGCAAGAGAAAGAGAACTTCCTGATATAAACACAGGGGATTTAATTGTAATACACGACGCCGGTGCGTACGGCTTTTCTATGAGTAGTCAATATAACGCGGTACCAAAATGCGCAG
>JABAOF010024614.1_pt1 | contig 10024 bp, 9 predicted proteins | sample 7062171 | NCBI WGS metagenome assembly JABAOF01 (sample SAMN14538628, study PRJNA623070) | marine sediment metagenome | biome: marine biome [ENVO:00000428]; feature: marine pelagic biome [ENVO:01000023]; material: deep marine sediment [ENVO:00002113] | place: India: Gulf of Khambhat ...
AGGGTTCGGTTAAGAGGGTTCGGTTAAGAGTAAGAGTACATTTCATCGCAGTCTTAACCGCCACTCTTAACCGGATACTCTTAACCGACCTGCTTAACCGCTTTCCACGGGCCAAAGAATATCGCTGAGTGAAAAACCCTACCCACTGCTGGCAGCCATTGCGCTCAAATTTTCTCTTCAAACACTATTTCCTCTTCTACGCAAGTCGCTTCTTACCCACAGATTCCTCTGAAGACCCCACATAACAGGTCGCTCACGCCGGGACGGTCGAACCACCAACCAGCAGGGGTTTCGGTCCTGGGGGAAAACGAGCTTGATCTACCAGGAACCCTTGCTCCTTTGCATCGTGCTCGGATGGGCCCGCCAGGGAAAAATTTGTTCTCCACTCGACGCGTGACACGTGGGACCGATAGGCTACAAGGCATGGCCCCTTCCATGAACCCGTACCAGCCACCGGCGGTCGAGCCGCGTCAGGATCGCAGATTGGCGGTTGAGGGTGCCGACCGAGTGGGGCCGATGTTGTCGATAAGTGTCTTTTTGGGGTCCGCCTGCCTTTTGAAGAGCACCGCGATCTGGCTGGGCCTGGTTCCCTGGACCGCGGTACCTTTGCCGATCACCTGCGGTGCACTGGCAGCCCTGTTGCTGGGGCGCTCGTTTCAGATATTCCGCCAGGTGCGAAAAAGAGAGCTCAGCCAGTAATCCCGGCTGCTCGCCCAAAGCGGGCGCCGCAGGCTTTAGCCTGTCACACACTTGGCGGTTGACGACCAGACCGCTCATCCATGGCACGGTATCCAGCCCAGGGCAAGGTCGCCAACTCGATCGCCCATGTCCGCACCGTGGCGGCACTGTGGCCACTACGATTCGGCCTTCTGGGGGACTTCCACCACTCGTCGCCATTCCTGGTAGGTCTGGTTACCCGCCTGGAACTTTGTCGGGCGCGGCTCGTGCGGCTGAGTATAGGCACGGCGCAAGGTGTCGCCCTTGATCTCGTAGATGCCCTTGATCAACCGCTTGTCCGGCTTTGGCAGCGTGACATCGAAGCCCTTGGGCTGCCGATCGGGAAACAACTGGAAAGTGTACATGTTGTCTATCTGCTGGTGCAGGACCTGCAGCTGCAACCGGTAACGGTTACCGGTCACGGTGCGCGTCCCGCGGACTTGCTGGCGCGGCGGCCTTTCCGCGATGCCGTCACGATAGTAGGCAAAGTCGACCAACTCCCATTTACCCTGCATCAAGATCAGGTCGGCAGAAACCTCCTCTCGCCCGCCAATGTCGGCTGCCAAACGGCCCGCCACCACCACAGCCGCCGCAGCGATCATAGCCGGGATCAACTTGCGAACTTGCATCGTTTGCATCTATCCATCATAGAAAGCCCGCCCGCAGATAGACAAGTTCCGCTTCGTCGTAAGGCAAGCTCTGCAATAACAACATTTTACCCCGCAAATTCCAGCTGTACCAAAGCCATGGTCCCCTATCCTGACTTTTCCCTGATCCCGTATCCTGAATCCCACACCATCACCTCCTAACTCCTGACACCTGGCCCCGAGTCCCCGACCGATGCCCATATCGCTGGCCCACTCCCCAGGCACCTTTCGTCCCATGCTTCGGCTGGTTTTTCCTGTGCTGGCCGAACAGTTATTGCATGCGCTGGTGATGTTGGTCGACGTCTGGCTGGCCGGCAACATTTTGAAAGAGGCTCCTGAGCTGGCGGCGATTGGCTTGATGGCCTACACGATGTGGTTTTTGACCGGCATGTTTGATTTTGTCAATAGCGGCGCGACCGCGCTGACAGCCCGCTTTGTGGGTGCCGGCAACCTGCGCCGCGCGCAACAGATTACCTGCCAGGCGGTGGTCTTGGGCGGGCTGGTCGCCGTGGGGGCCATGGTCATCGGCTACCTGACCGCTCGGCCCTTCGTCACCGCCATGCGCCTCCAACCCGATGCGGCGGACCTGGCCGTGCGCTATATCCACATCATTCTGCCCGTGTTGCCGGCGATCATGCTGCAACGGGTGGGCATTGCCTGTCTGCGCGGGGCGGGCGATATGGTCACCGTGTTTTGGGTGATGTCCGTAGTGAACCTGGTCAATATTGGCGTCAGTTGTTGGCTGGTGATCGGCGGCGGTCCCGTTTCGCCGATGGGCTGGGACGGTATTGCCTTAGGTACCGCTGCGGCGCATGTCACCGGCGGGTTGCTGGTCCTGGGTACCCTGTTGCGCGGCCGAGGAGGTTTGCGACTGTACGGCCGCTGGCTGCGCCCGGACCGGAAGCAAATCGGGCGTTTGTTGCGGATCGGCATCCCCGGCGGAACAGATACGGTATCGATCATCGCCTGCCACATGGGTTTCGTGGCGATCATCAATGCCCTGGGCAACGAGGCCGCCGCGGCACATAACGTGGCCATCCGCCTGGAATCACTCGCCTTCCTCCCCGGCGCGGCATTCTCGCTGGCAGCCACCACGATGGCGGGGCAATACCTGGGGGCCGGGGACTCCCGTCGAGCCGATCGGGGCGTGATGCTGGCCTGTGCGACGGCCTGCGGGATTATGCTGACCGTCGGCCTGTTGTTCTTTTTCGGCGGCCGGTGGCTGGCCGACATCTTCCTGGACCCACAACAGACCGCGATCGCCCAACAGGCAGCCAGCCTCTTGCGGATCGCCTCCTACGCCATGTTGCCGCTGGCACTGCACATGGTCCTCTCCGGCGCGCTCCGCGGCGCCGGCGATACCCGCTGGCCCCTCCTGTTCACGCTGGTCGGCATGCTGGGCATTCGGATCCCGATAGCCTGCCTCTTGACTCCCTGGTACGGCGTGGCCGGCGCCTGGTGGGCCATGCTGATCGATATCAGCCTCCGCTGCCTGATGGTCGTCTACCGCTTCCGCCACGGCGGCTGGAAACGAACGGTGGTTTGAATGGGGGCTGAGCACTGTCCCGTCCGCTCACGCCAGTAGCCGCTCCAGCGCGGCCAGGGCCACGGGCCACCGCGGTCGCTCGCGGCTGTAGCTGTCCCACCACCGCAATAAGCCTTCCGCCGTTGCCGCTCGATCCTCGACAGGAATCTGCCACACCTCGATCGCCCGCTGGACCGTCACCGGCGAGAAATCGGCCAGCTCGACAACCGATGCGGCCTGCAGCGTCGGGGGCACCATGGCCAGAGCGGCGATTAGCGGCAGACGGCTACCGTGGACCGTTTCGCTGTGGATCGGGGCTTCCAGCTGAAGTTCAGCCAGCAGCCAGGCCAGACGGACGATCTCCGGCAGGTCCCCGCAGGGGTTGGCCAACACCCCTTCGATGGCCACCGCGTTGTAAGCCAGATACGCGGTCCCACCGCCACCCAACAGCGGCTCGACCACCAAAACCGACGCCCGCGGCGCGATCAACGACTCGTCGGTGAAACGGCCGATGGCGGCCATCAGACCCGGACCGCGGGCAGACCAGTTTTCTTCAAACACCTTGCGGCGGAGGTTCAATTCGTGCTCAGCAGCGGGAAAATGCAGAGCCCAGTTTTCAAAAAAATCCTGCAACGCCTCGCTCAACCGCTCGCCGCCGGTCGCACCCGCGTCCCAGCTTCCCAACTTGCCCAACCCGGTCCGCACCAGCAGGCGTACTTCGCCGGCGTCGGCGCTCAGCGGTGTGATATGGCTCAACAATCCCAGCATTTCCCGAGGATAGCAACCAGCACGACGGCAGAGGTCGTTTACCAGTTCGTGCATGACCGCGGTGCGGGACGAGTCCGCAGGTTGTCCCCCCGCCAGCAGCGTGGCCGCCGCATAAGCAGCGCTGGTCCGGAGGCTGACGATCCAATCAAGCTGGCAGGACACGGGTTGCACCTCGGCGTTACGTACGGGAGGCTAACTATAGCAAGAAAGGCCCGTTCGCTGCTACAATCTGGCTTTCGCTGGAGCGACCACTTTGTGAACGACGGCCTGTCGAAACGAACCTCCACGCTGCTCGCCCTGGCCGCGCTGGCCCTGGCCTCCGTGCTGTTGTTGATGCCGGTTCCCGTCTTTGGCCGAGCGGGACGTGCCTTGCTGGACCTGATCCATGCCCCGATGTTCGCCCTCCTGTCGGCGTTTGCCTACATACTGTTCGTGGGCAACAAAGCGCCTCGCCGCTGGCGGTCTGCCGTGGCCATCTGGCTGGTATTGGCCACGCTGGGCGTAGCCGCCGAACTACTGCAGGGTCGCGTGGGGCGGAATGCGAGCGTGCAGGATGCGTTTGCCAATGTGATGGGTGCCGCCATCGGACTGGTGTGGGTCGCCGGCCGTGAATGCCCCCACAGTTCCCAACGCCTGCTGACCAAAGGCGCCGCGGTCGGACTGCTGCTGGCCGCTTATGCCTATCCCCTCCTGATCCTGTGGGACGTCTATCTGGCTTATCGCAGTTTCCCCCTCCTGGCCTCGTTCGAACAGCCGATCGAGCCAGACCGTTGGACACCCTTGAATGCCAAACTTAGCCGCTCCCAAAAGTATGCCAGTGACGGGTCCTGGTCGCTGCAGATCGACTGCGAGATTGCCAAATACTCTTCTGCCGTGTTGACGGTACCAGCCAGGGACTGGTCGCCGTACCACGAACTGGTTTTCGATCTCTTTTGGGACCCACCCGGCTCGATCCCGACCAGGGACCTCATATTACCGGTCATCGTCAAGGTCCAGGACCAGCACCACAACCACCACAAGGAAGACCGATTTCAGCGGCGGGTCAAACTCCCCGCAGGCCAGTCGTACGAAGTTCGCATCCCGCTCTCACAGGTCGCCTCCGCACCTCGGGACCGCGTGATGGACCTCGGCCGGATAAAAAAAGTGGAAATTTTCACCGTCCAGCCTCAGAAACGCTGGACCCTCTACCTGGATAACATGCGGCTGGAGTAACCCCCTCCCGGATCCAATCGTACCCCCCGGGTCGGGCTTTTTTTCCACCCCAACCACCCGCCCGCATCGAAACCCATCACGAACAAGAGGGCTTTTCAGCCCGTCGCAGATCCGTCGCCACGGCCCCCCGTCCTGCGATCTTCGTCTTTCCCGGCCCTGTCTCTGCGGATCACCCCAAAACGCTTGCCAAGCTCGCCCCGTGCCCTGCCAACAATTCCTGATACCAGGCCATCGCCTCGCCCGCCCGGCCCGGCAGCTGCTGGCTACCCCAGATTAAGGAGAGGGTTCGGCGGGTCTCGGCCGAGGTCTTGGTTCGTTGCGAATCCTTCACCCCGTTGGCGCACGGCCCTTGGTTGTCAAACAGACACAACAGCCCTCCCAAATCGATGGCCTGTCCGGAGGGATTGAACACGTAGGATGCCCCTTCTTCTGCGATAGCCACCCGAAACGGCTCTTCGGCCCGGTCCAGGTCGATGACACTGATCGGCAACCCGCTGTGCAGCGATACGGCGTTGCAGGCATCCACGGCAACGTTGATCGTTGACAGCGAGCCGTCTTCTGCGGTGCGCAGCAGATATTCCGAGGCCGGCTTGCTGCGACCGGTCGGCTTAAAGCCACCGTGGCGCAGCAGATCGCGGACGGCCTTGCGGACCCGATCGTCACTTTGCATGGGAGCCGCCGCGTCGAGGGACAGCAAATCGACCAGCTGTGGCTGGCTGGCGATTTCATCCAGGCGGCGGGGAAACGTGGTCAGCAGGACGTGCAAGTCCAGCAGCGCGTGGGGTTGAACGGTCAGCATGTGGTCAGGTCAGCCTCGGTTCATCTGCCAAATCACGACGTTCAACGCCAGGGCGAACGTGACCCAAACCAGGTAGGGGACCATCAGCCCGCCGGCCCACCTCGAGCGCGGCCAGAAGGCGACCGTCGTGGCCAGGATCGCTGCCCACAGGATCACGATTTCGATCGCGGCCAGTCCCGGACGCTGCAGCCCAAAGAACAGCACCGACCACAGGCTGTTCAGTCCCAGCTGCACACCGAACAGGGCCAGCGGCAGTTTCGCGCCGGCCCAGCCTCGACGACGCCATACCAGCCAGGCCGCCACCGCCATCATCAGGTACAGCAGCGTCCACACCGGACCGAACACCCAGTCCGGCGGCGTCCAGTCAGGTTTGGCCAGTTGGGCATACCAGTGGGGGATCTGAGGCGTGGTAACCAGTCCCCCGAACCCCGCCGCCGCAAAACAAATCAGAATCGCGACCAGCAGACCCGCCCAGCGATACCACTGCGTCATGTTCCACCTTGAAAGCTGTACGGCCCACGACAAACGTCGCAGCGAAAACCTTGTACCGCCCGTCGGCGGCGATCTGTCCGCGGTCCATCCTGCCAACTCAACCTGCCCGGCGGGCCCGCATACAGACTCAGAAAGTCCAGCCTCCCTGACCGGCACCATGACCTGCGTCCGCCCTGGATGAGGTCATTTTCAAGGGTTCCTTCCCGCTGTCAAACGGCATGGCTGCCGGGGGACAGCATCGAGTGATAAGATAGGCGGCCAGAAAGCAGGTTTTCATCGAACCGCTGCGAAGGAGCCTCACGTGGCCGAAGCCTTACCGCGAGAAAAGCTGGTCCAGATCATGTCCGCCTATTGGGTTTCGCAGGCGGTGTACGTGGCGGCCAAATTGGGCATTGCGGATTTGCTGGCGGACGGGCCGCAGAAGGCGGACCAGTTGGCAGTCGCCACGGACACGGATGCCGAATCCCTGTACCGCTTGCTGCGCGCCTTGGCCAGTATTGGCATGTTCCACGAGGACGAACAGTGCAACTTTACGCTCACCCCCCTGGCAGATCCATTGCGCAGCGACGTACCCGGCTCGCAGAGATCCCTGGTGCTGATGATGGGCGAAGAGCATTACCGAACCTGGGGCGATTTGCTGTACAGCGTGCAAACCGGCGAAGTGGCTTTTGACAAAAGCTACGGGCTGCCGATCTTTGACTACCTTTCGCACCATCCCGACAAAGGCCAGATTTTTGACGAGGCCATGGCGGGCATTCACGGTCACGAAACGGAACAGGTGCTGGAGGCCTATGACTTTGCCGGGATCGAGACCTTGGTCGACGTCGGTGGCGGAAATGGCTCGAAGCTGGCCGCCATTTTAGAACGGCATCCGGAGATGCAGGGTATCCTCTTTGATCTGCCCCCGGTCGTGGAACGGGCCTTGCCCCATTTACAAGCCCGCGGCCTCGTGGACCGCTGCCAGGCGGTCGGCGGCAACTTTTTCGAATCCGTACCTGCGGGCGCCGATGCCTACCTCCTGCGCCACATCATTCACGATTGGGACGACGAAAACGCGATCACCGTGCTGACCAGGTGCCGCGACGTAATGCAGCAGCACACGAAAGTACTGCTGATCGAAAGTATTATCCCGCCGGGCAATGAGCCCTTTTTTGGGAAGTTCCTCGACCTGACCATGTTGCTGATCCCCGGCGGCAAGGAACGGACCGTCCAGGAATATCGACAACTGCTGGACGACGCGGGATTGATGTTGACCCGGGTCGTCCCCACCCGCGGCGACATCAGCGTGATCGAAGCCAAACGGCGGTACCCGCAAGAACTGCCTTAACCGCCCCAAGCGGACGGGATGCCGCTGCCCGCCAGCCACAGGGCGGGTACCGTCTCGATCAGCAATCTCGACCGACGGCCGGTTGCCACCCGGTTATCCCGGCATCTTCGCCAAAATGTCCTCGATTTCCTCTGCCTCAAAGGCCCGGGCTGTCTGCGTCTGCACGTTTCCGAAGGAACCAAGGTGCAGCATCAACGCCGTGGCCGTCTTGTCATCGGGTGCCTCGAACACGACCACGCCATCAAAAGGTCCTAACGTCCAATAGATATTTTTCACCTCAACACCCATGCTTGACGCCGCCGCCTTGAAGGCATCGGCCCGCCTGCAAGTGGACTGGATATCTTTCATGCCCTGTTCTGTGAAATTGACTGTGGTGATAAAGGTTGCCATGGCCGTTTGTTCCCTTTCTGCCAGAAAACAAAAATCGTGAGAAATGTCGGGCCCGACCGGCACGCGCTGGGAAGACCGGGCTGCAACACCTTAGCTGCTCGCCTGGCCCTCTTGGAGAACTGCATTTCCACGCAGCGTGCCCGGCGAGGACCGCTTGGCCAGCCCTGGGCAGCGTTGGAAAATGGGTTCCCTCGCAAGCACCGCACACGCGCCGGTCTGGAGGTTTGCAGATCGCCACGCACCCCCCGCGAACAGGGTGGGCCTGGCTGCAATGTAGTCAACGACGCTCGCCGATGTCCATGGCCGGGCAGACCATTTCGACCGTCCCCCGCCCGGCATGCCCCTCATCGCAGCACCCCCTGACACGCAGGGCTGCCGGACCTGCCGCCGCCTTGAGCCCGTATCTGATCAGGCTGCACCGGACAGCCAGCAGGCCAACAAGGCGAGGCAGATGCCCCGCGACGCAAATTGTTTTAGCCCCCATCCCGTTGCCGACCCTGCTGTCGCTTGGCGAACCAACTTTTCCGCGGCACCCTGGACGTGGGATTGGCGACCCAGGCGGTTGCCTGGAGCCGCTTCGCCCTCCACGACCAGACCGCTCATCCATTCAACGGCATGGAGGCTGGTCGCGGATCGCTCACAAACTTTCTGGCCAACGAGTTGGCCGTCGCACAGCAGACAGCTTGTCAGAAGTCCGGGCTCTACGGGCTCATCACAATTTTGACCATGTCTGGCAATGTCGTCCGTAGTCGTGCGGGGACCACAACTCGCAGGGTGTCGTCGCGGTACTGGTGCGCCAGTTTCTCACCGGTTCGCAGCAGCGTGACCGACTGTGGACGGCCGATGTCGTTGACGAAGACCGCGTCCTTCTCGTCGGGCATGGCGTACCAGGTATGGCCCATGGTGGTGACGTAATTCTTGGTCTTGTCCAGGCTGGGCCGGGGCGGGTCGAGATCGACGTCGTAGATGGCCTCCCGCGAATGGGCCAGCCAACCGGCCACCACAGCAAGCTGGCAACCGATCCGTACCACAAGGACTTGAGCATGGCACCTGGGGGGTCAAGCCGGTGTTTGTTTTTGCAGATGCCCCGCTGCCAGGGGCGAGCAGGGCGGCGGGGGTTCGGGGGCCGTGGAGTTTGGGCCTGGCGACCCGGGGTCGGCGGCAATGCGGGGACGGCCCGGCAGGGGCGTCCCCCACCCAGGCCGCGAAAGACATCCTCAGGCCCCTAAAAAGGCAACGCCTCGTCGGGGGCCTCTTCGGGAGCCTCTTCGGCGGGGGCCTCATCGCCTTCCAACGCATCCTCATCGTCTTCCAACGCATCCTCATCGTCTTCCAACGCATCCTCACCTTCGGGTTCCATCTCCATGATCACGGCACCCAACATGGGACCGAATTGGGTCATCAGCTGCATGACTTCAGCGTCGAAAACCTCGTTCGTGGGGGCGGCCAGCAGCTTGTCCAGCACGCTTTCGACCTGGCCCAGCATCGGCAGCATCCCTGCTTTGGCCTGCTCCAAGCCCGGTTTCATCGCGACGGCCAGCACCATCTTGACCTCCTCCACGGCTTCGGACCAGCTATCGACCAGGTCCTTGGGCAGCCACTTTCCGTCGACGCGGACCAACTTCACCTCGGTCACTTCGCCGTCCTTGACCTCGATCTTCAACGTGGCCGTATCGCCCTGGACATCGACCACCTTGATCCGGTCCAAATCGAACTCGGAGATCGCGTCTACCGGGATGCCGGGAAAACCTTCCAGGTTGACAACCTCTTCCTCCAACGCCTCGCTCAACGCCGCCCCCTTCTCGCCGATGGTTCGCAACGTCCCGTCGACAAAGGCGTCCATGTCCAGGTCCTTCAGTTTTTCCAGATCGGTCAATTCGGAATTGATGATGGCGTCCAAAAGGTCGACCGCCGCGTCCCAGTGTTTGGCGGCCCGCTCAGCCTTCTCGGGCTGGGCAGCCAGCGTGGGATTTTTCAGTATGAACTCTTTCTTCTCTTGCAGCAGCTGGACGAACTTCTGCAAAATCGTGGCCCCCGCCTGGAAGACTTCGGCGTCCATGTGTTCGGCAAACGTATGGACGACCTCTGTCACATCTTTCTGGTAGCTGGCCGGCAGGGAATCCCACATGACCTTCAAGTCGCCCGAC
>JABAOF010006978.1_pt3 | contig 10019 bp, 11 predicted proteins | sample 7062171 | NCBI WGS metagenome assembly JABAOF01 (sample SAMN14538628, study PRJNA623070) | marine sediment metagenome | biome: marine biome [ENVO:00000428]; feature: marine pelagic biome [ENVO:01000023]; material: deep marine sediment [ENVO:00002113] | place: India: Gulf of Khambhat ...
GGGGGCATGTTCGCCTCCTCCAGCCATAAGTCTAAAAACTTACCTAGCCTCTTTGCTGTTCCCAGACTATTATCGAGCTCGAACTTTTTTAGGAAGGATTTTTCATGCAGGTTTCCTACCCACATAGGTCCTGAGACACGTGCATTACCCATTTTTTCAGAAATGTCACTTGTAAGCTTGTCCTCACCCGTATTAGGATCATAAATAGTATAGCCGATCTTTTCAAGAGCCTTATCAGCCCTCTTCGCCCCCTTTTTAACTTTAAAATGTACTCTTATATAGTGATCAACAAAGAATGATAAAATTGGAGTTAAAGCAATATCATATTTCGCAGCAAGTCTCACGCAATGTCCTACCAGAATTCTCGCAGCAATCTCTTTAGAAAAAATCGTCTTCAATGGCTTTGATCCGTATCTCCTCAAACACGTTTTTGGATACGTCCCACAAAGCGGTGCGGTATCTGTGGCAGTCAACGCTATCATGCCATTGGTTCGAATTGCCTGCAATGAAGAATCTATGAATTGCACAGGAGAGCCAAATGGATCGATGTCCACATAATCGAAATCCTCTTCGCTGAGTAAGGAATTCATCTTCTTTTTCTTGGCCTCGCAATTTTTCAGGCTGTTTAAGATGATGTTCTTCTCTATGAGCTCCAAGGCCACTGGGTTATGATCGTTTATCACCATGTGGAAATTACCCTTAACCTCATTGCCTATTCTCACTCCTCTGGCACCAGTGCCTGCAAGTCCGTCTAAAAGTTTTGTTTTTCTTTTCTTAACGAACTCCCTCATCACCAATATCGATACATCTCTGCTGAACTCCATAACAGGATTGAAAAATACGCCTTTCTTGTAAGTTCCGGGGCCTCTAGAATGGGTAACCGTTTCTTTGGGAACGATCAGATCTGTATTGCCTTCTTTAATGTTGGTCAGCCTCAAAGCATATCGCCTTTCATCAGCTTAATTATCTTGTACGGCAAAAGGTTTCTGTTTATTGGCGTTACCTCCAGGATTCGAACATCGTCCCTCCTCCTGATGTCCTGGAGCAACGGGTTCCGAGATTTCTTATGAAGTGTAAGTATTAACGGCTTGTCCTCCTCTAAAATCTTTTTCACGATCTCGACGAACCTCTCGCTTTCCACCTCCATTCTCCCCACTTCGTCGATTATTATTATGTCGCAGTTATCATTGGCGTTCTCAATCGCTCTCACGCCCACTCGCTCTAAAGCTTCGAGGTTCACCTTGTATCTGCCCACTATTATTTTCGATTCAAAATCCACATGGGCCAGGATGTCTTTTTCTTTTGTCAACCAGTCCATGACATAGAACCCAACACGCCTGTTGTCCTTGGTTATAGGCTCTGTTATCATGCCCCCAACCTTTTGATCCCCTTCCTCTAGCATCTCGATAACCTTAATTAAAGCTTGGGTTTTTCCTGCGTTGGGGAGCCCTGTAATGCCTATTTTGATGGTAACTCCCATGAATTCACCAATATTTACGACCTCGAGGGGGTATAGGTTTCATACCTTAATAAGATTGTCAAAAAGAGGTCTAAGAGCCTGAAATACCCATTTTAAATGGCCAATAAAAATTCAAAATGTATGAATAAATAGATGTCATTATCTTATAAAACTCCAACACAAAAATGTTTTTAAACGTGAAATGCCTTGGTTCCACACGATGTCCTTCCGAGAGAAAAGAAGACAAAAAAAATATGAAAAAGAGAAGAACAAGGTCAGAAGGAAACTCAGCCTTCACCTGTTCTCTGTTGCAGCAGCAGAGCAAAATGCACCGACACATAAGAAGCTGAAAAAACACGCAAGTCAGGATGAAATCAATGAATATTTGGATTTCAGGATGAGGTTAAGGAGAAAATGGATAGACAAATTCTTTGAATTTCACCCCGATATAGATCCAAAGATAAGAGAAGAGGTGAAGAGAGAAGCTTACGATGATATCGAGGCGTTCAAGGAGAGTCTTTTAGCGAAGCTCGAATGAACTCCATAATTCTTGATTACATACATGTAAATGAATGAAGTAAAAGGTCATAATTCTCCTCACTAAATGATCAAAAGATTTCGTTATTTTTTTACCCAAACATTTAAATCAAGCTATTCGTTTTAGGTGTTGGGGGAGCCGAATGGTGATGCCCACCAAGGTATTGGAAAATTCTATGAACAAGAAGATATCACTTTTATTAAAGGATTCCAGAATCCTAGAAGGTAAGCTCGTTGGTTTTGACGATTACATGAACATGGTCTTGGAGAATACGGAAGAGACTTACAATGATGAGGTAAGAAGATTGGGCACGATCATCATCAGAGGAAATAACGTGGTGAGCATCTCACCGAAATAAATATCGGTTTTTTTTTTAAGGCTTGACATGAAATTATTTATTTCTATATCGCACCACAACAAAATTATTAAACAACCTCATATTTATGTTCCAAGATGATAAGATGAACGCTGTAATTCTAGCAGGTGGACTTGGCACAAGGCTGAGACCACTAACCTACACCACACCAAAACCTCTGCTCCCCATCATGAACGAGCCAATGGTAGAGCGGCTCATAAAAACTCTACCTGAAGATATTGATAAGGTTGTGCTTGCGGTCAGCTATATGTTCGACAGGCTCAAAGAATATTTTGATGAACATGATGTAGGGCGTGAGGTAGTTTTAATAGAGGAAAAGGAGCCTTTGGGCACGGGGGGCGCGATACAGAATGTGGAGGCCCACATTGACGATTCTTTCGTTGTCTTCAATGGAGATGTAATATCATCTTTGGATATACGGGCAATAAGAGTTTTTCATCGAGAAAAAGGAGGGATAGGTACCATAGCGATGTGGGAGGTTGAGGACCCCACAAGATACGGAATTATAGGTGTTGATGAGGAATCTAAAATATCGAGATTTCTTGAAAAGCCAAAACCTGATGAGATATTTTCCAATTGGATAAATGCTGGAGTTTATGTTCTCGAACCAGAAATCCTGGACCTCATAGAGCCAAAAACAAGAACATCAATTGAAAAGGAGATCTTTCCTCCTCTCGCTGTTGAAGGAAGACTTTATGGATTTAAATTCCATGGGTATTGGGTCGATGCTGGCACACCAGAGGCATACCTAAAAACGCATAGGATACTGATGGATGAGAGAAAATCTAAAAAAAGGCCTGACTCTAAAATTAAAGCGAAGATCAAACAACCGGTGATCATAGGGGAGAACTGTAACCTGGCCAGTAAATCAGAGGTGGGTCCATATGCCTGTTTAGGTGATGAAGTTAGCGTTGGAGACAACGTAAAAATATCCAATAGCGTTATTCTTGGTGATGCATCCATAGGAAAGAACAACAACTTAGAGGAATGTATAATAGGTTATGGATGCAAGATAGAGGATGACGTGAAACTTGGAAAGGGGCTCGTGATGGGCGATAACCAGGTTTTGAAGAAAGGAACTGAAGTTCCAAATCACTCAAAGATCGGGGGAAATTGAAGGAGATTTTATGGTGGAAGTTTCAATTGTAAAATGCAATAGCTATGATAATGCTGAGAATTGTGTAAAAAAATCCTTAGAACTCATTGGCGGCATTGATTCTTTCATCAAACCTCAGGATAAGGTCCTCTTGAAACCCAATCTTCTCACATCAAAGCCTCCCGAAAAGGCGATCACAACTCATCCGAAGATAATGGAGGCCATGATAAACATCGTCCACTCAGCAAAAGCCGAGGTTATTATAGGTGACAGTGCAGGGGGAAGGGGTGTGACTGAAGCTGCCTTTGAGATCTCTGGCATCAAGAAGGTGGCAGAAGAACTTGGAGTAAAGTGGATAAATTTCGATTTAACAGGCACACACATTTTAAAAATATCAGACGGAAGGGTGTTGAAAGAAATTCCCGTCGCAAAACCGGTTATGGATGCCGATATCGTCATCTCGTTACCCAAATTGAAGACCCATGCCCTCACCCTTTACACAGGTGCTATCAAGAACATGTATGGCGCCATACCCGGAGGAAACAAATCACTAATACATGCCATCACAGGCAGTTCAGAACGATTCTCCGAGGCCTTGGTTGATATTTATTCTGTAGTTCCAATGCATCTCGTGGTTATGGACGGCATAGTGGGAATGGAGGGACTGGGGCCGCATATGGGTAAGCCAAAACGAAGTGGTGTGGTTCTTGCAAGTAAAGACCCTTTAGCCTTGGATGCAGTTTCAAGCGCGATTATGGGCTTTATCCCCTCACAAATTCCTATGCTGAGAATAGCAGAAAAAAGAGGATTAGGAACCATAGATTTGACAAAAATTACTGTTGTGGGGGAGAGCATAGAGAAGGTAAAAATACCGTTTAAAAAACCTTATAGGCTTCAGAGGAGCCTTATGTTCCTTCCTGCAGGGTTTAGAAATCTATTTGTGGAAACTCCTAGACTGCCCTTTCCAAACAAAAATAAATGCACTGAATGCAAAATCTGTGAAGAGAATTGCCCAGTTTCAGCCATCAAAATTTCGGATGGACCTCACTTCGATTATGACAAATGCATACGATGTTACGTGTGCCACGAACTGTGTCCTGAAGGCGGAATAAAGTTAAAGAAATCTTTATTGCACAGAAACTTATTTAGAGCGGAGGAAAAAAGGTGAGTGAAATTGCCTAGGCTGTTTGGAACGAACGGTATTAGAGGTGTTGTAAACGAGAACATGAACGTTTATTTGGCCTCGAACATGGGAATGGCCATAGGTACATACCTCAATGGAGGTAAGGTGGCCATAGGAACAGATACCAGAACATCAAACGAGATGCTTAAGAGCGCTGTTATATCTGGGCTGTTGTCTTGTGGCTCGAGTATAGTTGATATGGGAATGGTTCCCACACCTGTTGTTCAGTATTATGTGAAGACCTCAGATGCACAGCATGGGGTGGTTATAACGGCATCGCATAATCCTCCAAGGTTCAACGGCATAAAGTGTATTGATGGCGATGGAACAGAGCTATCCAGGGAGAACGAGGAGAAGATAGAAGAGATCTATTTCAGCAAGGCTTTCAAGAGAGTATCTTGGGATAGTATCGGCGTTGTGGAGCGAGAGGGAAATGCAATAGAAGATTACGTCAAAGGCGTGATAAAGCAAATCGATGTTCAAGCGGTCAGCAAAGCAGGGCTTAAGGTGGTTCTAGACTGCGGCAACGGAGCTGGAAGTCTGGTTTCGCCATTTCTTCTTGAAAGGATAGGATGCAAGGTTGTGACTCTGAATGCTCATCCTCGTGGCACTTTTCCAGGCCATGAGTCAGAACCCACACCAGAAAATCTGGAGGATCTCATCAAAGCTACGATCAATTTCGGCGCTGATGTGGGAATAGCCCATGACGGCGATTCTGACAGAACCATCTTCATCGATGAGAAAGGTAATTATCTGTATGGCGATAAGATCCTGGCTCTGGTGGCACAGGAGATGCTTATTGAGAATAATGGTGGTGTTATTGTAACCACGGTGGCATCGTCTTTAGCCTTGGGAGATGTAGCAAAAAACAACAATGGCAAGATGATCTACACGAAGGTAGGCTCTCCCATCGTGGCCAGGAAGATGATGGAGACCAATGCCATCTTCGGTGGAGAGGAGAACGGCGGTCTGATTTTTCCGAAACACCAGTACTGCAGAGACGGTGGCATGGCCGCTGTAAAGGTTGTGGAGATAATCGCAAACCGTGGAAAAGCGCTCTCAGAGCTAATTGCTGAATTACCAAAATATCATCTTTACAAGACTAAGGTTCAATGCCCTCATGAGAAGAAAGATATTGCCCTCAAGGAATTCGTGGGAAAGATGCAGGGAATGGAAATAGACGATACTGATGGCGTCAAGATCCTGATGGAAGGAGCCTGGGTACTGGTAAGACCTTCAGGGACAGAGCCCATATACAGAATATTTGCAGAGGCAGATAAACTTGAAAAAGCGAAAGAGCTCGCAGAGGGCAACAAGAGGATAATCGAGGATATCATCGGGAATATTCATTGAGACTAGAAATTGCACCAAACTTTTAGGTTTGATGCTATAAAAATACTCAACCATATCCAAAATCAAGAAAATCTACAGGAAGAAATTCCATGTCCAATCTGAAGATAATTTGGAAACGGGAACTCGGAAATGAAGTGCTCGATTTAGCGTTGGCCAAGAATGCATTGACTACGGTTGTTGGTACCAACGAAGGAAAAATTCATTGCCTTGACAAAATCGGAAAGACCCTCTGGGTTTCGGAAGTGAATGATGAAGTAAGGGCAATTATCATATCCAAAAACGGGAAACTAACATTCGCGTCATCTGATTCCAAAATATGCGGTCTTGAAAAAAGGGGCGATAAACTTTGGGAATTTCAAACTCAAGGCATATCAAACTCCATCGATTACTCTGAAAAAGGGAAGAAGGTCCTTGCTGGGTCTTTTGATGGAACCCTCTACAATTTGAACAAAGACGGAGAAATTTTGTGGACCCGCTCACTTGGCGGTGAGATAAAGAGAGTTTCCATTTCCAGTGAAGGTGATATCTCGCTTGCAATAACAAAAGACAACACCGTTCACTGCCTCGATGATGGAGGCGAAGTAATGTGGAAGAAAACCCTCAAAGGCGATGTAAGAGATACGGCCATGGTAAATAAAGATGACATCTTGGCCCTAGTTTGCGATGATTCAGAAATTATGGCGTTCGATAAAAACGGAATTATAAAATGGGAGAAGGACATAGGAAGCCAGGTGTTGGCTCTTGATGTTTCTGAAGAAACTTTGGATATCTTTGCTATTACAAAAGATAACGTTCTTATCTCTCTTAGCAAAAAAGGCTCAGCGCTTTGGAAACATGATATAGATGAAAAGGTGCAAAAACTGGCCGTTTCAAATGATGGGAAGAGCTTCGTACTCAGCACCGTGGGTGGGAGCATACTCTCACTTGAAAGGCTGGAGGAGGATATAGAAATATTCTATGAGATTTTGTGCAGGGGAGAAAAGAAGTGTGGCACCTTCGTTTCTGCTGTTTACACTGATAAATGTCCAAGATGCTCGTCTGACAAGACGATCGTTCGGATAATCAAGGAAAAGTTATAGGCAAAAAAATAGTATTAGGAAGGAGCGCCCTCTTCGCTCTCCTCCATTTCTGTTATTGCCTCCACCTCAGCTATCGTAGCCGGTCTAACCGGGCTCCAAAACTCCTCATTGCATTTCTGGCAAACGATTGTATCTGGAGGTATCAATGAACCACAGTGCGGGCATTCAAAAGTCTCCTCTTCTTCGAATCTTTCGCTACATACCATGCACATTTTTGCATCTGCTGCCACTGCTGAGCCACAAACCGGGCATTCATACTCTCCTATCTTGAACTCAGCCATACATTCTGGGCAGATCTCAGTGGTTCCATCCACAGACGTTCCACATTCCGGGCACCTAAAATCCGTGTCCTCACTATTTTTTTTCCTTTTTTGTATCTCTAGAACGACGTAACTTGTAGTTATAGCTAAACCTGCCATAACTACACCCATTGCTACCAATACTGGTATCATTTTTTACATCACCATCCCTTTTTTTCCCATCCTTTTTACAAAAGAAAGGCTAAGGTTAATGGTTATCATTATTTATATAATTTTCGGACAAATGTCTGACATATCATGATTTTTGTATGCCATTAGCTCATTCTCCGCAAATTCCCAAAAGATAAAACAGAATCGAAACATTAATACCGTATAAAATACAATAATCCGTCGATGGCACATTCTAATTACCCAGAAGAGGATCGAAGTGCAGATTCATATGATGAGGATTACGCCTATTATGAGGAAAAAAAGGGAAGGAATCGAAGAAGGAGAGTTGGCGAGACAATAACCACTATCGTCATTATTGTAGTTATCATAATCCTGCTCCTTGTATTGGTAAATCCTGCTTTTAGAGAGGCCCTTGGGAACTGGCTCAACCCTCCTAGCGGCTACAGGGAATATCCTGAATGGGCTGATTATGAAGTGGAAAGGGTCATTACCGTTTCACCTTATCCTCAAGGAGCAGCGATGGACTATGAAGTTGATGTCCCAATACCAAAAGACATACCAAATTCTACTGACCCGTGGCTTCAGGATGTTAAGAGCGTGTTATACAATGCAGATCGAGAAGAGGAAAAGTTTCCGGATTATACATGGATGGTCTGGGAAGGTAATGATGTAAGAACAACGCAAACCTTCAGGATAAGATATTCACTTCATACTGAAAGTGCGGTTTGGAACGTCGATCCCTCAGAGTCAGGCACAGTTGATGATATCCCCAAGTGGCTTGTTGACAAGTATGGCAATAAAACCAAGGAGGAATGGGTCATAATACCTGCACATCCTGAAATCCAAAGCTTGTCCAGTCAATTGACTTCCGGTAAAATCACGGTCTATGATAAGCTTAAATCCATATTCGATCACCTCAACGATAACTTCGAATATGAAAGAGCGAGGACTGGAAGGCCGAAATACTGTAACGAGACTTTGAGCCTTGGTTTTGGAGATTGCGATGATCAATCCGTGCTGTTCATAGCTCTGGCCAGAGCGGCAGGAATACCTGCTTGGCTTGAATTTGGCGCGCTGTACAACCAACAACAAGAGAGTTGGGGAGGGCATGCTTGGATTAGGGCTTATATCCCCGAATTTACTGGCGGAGGCCATGTTTATAACATAGACGTCGTGAACGACCATTTCCTGTTTAGAGACGCACTGAGGTTCTCTGAGTGGGAAAGCGATGGAAATGGCTCCCACTTGAAGGATTATTATTACTCTTACGGCAATTTCTTTTCGTATGATGAGAGTTATAATACGATAAGCATGGACAAATCTTCAAAAATTATTAGGATCGCTGATAATGGAAGGCCAATCGAGGAAACGGTGCCTGGATTCGAAGGAGTTTTTATGGTTTCGGCCATAGTTTTTACGGCTCTAATATTACGGAAGAAAAAACGTATTCAAAGTTGAGCTTCTTATACGGTGTTCTCCAAACACCTGTACTCCCCTCTTCTTGGCTCATAGATCACGTTGTTTTCCATCAGCTTGTTGATGGATTTTTCGAGGAGATTATCTCCTTTAAGACCAATACGCTTTAAAACCTCACTCAGGTCTTGTTCCGTAAATTCCCCAAGCACTCTACATAGTTCCTGCGCTGCTGCCACAACTTTCTCGTCTCTTGATCTAATGTTTGTGAGCTTCTTCGCTACCAATGCATGTATGTCCAACATTTTTGTTTTGCTGGTTGAGGTTGACCTCCCATTCTTCACAATACTAAGGTCCTTTGCATATACATCCTCCCCACCTTTGAGCTTTGTATTGTATTTCATGACCGCAGATGCTAACTCCTTTTCGTTGTCCACTTTGCTTAGAATCAAAGCATTTTTCAAATCCATCCTCTTACCACAATTCAGGCATTTTGCGGATTTTGTCTTAAGGCGAATCCCTTTGGCAGTTTTGCAGCGTGGACATTGCACAACTCCGAACTTCATATCACCAAAATGAATATATGCGGTATTATACATTTGCCTTTGACCAGAAGTGAATGTCAACTAACGGGTTTCATCCTCCAAATTTGAGTGATTTCGGTGGGTGGAGTGGGGTAAGGCGGAGGGAGCACGCTGGAGGGCCCAAGTTGACATTATTAACCGAGAACAGGAAAGGAATCGTATGCAAACTTGGACACCTATCGAGAATATACTAAAAGGCGAACTCACCGATAAAGAGGTTGAGATCAGAGGATGGATATACCGCACCAGGAGCAGCGGTAAGATCATATTTCCCATAATAAGGGACACAACAGGCTTGATACAAACCACTGTTATTAAAGGAGTTACAAGCGAGAATGATTTTGCAGATGCTGAGAAAGCCTTGGTGGAATCGTCTGTAATAGTCAGCGGTATTGTAAAGAAGGATGAAAGGGCACCAGGTGGCTATGAAATCCAGGCCAAGAGTTTCAAAGTTGTGGGATTTGCAGAGCCTTTCCCGATAACCAAGGATCAAAGTGAGGAATTCTT
>JABAOF010003778.1_pt3 | contig 10018 bp, 10 predicted proteins | sample 7062171 | NCBI WGS metagenome assembly JABAOF01 (sample SAMN14538628, study PRJNA623070) | marine sediment metagenome | biome: marine biome [ENVO:00000428]; feature: marine pelagic biome [ENVO:01000023]; material: deep marine sediment [ENVO:00002113] | place: India: Gulf of Khambhat ...
GTCAAGAGCCGCGCTTGCAATGGTTGCCCCCTTGCTTGCATGCAGCACGGGGTGATAAGGGAAGGACCGTATGCTGGATATGTTGTAAACCCAGACTTCGACTCAACCGGGTGCATCGGTGCAGGTTGTCTCGTTACCGACCACGATAGTCTTCTCTACCTGCATCAACTGGGGGATGATCTCGGGTTCGATAATATATCCCTGGGCAATGTCACGAGCTTTGCCATGGAATGTTATGAGAAAGGCGCGTTGACCAAGGATGACTTGGATGGCATCGAGCTAACGTGGGGCAACGTCCCGGCTATGATAGAGCTGTGGAAGAAGATTTTGAATCGTGACGGCATCGGCGCATTGCTGGCCCAGGGGGTTAGAGAAGCGGCTGAGAGAATAGGACACGGATCCGAGAAATTTGCCATGCACGCAAAAGGCCTCGAGTATGGCGCGTACACTGGTCAGGCAAGTCATCCTCGTGCGCTTCAATATGCTGTGGGTGACCGCGGCGGCTGTCATCATTACGGCCGGACCTTGGAAGAGCAGAATATCAGGGTCTGGTCCGATTCTTTGATCCTCTGCACCTGGGGTCGGTCCTACAATGGGCCGGATAGCTTGCGTATTGACCTGCTCAATGCGGTGACCGGTTGGAATCTCAACACGAGTGACTATAACACCTGGGCTGAAAGGATGTTGACCATGGCCAGAGCCTATAATATAAGGGAAGGGATGATCCCGCTCAAGCATGATGTGTTACCGGAGAGGGTGCATAGCGATGCCTTTACCAAAGGCTCTGATGCGGGGGCCCTTTACTCCCGTGAGGAATTTATGAAGGATCGGGCGGACTTCTACCACCGGAGGGGTTGTAACGAGGTGGGTATCCCAACGGATCAGCACTTGATGGCGCTGGGCCTTGATTTTGTTATTCCCGAAATGCGCCAATTCTAGGCCATAATGGTCGGTACTGGCATTCTGGAGGAAAACATTGGGGACTTACGGTTGGCCAGGAAATCGGTGTTTTAGGGACATAACGTAGCCCTGACAACATAAACTGAGGAGGAGGGTGTTATGATCGAGTACAAGGATTTGAGAGAGTGGATAGATACGGCGAAGGATATAGGTGAGCTCAAGGTGATTGAGGGTGCCGACCCGAACCTTGAAGTGGGCACGATCGTTCAGATAAATGCAAAAAACGGAGGCCCAGCCCTGTTATTTCGCAAGCTCAAAGGGCACGGTGAGGGATTCAGGATTTTGACCAACTCCATGGCGAACATAAGGACCGTTAACCTGGTTTTTGGGTTACCCCTAGAAAACAGCATCCAGGAGAGCGTGGAGGCACTGAGGGTGAAGGCGGGGGAGTGGGCGGCGAATGCCAATGATTTTCCCGCCGAGGCAGTTGATTCCGGCCCAATACTTGAGAACGTGGAAGAGGGTGATGCCGTTGACCTCAGTAAGTTTCCAGCCGCGCGGTATCATGAGCTGGACGGCGGAAAGTATATTGGTACTGGAGTTGGCGTAGCAACGAGGGATCCAGATTCCGGGGAAGTGAATATGGGCACTTACAGAGTGCAGCTTCACGATAGCCGAACCGTGGGGTTTTATATTTCCCCGGGAAAGCACGGTAGAATGCACCGAGACAAGCATTTCGCAAGGGGTGAGCCTTGCCCTGCAGTGATGGTTTTTGGCCTCGATCCTCTCAATTTCGCTCTATCTGCTAGTGAAATTCCGGCTGGCACCTTCGAGTTGGATTATTTGGGCGCGATAAGAGGGGAACCTGTGCCTGTGATAAAGGGCAAAGTCACGGGTCTACCCATCCCTGCAAATGCTGAGATAGCCGTTGAAGGCTTTGCCGATCCCAGGGAGACTATGCTTGAGGGGCCCTTTGGTGAGTGGACAGGTACTTATGGAAGCGATGCTAGACAAGAACCCTTTATCAAGGTGGCGGCATTGTATTATCGAAATGACCCGATAATGCTCTCTTCCCCGCCGTCAAAGGGTACCTACAACGACCACGGGTTTTTCCGGAGTGTTTGGAGATCGGCACTTCTCTACAATGAAATCGAGAGGGCAGGTATTCCAGAGGTAAAAGGGGTCTGGTGCCCTCCCTTTGGTGGGTCGCGTCAGTTCGTCATCGTTTCCATAAAGCAGAGTTATCCTGGCCACGCTACAGAGGTAGGGCACATAGCTTCTCAGACGAGAGCCGGGGCATACGCGGGAAGGTACGTTGTCGTGGTTGACGAGGACATAAATCCATACGACATGGATGATGTGATGTGGGCCGTATGTACGAGGTCGGAGCCCGTGGAGATGGACATTATTAAGAAGGCATGGAGCACTCCACTGGATCCGCGTATCCGAAAGCCGACCGATAGTTATCACAACTCGCGGGGCATCATCTATGCCGTTAAGCCATATGAATGGTTCAATGATTTTCCGCCGACGGCTGTGGAAAGCGAGGAGCTTCGAAAAGCAGCCTTTTCCAAATGGACCGATCAGCTGGACGGCAGATGGAAGGGCATCTAGGTCTAAGGGTCTTCCACCATCACGGCTTTGAGCCGGACGGTCAGGAAGAATCGGGAGACCTCCTGTAGGATAGATGGGTTCTATCCTTCGGTCATATATCGAGGGATTTCGACGCTCACCTCACCCGTGTCAATTAGTTGGACATTCAAGGTCCTGCTCTTGTGAACCTGAGTGTTTTAACCCGGGAAGTTCTTGATATACTCCAGGCCTTTCTCTTCCGCCACGAGTTGGAATATGCCTGGACTACCTCCCGAAGCTACCGTGTTCCGGGCGGAGGTGAACGGAGCACTGGCGCTTCGCGCGCTTTTTCGGCCGCCTCATTCGGTGGAAGAGAGGGGTCCCAGTTCTTGCCCACATAGCGTCCCCCGGTCTTGCCGTCGGACAGGTCAGAGGCGAGCCAAATGATGAGCGGGTTCATAATATCCACCGGCAGCAGTTTACGCCCGTCCGCCCGGACTGCCTGCCCTTCCCCTGTGTCCACGCTCCCACCCGGCAGTAGCGAGTTCACGGTTACGCCGGTCCCTTCCAGATCCTTGGCCCAGATTATTGTCTCCGCCTCGATAGCAGCCTTGGACACCCCATAGTGTGAGTTCTTGACCCGCTGGAGAGTCCCAAGACTGGTGGAGATATTGACGATCCGTCCCCAGCCCTGGGCCACCAGATGGGGGGTAATGGCATGGGATATAAGGAAGGTCCCGTTGACATTGACGTGAATGGATTTTTGCCAAAATTCGGGATCCACCTNNGCTCCACCAACTCTTTGCAGTCATCCCGCTTTGTGATGTCGGCAACCACTGCCAGTGCCCTGCCCTGACCAACAAGCTGGCCTATCTCATTCGCAACCTTCCCCAACCTGTCTGCATCGGGCGATGCCAGGACGAGGCGGGCACCGGCATCTGCCAAAGCCAATGCCATGGCACGTCCCAGACCCTGGCTGCCACCGGTAATGACGACGACCCTGTCGTTCAGTCCTGTCTTGCTCATAGTAACTCAATCCCCTCTTTGGGTCACCTCGATCAGGCAAAGACGCCTAGTTGGTATCCAATACCCCGCATATTGACGCGATCAATGGTTCGCCGGTCCCGAAGAGGACATCGAGCTGCTCGCAGCGCTTACCGCCTCCTACTAAGCCGTGTCAATTTATGAGCGACCAATCCCCCAGTTTTCCCCCTGTTCTCGAGAATGGTGGTACCGGAATTCCTAATCGTCGGAAAACTGGATCAAATCGGTTCTCGTTAATGTTGTTTGTTTTTGGCTACCAGGGGCATGAGCCAGATGCCACGCGGTGTACTGTTCTGGATATAGGTCACTGGCCGACATTCCGTCAACTGGGACAATCACTCTGAGTCCTCTCAAGGCCGCCCCAGTGGCTGTGTGAAGAACAGCTCCGTGAGCAGCGGTTCCCACGACAATTACGGTTTCAACGTTTTTTTCCATTAGGATCTCTTCCAAATCGGTGTGGAAAAACTTATCCGGCCCCGACTGAACTACCGGCTCACCCTCCAGGGGGAAAACATCCTCAATGATATCAGAAATGCTTCCCGTCCGGGGGAGGCTGTAAACGACGGATAGCCCCTTAGTCCTCGCCTCGGTTAGGAGTTTTTTGATTTTTGGGACGGAGCCCACACACCGAGGTCTCCTTTCAACGTTACAGTTCTGACTTTGAATATCCAAAATGAGAAGTGCTGTTACCTTAGGGTCAACCTGGACCTGTTTCAGTTCGGGCGGTGGCGGAACCTCAACGGTGTCCCATTCATCTACGATAGTATCCTTTCCCCGTGCCATATCCCTAAAGCACTCCTCCTTTCAAACGTGGTAAAATTCCTCTAACGCTCACTATCCTTCCGCCAGACCGTTGGCGGACTGACAGGGATTGCCTTGGCCAGAGACGATGGGATAAGTCGCCCTCTTTTTGCCGCTATAGCGCCGGCCCAAGATATCCCCCCATCAGTATTTTCAATCCTCAAAAAGGCGGCTCCACTTCTTTCGGACCTCCTCGAGGTATTGAGGGGGAGCTCCCGTTGCCTTGGGAAAATTCTCCTTCTCTTCAAAGGGGATACAGGCATCCACCAATGCCAAAGAGGTGTAGTAGTTCTTATTCTTATCAAAACAGAGGGGATCCAGGGGGGTGCTGCGAGACCGGTTAATGAATTCGATGTCTGTGGCGGGCTGACAACGGGTGGCAATAGCCCACAATACTTGATCCATATTGGATGGATCAATATCTTCGTCTACTACGACTACCCACCTACCAGCATAGGCCCCGGCTGTAGTTTGCGCAGCCACATGCAGTACCTGCCGAGCATGCCCGTAATACCTCTGTTTAATAGAGATAACATTAAATAATCTTGAACCGGCCTGTTCATAGCGCCAGACGCCCTTAACTTCCGGGATTCCAGCTGTCTCCAGCTCCTTCCAGAGAAGGGCAGAACGCATCAGGGATCGGAAATCAAAGGGTTTGCCCCGGATCTCATGGCGGGCGGTCAAAATGGGATCATTGCGGTATAAAACCGAGTTTACCCTCATCACTGGCTCCTGTCGGCTTGAGCTGCCATAGTATCCCGTCCATTCGGGGAACGGCCCTTCCGGTTTTGTGTCATCGGGGAAACAATAGCCCTCAATCACTATCTCCGCATAGGCGGGAATCGGTAGGCCCGTTTCTGGCCCCTCGATAACCTCGATGGGCTTGCCCTTTACTCCTCCGGCAAGGTCGTATTCAGAGATTCCAAAAGGAACCTCGTTTCCAGCAAAAAGGGCAAGACCAGGATCCTGTCCCAAACAGACAGCAACCGGGCAGGGCAGACCCCGTTCGAAGTATTTCTGCCGGATCAGCTTCCCGTGTTTTCCCGGCGAGGTATAGAGGGCTGCCGATGTCTCATCGTGGAGTTGCATTCGATAGGTCCCCAGGTTCACCCAGCCTTCATCAGGGTCCTTCATGATCACGACATCTGAGGTGCCTATGTATCTTCCCCCATCAAAGTCCGAGAAAAGCGGAACGGGGAAGTCAAAGAGATTGACCTTTTCCCCCCGGTGGATATTTTCCATGATGGGGCCGCTCCTTACTGTTTTCACGGGGACTGGGGTGAGGTTTTCGATCTTTTGATGCACGGTCTTGACGAGGTCAACGAGGGTGTCATACTTTACGGGGAAATCCATTGTTAATGCAACTGCCCAGGGGGTGATCAATTCATGGAACAGAACCCGGTAGCCTTTCTTATGACCGGGTATGTCGTCGAACAAGAGCGTCGGTGTTTCTAGCCTTTTTTTCTGGAGGAATAATTCAGCCAGGGCAGCCATCTCCTTTTTCCAATGTGCTCCAGAGATACGAACCAATTTCCCCATTTCTTCCGCTTTCTCTATCCACTCTCTCAAGTCATTGTGCATTTACTCTTCCCTCCCAGAAATAGGTTATCTCCTCTCCTGAAACTCGGGTGGAATCCCTAAAAAGAACCGGGGAATCATTTCTCGGACTCTGGCGCCATGCTCACATGCTCGGCAGTATCTCGCCGAAAAGCACTCCTTGGAACATATGAAGCTCCATCGTCAAATCGAAGATTGCAAAAATAGAGCACCAAACAATGGCAGTTATCAGAGCAGCTTTAAGCCATCCTATTTCCCCCTGGATCTTGAGAAAAGTGAAGGTGAACAGAGCAATACTTATATAAAAACCTACTAAGAAAATGAAGGTTAGAAAACCCATCATCCAAGCTATGATATGGAGCAACTGTATCGTTGTCTTGCGCTCCTCGCGTTTCCCCAGCGCAGGCCCACCAGCAATACCCATCAAGTCGATCTTTAATTTGCTCAATAGCCGAATGGGGTGTATCTCATCGAGAACAACGACCAGGCTTATAATTAGGGTAGCAATCCCTACCAGAAGAGGTACGAGCCTCTCTTTTGGCCGGTAGCTGAAAGAATTCACGCATATAACCAGAACGAATATCAGCAGGAGTCCGATGAATGCTACACTCGGCTTATTAACTCTTTTCACCTGTCTCCCTTTTCATGGCCCTGAAAAATGGAAGGAGTATTGTTGAAATCAAGAGCGCGAATAATATCAAGGAGGTGGGGCGGGTGAAGAATATCGCGTAAGAGCCAGAGGAGATCATCAAGGACTGGTGAAATGCCGTCTCAGCCATAATGCCCAAGATATAGCCAATGACCAGGCAAACGATGGGAAAGCCAAACCTCACCATTCCGTATCCGAAAAGACCGAAGAGGAATGCCATCACCACATCCCAGAAATTTTCCCTGATGGCATACGCGCCCACAAAGGAAACCACTATGACTATGGGAGCTATGTAGCGGACGTTGATAACCGTTATTCTTACGAGGAGATTGGCCGTTAACAATCCAAATGTGCTGGCAATGATGTTGGAGCATAGAAGCCCGAGAATGAGCGTGAAAACGATGTCCAAATGTTCCTTAATCAATAAGGGGCCGGGAACCAAACCGTGCAGTATGAACCCTCCCAACAGCACTGCCATTTCGGCGCTTCCCGGTATACCAAAGCCCACGGTTGGCAGCAGTGCACCCCCATCCTTAGCATCATTTGCCGCCTCTGCTGCTATAATCCCCTCCGGGTTGCCGGTACCGAATGTTTCTGGCCTCTCAGAACTCTCCTTGGCAGCGACGTAGGCAACGAAGTTGGAAACGGTCCCCCCTACTCCGGGTATTATCCCGATAAGAGTGCCTATAGCTGAACTCCTCAGAAAGCAACGCTTGTGCGCAAACACCTCTTTCACTCCGTCCAATACGTGCCCCCCACTCGTCACCCCCCCAGCAGCTATAGTACCTCCTCTGATGTAGTAGTTCATGACCTCACTGATAGCAAACAATCCTATGACAAGGGAAATGAGCTCAATTCCGTCCCACAAATAGTATTCGCTTCCGAAGTTAAATCTTAAAATCCCGAAAACGGGACTGAAACCGATGAGCGAGAGTAATATCCCTATACCTCCTGCGATGAGGCCTTTCAAAAAGGTACCCCTGGCAGCAAGGGCCACGGTGACTAAGCCAAACAATACAAGCATGAAAAACTCTGGCGGACCGAACAGCAGTACCACCCTCCGGACCAACGGCATAAGGAGCACGAGTATAATGAGACCAAAGATCGCCCCCAGTCCACAAGCAGCAGCTGATATCCCCAAGGCCTTATTCCCCTCACCTTTGCGAGCCATGGGATACCCATCGAAGCATGTCGCTGCATTCTGAGAGGTCCCCGGGGTATTGAGAAGGATTGCGCTCACTGAGCCGCCGAAGGCGACTGAGCCCATCACGCCGGAAAAGAAAAGCATGGCAGCGTGTGACTCCATGCCGAAGCTAAAGGGGAGAGCAAGGGCTAATGCTACCACCCCTCCCAACCCGGGCAAAATGCCAAAGATCAACCCAATAACAGATCCTAAAAAGAGATATGCCAGGTTGGCCGGAATAAATAGGTAACCAACGGCTACATTCATAGCTTCAAGCATCACGAAATCCTTTTATCCAGACGCACTCGGAATCTGATTCTTCAATTTATCGGTAGCTTAGCCCTGACCCCTTCTTTGTAGCCGTGATCAGGAGGCTTGAGAAGGGACCGTTTATTTTAAGCTATCTCGTGCCCTGAGGAATGTCCCAGGCGGACCCCTTCATGGCTACCTATACAAAATGCCGCACTTTGAACTTCGAGACATTACCTGGGCTCTTTTTTTACCCAAAGAAAGCCCTGCTCCTCGAATAAAACCACCTCGCAGGAGGCTGCCAAAACCTTCCTGCACGAGCACGTCTTATTGAAGAATGTCACTATATTTCTTGTAGGTATTTGTGAGCTTGACGGCGAGTTGTGAAACCTCCTTCCCCGAAAGTGGGCTGAATAACATGCCCGTCTTTTTGCTCCATGCTTGAGTTTCCGGGTCATTCATCGATTTCAGCAACGCCTCCTCTAGAATGTTAGTTAGGTCCTGAGGCACTCCCGGGGGTGCTGCAACGACACGATCCTCCCCCACTAATCCCATTTCTTCATAGGGTGTTCCCTCTTGTATAGCGGGCACACCAGGTTGCAACTGGCTGGGCCGAAAATTTATGATGGGCCTTACTTCTCCTGCTTTGACGAAAGGTTGCCCTGACCCCACACTTATATAGGCGGCATCGACATCACCCCGTATCAATCCGGTAATGTAACCCGTGCTTCCCGTGTAACCGGTGACTATCTCTGCAGGGATCCTTAAAATCGGCTTTGCAAGTTTGGGCGCAATCCAGCTGGTCGACGGAGGACCCGTTGCACCAAATCTAACCTTCTGAGCCCGCTGTAAGTCTTCGAGCACACGAAAGGGAGAATTGGCTGCCACGACTATGGAACCTGGATCCCTGAGAACTGCTCCAAGGTATGTGAACTTGGTAGGGTCAACGCCTTTTTTCCCCATAGCAGCGATAACAGCCATACCTTGCAGGCTCACCATTCCAATGGTATGACCATCCGGCTTTGAGCGAAATAAAGCGATGGTGCCCGTCATGCCCCCTGCCCCTACAATATTGCGCACGACGATATTTACCCTCTTTGGTAGGTATTTCGGCAAAACTCTTGCAACAGCTCGAGAATACGTGTCGTAGCCACCACCCGGGCCATAGGTTACGATCCACGTTATTTTCTTTTTCGGGAAAGTCACCTTTGGAGCCGAGTGGGCACGTTTTTCAGCCAGCGGTGCTAGCAAGATTCCCGCTGCTATCAACACGGTTAAACAAATTCGCCCAAAAAGGACACATTCTCTTTTGTGAGGTGCTCCTTTTTTGTCTGACATGGCATATCCCTCCTTGTGACCCGAAATGCCCCCCTGAACTTTGGCTACTCTCAGGCCATCCAGTAGCCTCAGTCTTCTCCTTTGCTGTTCCCTCTCGAACCGATAAAAAAGATCACCTCCTTTCTCATTTCACCATTGGGCCTATTATTATTCATCATCCTTCGGCATTAACCCATTCCCGTGTTAAGCTCCCCCTGGTCTGGACATGTTTCACCTGAGGCGAGTAAAATACCATCCCCCTCGGGAAGGGGTTCGTAGGGTGGCAATATTAATACTAACCGCTACCCCCCCGCTGAAGGCGTCGCCTCAAGAGAAATGCTTTTCGGCAGGATCATTTGGATGGGTGTTAGTAATACCCACCTGGAGCTCGGTGTGGACATCTACATTCGTTACCACAAAATCAACCAGATCATGCAGCTCATAAGAATCATCAGCTCCAGCCGGGAAAATTACATCTTTTACCCGATCTAACTCCGTGGGGGAATCCATACCAATCGGTGGACCAGTTTGCCCTTTCCCTCGCTATGATAGGCGGACCTCTGCGGCCTCTTTCGCCAGAGATAACCCAAACCACCTGACCCCGCAAACCTCTCCCTGAATCCACAAACTAACCCCAGATGAGGCGAACCTGTCTTAGGTTCATTCTATCTGCTTCTCCTCAACAGGCCCTTTTTTCAGCGGGCTTACTTTTTCTTCTTCTCCTTCGCCTTGTAAAAGGCAACGGG
>JABAOF010013474.1_pt2 | contig 10017 bp, 15 predicted proteins | sample 7062171 | NCBI WGS metagenome assembly JABAOF01 (sample SAMN14538628, study PRJNA623070) | marine sediment metagenome | biome: marine biome [ENVO:00000428]; feature: marine pelagic biome [ENVO:01000023]; material: deep marine sediment [ENVO:00002113] | place: India: Gulf of Khambhat ...
TTCTCGAGGCGTGGTAACTATGGACGAGGCTGGAGATCCGTCAGAGTGGAGATTCGAGACCCACAAGAGAGAGGTCGTGGCCAGCAGAGGCGTTGTAGTTGCGAATCACCCGCTGGCCAGCTCTGCGGGGGCCTCGATGCTGGCCCATGGCGGGAACTCCTTCGACGCCGCCGTCGCATCCCTCTTCGCCCTCACCGTAGTGGAGCCGATGATGGTGAGCGTCTTCGGAGCCGGGTTCTTCGTGATGCGGGAGGGGAAGACCGGCCGCATAGAGACCCTGGACAACTACGCCGTGGCTCCGATGGCCGCGACCGAGGACATGTACACGCCTGTGGCCAAGCGGCTTCCTGGCCAGAACATCTTCGAGACCGTTGGCAGGGAGAACTTGGCGGGCCACCTCAGCGTGGCCACGCCTGGGACTCTCAAGGCGTGGGAGAGCGTCGTCGAGAAATATGGGAGCCTCAGCCTGACAGAGGTGAGATGGCTCCTGCGATCAACCTGGCCAGGCACGGTTACAGGGCCAGCCACTACCTTTCTCACTGCGTGAATGAGGCAAAAGGAGACTTGGGGCGCTTCCCCTCATCCGCTGAGATATTCCTCCCCGAGGGCGAGCCTCTGAAACCAGGCGATCGGGTCGTGATGCCCGATTATGCTGAGACCCTTGAGACGATCTCCAAGAAGGGATCCGACGCCCTTTACGGGGGCGAGTTGGGGAGGGCGCTGGCGGACGACATGGAGGAGAACGACGGTCTGGTCACGTTGCAGGATCTCAGGGAGTATCGCATGATCGAGAGGCCGCCAGTCAAGGGAAATTACCGAGATCGACACGATATCTACGCCATGGCCCCAGGGAGTAGTGGGGGCACCCACATCATCCAGATGCTGAACGTGCTGGAGAACTTCGATGTGGCCTCGCTGGGCTTCGGATCCGTCGAGCATGTCCACCTCATAGCGGAGGCGCTGAAGATCGCCTTCGCAGACAGGCAGAGGTTCCTTGGTGACCCGTCCGAGGTGGAGGTCCCTCTTTACGGGTTGATCTCGAAGGGATACGCAGCTGAGAGGGCGGAGGAGATAGGCTCCACGGCGAAGACATTCGCGCACGGCGACCCCACAGTTTTCGAGNNTCGCGCACGGCGACCCCACGGTTTTTGAGAGCGACAGCGGCTGCACCACCCATGTCTCCGCCATGGACTCGGAGGGGAACATGGTGGCGGCGACCCAGACGCTGAACAACACATTCGGCTCTAGGGTGATGGTGCCCGGGACCGGGATGCTGCTGAACAACTGCATGGCCCTCTTCGACCCCAGGCCAGGGAGGGCGAACTCCGTGGCCGGCGGTAAGAGGATGCTGAGCTCCATGTCCCCGACAATCGTACTCAAGGATGGGAAGCCATTCCTCTGCATCGGCACCCCGGGGGGCCTCAGGATATTCCCCTCCGTGTGCCAGGCCATCGTCAACATCGTGGACTTCGGCATGAGCATACAGCAGGCCGTTGAGGCCCCGAGGATCTGGACCATGGGGATCCCGGGGACGCCGGGGGAGAAACTACACATGGAGCCGGGCTACGGCGGAAACGTCATGGAGGGCTTGAAGTTGAAAGGCCACGAGCTCGTCGTGATGCCCAGGATAGCCGGCGGCATGAACGGCGTCCTGCTAGATGAGAAGGCCCGTCTGATGCACGGGGCCGCCTGCTGGAGAGCCGACGGGACGCCCGTGGGGGTATCGGGTGGGCCCGCTCATCCGAGGGCCATGGATCCCAGCCCCTTGGTCTGAGCACACATTGAGCCTAGGAAACGTCTTATCAGGTTAATGGAGAGTAGTCCTACAGGAGTTGTCGAGATGACCCTAGACTTCATTCTGGACATAGAGAGATGGGGTGGGGGAGAGCCCACCGCCGTAGGTGAGGGGTACAGCTGGATGTATCAAGGCAAGTTCTATTCTGTCCTCTACACGAGGACGGGGATGTACAGGGGGAACCACGTCCATCCCCACGACCAGCACACCCTCCTCCTCAAGGGGAAGGGGAGGTACGTCTTCAAGGAGGACGGGGAGAACGTGAACTACCACCTGGAGGAGGGGAAGGTACTGGACGTCCCAGCGGGGATGCCCCATATCCTCCTGCCCGAGGAGGACTGCCTGTCCGTCGAGTGGTGGGAGGGGGACTTCGTGGCCGAGGAGTACGACTTCCCCGAGTTCACCGTCGAGATCAACAAGAAGATAAAAGAGTTCGAACGCAAANNGTTGGAGATCAACAAAAGGATCGAGGAGTTCGACCGAAAGGTCGCAGAGCTGAAGAAGAAGTAGCTCCATCCTTCCCCGGCGGATCTCAGAAGGGAGAAGATTTTATTCCTCATCCATCTTCTAGGCATGGGATGAGCGCCATAGCCGAGGGGGACGACGTCCTCCTCTACCTGGACAAGAAGAGGACGTACATGGTCCGCGTGGAGGCCGAAAAGCAGTTCCACACCCACAAGGGATTTGTCGAGCTGGGCGACCTCATCGGCAGGCCCTTCGGCTCCCCCGTCGTGAGCAGCCTCGGTGTGGAGTTCTACGCCCTCCGACCCCTCGTCAGGGACAGGATACTGAAGACGGACCGGCGGACCCAGGTCCTCTACCCCAAGGACATCGGCTACCTGCTCCTCCAGCTCGACGTGGGCTCGGGGAGCCGCGTGGTGGAGGCGGGGACGGGGAGCGGAGCCCTGACCATGGCGCTGGCCAACGCGGTCAGGCCCGACGGCATGGTCTACACCTACGAGATCAACCCCAAGTTCCAGAGGGTGGCGGCCGGGAACGTCGAGAGGGCCGGGCTCGCCGAATACGTGGAGCTCAAAGAGGGGGACGTGACGGGGGAGATCGACGAGGAGGAGGTGGACGCCGTCGTCCTCGACATGGCCACCCCGTGGGCCGTGGTTCCCCTGGCATACGAGGCCCTGGCCGGCGGCGGGGTCTTCGCCTCCTTCAGCCCGACCATCGAGCAGGTGATAAAGACGGTCTCCGCGATCAGGGAGCATCCCTTCATAGACGTCGAGACGGTCGAGCTGATCCTGAGGAACATCACCGTGGCGGAGAACAAGACCCGCCCCCAGACACTGATGATAGGCCACTCTGGCTATCTCACCATGGCAAGGAAGGTCCTTGAATCTTTAGCTGGCCACGCTTCAACTTGATCATGGGATAACCCTAAATTCACCTTCAGCATCTTTCTACGATATTATGTTGGACGATAAATCGCTGGATCTCATGAAGAGGATGATGGAGGCCTTCGGGCCCTCGGGCTTCGAGAGGGAGGTGAACGCCCTCTGCAAGGAGTACATGGAGCCCTACTCGGACGAGGTCATCGTGGACAAGCTGGGCACCGTGACCTTCGTATACAAGGGGGAGTCGGAGAGGCCCCGAGTGCTCATGGCCGGGCATACAGACGAGGTGGGGTTCATCATCTCCTCCGTCTCCGAGGAGGGTTTCCTCACCTTCAACACCCTGGGCGGCTGGTGGAGCCAGGTGCTCCTGGGGCAGAGGGTGGTGATCCGAACAGGTAAGGGCTATGTAGACGGCGTCATCGCCTCGAAGCCTCCCCACATCCTCCCCGCCGAGGAGAGGAAGAAGGTGGTGGAGAGGGAGAAGATGTTCATCGACATCGGGGCCACCAGCAAGGAGGAGGCCGAGGAGTCGGGTGTCAAGATAGGCGACCCCGTGGTCCCATTCAGCCCCTTCAAGATCGTACAGGACGGTAAGGTGGCCATGGGGAAGGCCTTCGACGACCGCATCGGCACCTTCATCATAATGGAGGCGATCAGGCGGATCAAAGAGGAGGGCATAGGACACCCGAATACCGTCTACGGGGCCGCGACGGTTCAGGAGGAGGTCGGCCTCAGGGGGGCCCAGACCATCGCCCACGTCGTCGACCCGGACGTGGCCATCGTGCTGGAGGTGGACATCGCAGGCGACGTCCCAGGCATTAAGCCCCACGAGGCCATCACCAAGATGGGCAAGGGGCCCGGGCTGCTTACCTGGGACAGGAGCATGATCCCCAACCAGCCCTTGAAGGAGTTCGTGATCAATGTCGCGAAGGAGGCCGAGATCCCCCTCCAGCTAAGCATGATCTCCGGGGGGACCGACGCAGGGAGGATCCACATGAACAGGGCGGGCTGCCCCTCGGTGGTGGTCAGCGTCCCCACCCGGCACATCCACAGCCATGTTGGCTACCTCAGTCTGGAGGACACGGAGAACGCGATCCTCCTAGTCATCGAGCTCCTCAAGAGGCTCGACTCGGAGACGGTGGCGGGCTTCACCGCCCTCTAACCTTTTTACGTAAACCGCCCTCCTTATTCCTAGAAACGGCTTGAGACCCCTCCTCAAATGGGCCGGAGGCAAGAGATCCCTGATCAGGAGGATAGTGGATCTCTTCCCCGGGGACTACCGAGACAGACGTTACCACGAGCCCTTCTTCGGCGGGGGCGCCGTCTTCTTCCACGTCGAGCCCGGGAGGGGATCCATCAACGACATCAACCCGAGGCTGATGAACTTCTACCGGGTGGTCAGGGATAGGTCGGACGAGCTCATAGAGGAAGCTTCCGGTTACAGGTACGACGAGGGGGAGTACTACATGCGCCGGGAGATGTTCAACTCGGGGGGGCTCTCCGAGGTCGAGTACGCCGCCCTCCTCCTCTACCTGAACAAGACGGCCTACAACGGCCTCTACAGGGTGAACTCCAAGGGGGAGTTCAACGTCCCCTTCGGGAGGTACGAGAACCCCACCATCGTCCCCGAGAGGGGCATAAGGAGGACGAGCAGGCTGCTGAGGAACGTCGAGATATTCAGCGGCGACTTCAGCTACGTCCTCGACGCGGCGGGGGAGGGGGACCTCTGCTACCTGGACCCGCCCTACCACCCGGCGAGCGAGACCTCCAACTTCAGGGAGTACTCGTCCTACGGCTTCGATTTGCCCGAGCAGGAGCGCCTCAGGGACATGTGCCTCAGGTTAGATGAGATGAACGTTCACTTCGTCCTGAGCAACTCGGACACCGAGGCGGTGAGGGAGCTCTACGCGGACGCCGAGGGCTTCGAGATCGTCTCCCTCAGGACGAGGCGCATGATCAGCAGCAAGGTCTCCAGCAGGGCCTCCGGGGCCGATCTGCTCATCACAAACTGTAGCTGATCAACCCGCCTCTTCCTCCGAGGGCGGGACCTTGATGAACCTGGTCCAGTCGATCCTTATCATCGCCAGCAGGATGACCGCCAGCAGCACGACGGTCACCACGCCCACCCAGAGGCCGCCGGCCTCGAAGAGGTCACGGACGAATACGAAGCTGTAGCGCCCGGCGTAGGCGACGGTCACCAGCATCACCGTCTTGCCGAGGAAGGCCGCCACCATCGCCTTCTTGATGTCGTACTTGAGCATCCCGAGGGGGACGAGTATGAGGTCGGTGGGGAGGGGGAGCGCGCAGAACAGGAAGATCACGAGCATCCCATAGCGCTCCACGAGCTGCTTCGCCGACTCCAACCTCCTGCCATACTTCTCTTCAACGACCCTTCGCCCGCCCCAGCCGACGAGGTAGGCCGAGAACTCGCCGACCGTCGATCCGAGGCCGCAGATGACCCCCAGCAGCAGGGGGTTGAGGGTGGCCCCGAAGGCGTAGATGGTGAGGGCGTAGGGGACGGGGAAGAAGATGGTGAAGTTGCCGAAGATGGAGATGAGGAAGGCACCGGCGTAGCCGTAGGTGGCGACCATCTCCCCCATCCAGCCCCAGATGTCCAGCGCAGATCCCCCGTATCGAATTATACTGTATGATAGAGCTTGGATCTTTTTTAGGCTGTCCACTGGAAACCTTCAATAAAACAGAAAAACATCTCTCTCAGTGACGGGGACTGAGCGGCTGATGTTGAGGATAGAGGATCTCACCGAGGAAAACCTGGATGACGTGTTCAGGGTCTGCTCATACAACAGGCTGGACGACCCCCTCCAGAGGGAGGGCATCGAGCTCAAGAGGGAGTGGCTCAGGGAGATCCTGGAGGAGCACGCCCCCTGCACCAAGATAGCCTACCTCGACGAGAGGCCCGTCGCCCAGGTCTTGTACTACCCAGAGGGCATCGCCCCGTTCCTCGCCCACCCCCGGGACGGGGTCGTCGTCCTCCACTGCTGCTACAACCCCTTCGAGGAGGCCCAGGGGAAGGGCGTGGGATCGGCCCTCCTGCAGAGCTTGATCCGGGAGTGCAGGGAGGGCCTCCCGATCCTGGGAGGGGCCCCCTGCGCTTTCCTAGTGGCCCAGCCCTTCACGACCGGGGTTGGCGTTCCCCTCGGGGAGTTCTACGAGAAGAACGGCTTCAAGCAGGGAGATGGGGAGATGTACCTTGAGATTGCCGGGGAATATCGGCCCAGAAGTTTCGCGGGGTACTACCCCCTCCCCGAGGACCTGGGGAGGGCGGTCATGTTCTACGACTCCATGTGCGAGTGGGGGTACCCCTTCGCGGTCAGGGTGAGGGAGTTCCTCAGGGGCTTGAAGCCGAACATCGTGGTCAAGCTGTTCGACAAGTGGCGTGAGCCCGAGGAGTTCCTCAGGAGGGGAGGAGAGCAGCTGATAGTCAACGCCAAGGTCATCGAGAGCTTCTGGACTGACAGGGAGGCCTTCCGCCGAGAGGTGGAGGAGGCTCTGCAAGCATAATTTGAATATATCTCCCAAGCCTTGCCTGAGATCTAAGTCATAACGCCATGATTGTTCTCAGAGAACCCACATCAGTGAGGGAGTAGTAGACCCACTTCCCTCTCTTCTCCCATTGTACTAGGCCGGCGCCCTCAAGCTTCTTCACGTGATACGTCAGGTTGGGCTGCGTGATGTTCAACGCCGCCGTCAACTCGCACACGCACATCTCCCTGAAGGTGAGCAGCTGCAGGATGTTGAGGCGGTTTTTGTCCGCCAGGGCGCTGAAGAGCCTGGATCTACCTTCGAAGTCGAAACCCCCCAGATATTCATGTGTGATTTCCTTCAGGAGGGATTCGTGCTTTTGGGGGTCCTCAGCGTCGCAGAAATGTGTCTCCAGAAGCTCACTCAGCCTGTATGCCGCAGTAACCTCTTGCATGACGCATGAACTCCTGTTCCACGGTAACCACATATAAACAAATTTTTATATGTTTGTATATGCTCGATTAAGGAATCATCGGAGCGGACACGAATGGCTGAGACAAAGTCACATCTAGGACTCTTCGAGAAGTATCTCGCCGTCTGGGTGGCCGCCTGCATGGCGGTCGGCCTCCTCCTCTCCCAGTACCTCCCGGCCCTGAGCCAGGCGATAGACAGCTGGCAGGTCAGGGGCATCTCGATACCCATCGGCATCTGCCTCTTCCTGATGATGTACCCAGCCCTCCTCAACCTCCGGCTGGAGGAGCTGAAGAAGCTGGCCAGGAACCCGAAGCCGATAGTGCTGACCCTCCTCTCCAACTGGATACTGGCGCCCATAGTCACCGTCGTCCTCGCCAACCTGTTTCTCTCCGGCCACGACCAGCTCACGGTCTCCCTCATACTCCTCGGCTCCAGCCCCTGCACGGCGATGGTCCTCGTCTGGGGCGCCCTGGCAGAGGGGAACCAGGAGCAGAACTTCATCACCACCAGCCTGAACACCGTCACCATCATGATCCTATACGCGCCGGTTGTCTCCCTCCTGACCGGCGTCCAGAACATCCCCATCGACAGGGTCATGCTGCTCATCTCCGTGGCGGTGTTCATCGGCCTCCCCATCATCCTAGGCTACCTGTCCAAGAGATACCTGATCCAGTCAAGGGGCGAGGAGTGGTTCCACGGCGTCTACAGGCCCATCGTGGGAAGGATCTCGATGTTGGCCCTCCTAACAACGCTGATAGTCCTTTTCTCGCTAAATGGGGACGTGCTGCTGAAGCACCCGGACCTGATGGTGCTAATCTCCGCACCCCTCCTGGTGGGCTTCTTCGTGGTCGTGGGGATCAACCTCGTTGTGACCAAGTTGGCCGGCCTACGGTACAGGGAGGGAATCATCACGGTCATCATAGGTTCCTCCAGCCACTTCGAGATCGCCATCGCCACGGCCATCAGCCTCTACGGCGTGGGATCCCAGGCGGCCTTGGGAACGACCATGGGCCTTTTTTGGGAGGTCCCAGTTATGTTGAGCTTGGTGTACATTGGAAAGTGGCTGGGTGAGAGGGGCTTCTGGAACACGGAAGCACCGACGGAGCCGTTGAGGCCATGAGCCCGGAATACCTAGAGGCGGCGATCGACAAGTTCATCCTGAGAGTCAAGAAAGGGCTCATGTATTCGTCCGATCACGTCTGGGTCGGCGAGGAGGATCAGCAAGTCGTTGTGGGTCTGACAGACTACGCCCAGAGGAGAGGCGGAGACATTGTATTTCTCGAGTTCCCGAGCCTGGAGGGCCTCGTCAGAGTGGGGGAGCCGCTGGCACGCTATGAGACGATCAAGGCCGCCCTCGAGGTCACGGCTCCCTTCGAATGTGAGATAGTAGGCTGCAACAGCGTTCTGGAGGAGCAGCCTGAGCTAGCGAACGAGGACCCGTACGGAGCGGGCTGGGTGGCGCGCGTGAAACCAGCCAACCCGGAGAGCATCAAATCACTGTTACCCCCAGAGAAGTATTTTGAGCTGATGAAGGAGGAGGCGGAGGGCGCAGCCGCCTGAAGGAAGGCTTGGACATTGACTGAGGATCCGATACTGATCATCCCCTGCAGCGGCATCGGGAAGCCCTTCGGCACAATCAGCAGGGACGCTACCTTCAGGGTCGTGGACGAGCTCAGGAAGGGCAGGGCCGACACGAACTGCCTCTCCCTGCTGGTGATGGGGGACGAGGAGGCTACCAAGCAGATCCGTGAGAGCACATGCATAGCCGTGGACGGTTGCCCCCTGGCTTGCGCCAAGAAGAACATAGAGATCGCCGGCGGCGAGATCGCCGCCTACTTCAGGGTTATGGACCTCCTCCGCGAGAACAGGGGTCTCAGGCCGAGGCAGGTGACATTCCTAGATGATGATGGGCTGAAGCTCGCAGAGATTCTGGCTGAGAAGATCGCCTCGAAGGTCGACGAGCTGGGAGAAGTGCAGTCATGAAGGTCAGGCCGAAGATCGGCGTGGTCTCCTGTAGCGGTGAGTGCTGCAGCCTGGGGACGGTGAGCAGGGTCGCCACGAGGATGGTCCTCGAGGATCTGGCTTTCGGGGAGACTGTGACCATCTGCCTCCCCCTGTTCCTCGCCGGGGACTCCGGGGAGAGGATGTTCGCAGAAAAGTTCCCGACGGTCTCAGTCGACGGCTGCCACAAGCTCTGCGCCAAGAAGGCGATAGAGAAGTACAGCGGGGAGACGGCGGCAGCTGTGGATGTCGAGGAGCTCCTGGACTCCTGGGGGGAGAAGCCCCCCGCCTCGAAAAGGGAGCTCAACATCAACGATCAGGTCCAATCGTACAGGGTCGCCCGAGAGATAGTGCGAAGGATCGAGGCGGTCAAGGAGGCTCTGGATGGCTGAGTACTCGACGAGGGCAAGGTGGGTCGGAGGCCACAGGGGGGAGCTCAGTTGCAGCAACGGGGCCACCATCCCATTCTCGGCTCCGGCGGACCTCCACGGCGAGGCGGACGTCCTCACACCCGAGGACGCCTTCGTCGGGTCCTTGAACTCGTGCTTCATGCTCATGTTTATCTGGGCCGTCGAGCGGCTGAAGATCGAGCTGGTCTCATACGAGTGCGAGGCGGTCGGCCAGGTCCGGGAGTTTCTGGACAAGACCTTGACATTCAGTAAAGTCATCCTGCGTCCGAGGATCGAGGTCAGAGGATGCAGCGAGAGGGACGTCCAGAGGGCTCTGAGGCTCGCAGAGAAGTACAGCCTCGTCTGGCAGTCTATCAAGGCCGAGGTCGAACTGTCTCCGGATATCACCATTCAAGGGTAGCGAAGAAGCCTACAATCTCTTTCCCCTCGCACGCGAAGCACTTAAGGAAGGTATCATTCAATCTTTTTACAAGCTCATGCGAGGGTGTGCAATGGCCGGTATGATAGTGGC
>JABAOF010023523.1_pt2 | contig 10017 bp, 6 predicted proteins | sample 7062171 | NCBI WGS metagenome assembly JABAOF01 (sample SAMN14538628, study PRJNA623070) | marine sediment metagenome | biome: marine biome [ENVO:00000428]; feature: marine pelagic biome [ENVO:01000023]; material: deep marine sediment [ENVO:00002113] | place: India: Gulf of Khambhat ...
GCGATTCCCACCCAGAAGACGAAATTGACCAGATAGGTGCCCCAGTTCACCGGATGCATGACACCGGCGGTACCGAGACCCGTCAGGATCTGATAAGCCCAACAGGCGGCTCCCAATACGATCCCTCCGAAGGAGAGCGCCACAAGGAAGAAGTAGGACCGCCCAGGAGGGGATAGAGTCCGCAGTACTTCCTGGTCGACGTTGCTGTAAGTATACTTCTCCATGGTCTACGTCAGGTCCAAGCGATGTCTAATCTTCTTCAAATAGATTACGGCTGGTTTCGTATTCAAATGGCCTAAGACCTGGTAGGCCCTTGGGTCTCGGATCAGTTTGGAGACGTGGCTTTCAGAGTCCTTGAGATTGCCAAAGGCCAGCGCGTCCGTCGGGCAGGTTTGCGCACAGGCCGTAGTGAACTCTCCATCTCGGATTTTTCGGCCTTCGTTCTTTGCCCGGTTTTTCGCCTCCACGATTCGCTGGACGCAGAAGGAACACTTCTCCATTACCCCTTTCTGCCTTACAGTCACGTCGGGATTGAGCTGCCAGTTTAGTGGTTTGGGCCGCGTGAACGTGAACCAATTGAACCGCCGGACCTTATATGGATCGTTTTGAGAACAGAACCGTGTGCCCACACAGCGGTTGTAGACCTGGTTGTTGAGCCCCTCGATGCTGTGATGGGGCGCAAAGACCGGGCAGACCGGTTCGCAGGGAGCTTCGTCGCAGTGCTGGCAAAGCATGGGGAGGAACCGAACGACGCCCTTTTCTCGTTCGAAATAGCGTTGGATGCGGAGCCAGGACATCTCCCTCCCTTTCAGAACCTGTTCTCTACCCACGATGGCCACGTTGTTTTCGGCATAGCAGGCGACCACACAAGCTCCACACCCTATGCACCGATCCAAATCCACGACCATACCCCAACGATAGTCGGGATGCCGGTGGGGGGGATAGAAATCCTTTCGGGCATCATAGCCCTGTGGCAATGGAAGGTCAAGATGGGGTCCATGCTTTCCTGTTCCTTCTTTTTGATAGTGCTCAAGAGGAATCGCCTGCGCGAGACCACGCCCCTGTTGATAAAAGCTGCCGTCGGTGTTCGCGAGGGGAAGGGTTTGGCCTCGTTTCTCAAGGGTTACTCCAAATGGCGGCCGAAGGATTCCTCCTGAGAAGGTGTCAAGATCCCTTGGGAAAAGGTCCATGGGATTGGCAGGGTGGCCATTGGCGAATCGCCCGTATGCCGTGTGCCCCTGTCCAATGGGAAGGGCCACGGTGTCGGGAGGAACGGTGAAAATGGGAAGGGCGGGAACCTCTATGGTACCGTGCGGAGATCTGAGTTGGAGGAGGTCTCCTTTCTGAATGTTGAGCCTCTCGGCCGTCTCAGGGTGAATCTCCACCCAGCCTCCCCAAGTGACCTGGGTCATCGGGTCGGGGAGTTCCTGAATCCATGGCCGGTTAGCCATTCGCCCGTCGAAAAACTGAACGGTCGGGTATCCCGTGAAGTGGAAGGCTTTTTCGGGTTTTCTTTCCAAATCCAGATCTGGGAAGGGAAAATCGAACGAGGAGTCCAGGGAAAGTGGGGGTGTCCGGGTATCACGCCGTCCCCAGATCCCACCCCTTTGCAAGGTATCCGCCCAAAAAGATTCAAAGGGAAGAGTAGGAGCCCTCTCCTGCCACTTTTGGCGCCATCCATCCTGAAGGACGTGATAGAAGTCTTGCCAGGGGAACTTCTCGGTTCCGGCGATCTTTTTCCCTGTGGAGAGGAGAATATCTCCGAGTTGCCTCGTCTGGAACATGTTCCCCATGACGGGCTGCATCAGCCCTTCAACATCCCTATTCGGCGCGTAATCCCCCCATGATTCGAGAGGCGTGTGCGTGGGGAGGATAAGATGAGCGAATTGACTCGTTTCATCCAAACAGCTAGAAAAGCTCACNNGCGAAAATACAGGATTGACATTATGCATAAACAGCAGGTCGATCTCCCCTTTTCTCATTCTTTCGGATAGCGCCTTAATTCCCTCGGCCGAGGCAACCTCACTCAGGGATGATCTCCGCTCGAAATCCATTGTTTCCTGAGTTCCCGGTATGACCAGGGATAGGAGATTCGCCGCGACAGCGGTCTCCGTCGCCCTGGGTCCGGGAAATGATAGCCCTTCCGCCAAAGCAAGGGGTCTCCTGGCCTGGGCAAATCTTCGGGCGACCTTTTGGATCATCTGCTCCTTGACACCGGTTTCGGCCGCTATCTTCTCCAGAGAAAAGGGCTCAACTACAGATTTCAAAGCCCTTTGGTCGTCCTCATCGAGATTGGAAGAGAGGTTCTCATCGATCATCACCCGCAGCATGCCGAGGGCGACAAGGTATTCACTGCCAGGGGGGACAGAGATCCATTGGTCTCCGTTGGCCCCTGTCAAAGAGAGTCTGGGCCCCACATAGACGAATAGGTTTTTCCTGCCATCACTCGGGGCATGGAAGGAGGCAAACTGACGGGCATATTCGACGTTGGAAAGCCAGGTCTCAAGGAATCCGGCTCCGAAAGCGATGAGAAAATCCGCCTTGTCGATTCGATACGTTGGGATGCCATGGAGCCCGAAAACGGTCTGGTTCGCCTTCCGAAGAGGCTCGTAAGCAAAGGGCTCATAAATGACCAGTCCCCTCGAGCCCATTTCCGAAAGCCAGCGGACCATCAGATCCCGTAATGTACCCGTCTGGAGGTCTGTCAGGAAGGCGATACGCTCTCCCCTGTCCCGTCCGGTAATTTGAAGAAGACTCTGGATCAGGGTCTCTTCCGCTTGATTCCACACAGCGGGCTCAAGAGATCCCCGAGAGCTTCTCCTCAAAGGACCTCGGAATCGATCCGGATCGTAGAGCCTCTGGAGCGAGGCTTGCCCCCGGGCGCAGAGTTTTCCGCCATTCACAGGATGGAGGGGGTTCCCCTCCACCTTGATGACACGGCCATCTCGGTTCTTGGCCACAAGACCACATCCGGCCGGACACTCCCGGCACGTGGTGGCGTACCAAGTGGCCTTACCTGGGACGATGTCTTCAGGAGGGGCAATATAGGGGATCAACGTTCTGGCCGATTCTCGGGAACAACCCACTGCCGCCGTCGTGCATGTGAGGCCAACGATTTTCAGGAACTGCCGACGACCCACCTCTGCCATGATCGATTCCTCTTTCCTAATCCTCGCGATTATACAGAACCTTCTGGGAAGTTTCAAATGGTATTTTCTGCATTCAGGTTCACCCACGCTGTACATCCCACAACTTACAGAAAGCCGCCCTTTCATCGGGCAGGCATGTTCGCAGAACAGCCCACCGAAGAGAAAGAGGCGCCATCAGGGTTGTCAAAAAGGCCATGAAAATTAGGGCTGAAAACTGGCTCTCGGTGAGTAGAGGTTCTGCGATAACACCACTTGCCATCATATCACTGCTCAATCTGATTACCACGGAAGCCACCACCAATTCAACAGCTCCTCGGCCGTTCATCCCAAACCCGACGATTGCTGATTCCCAACGATTGTAGCCGAAGACGGCCAAGCCTAGTCCACAGCCGACCACTTTACCCAGGACCGCCACCGCGGTGAGGATGAGCATGAAAAGGATGGATGCCCAATCATAGGAGAGATGGAGGTGGAAGGAAAGGGATGCAAAGAAAATGGGAAGGAGGAAGCCATAACTGATACCGTAGAAACGATCGATGATGACAGAATGGATTTCCTTCTCCATAATCTCCTCTCTGACAAATTGCCCTGCCAAAAAGGCCCCGATCACGAGATGAAGCCCTGCGAGTTCAGAGAGGTAACCCATAATCAGAGCACATACGAGGGCGAATGTGAATGCCTTCCCCTCGCGGTCATGCAGTTTTTTTGTGAACCTCGGGACGACAAAATGCCCGATGAGAATGGTCAAAGCAAAAAAAGCACCGACTTTGAAGATAATCGTTGACAAGTTCAAGATATCAACGGTCCCGGTTCTGGCCAGTCCAACAAGGACAGACAATGCGATTAGAGATAGGGTATCATCAACAATAGCAGCGCCAATGATGATATGCCCCAACGCCGTTCTGCTGATCGCCATGGCATTTAGAACCACGCTATTCACCGCAATGGCCGTTATCGAGATCCCCATTCCCACGAAGAGGGATTGAAATACGGTCCCCCCAAATAGCCTTGAGGTAACGTATCCTAAAATGAAGGGAAGAACGAATCCGCCCAGAGCAACGCCCATGGAGGGCCAGATGTGTTCCAGGAGTTCTCTGGGGTCCATTTCCATTCCCGTATAGAACATGACAAAAAAGATTCCCAAATCGGCCATCAGTTCAATGGGGGGAGATGCACTGACAATCCCCAACACGGGGGGTCCAAGTATCAACCCGGCGAGTAACTCGCCGAGCATGGCCGGAAGCCCAAGGCGAGTGAAAACCCATCCCAGAATCCAGGCGACGACCAGGATAAGGAGAATACTCAGAATGAGATCGGTCGTGATCATATCAGGTTACCTTCCCTTCTGATTTCTCGAATCTTGTTTCAATGTCTGATCTTTCTTAGTCAACGCCTACCCGCCAGGTTGGCAGTGGATGGGAGCGCAATTCAGGAAAAGTTTGTTCCAAGGGAACACGGAAATGTTCACTCCCCATTCTCGTGTTTCATGGCGCCTCAAAGGGCATGGTTGTTTTCGGTTAACAGGGGTTAGGAATCGATTCTCTCTGAATGCCGCTTTCAGGTTAACAGATTCCCCAGGGCTTCTTCGAGTTGTGGGTAACCGAAGGAAAAACCGCTTTCCACCAATCTTTTCGGGATTACCCGTTGGCCCTTGAGGATGACCGAACCGAACTCCCCTAGCACAAGCCGGATCATGAAGGCCGGTGTGGGCATCCTAGAAGGGCGACCCAGCACCTTGCCCAGGGTTTTGGCGAAGTCGCGGTTCTGGACAGGGTGAGGAGATGTCAGGTTGAACGGCCCCGAGAGGTCGGGATAACCCAGCAGGTGCATGAAAGCTTCCACGAGGTCATCCATGTGAATCCAAGAGAGCCACTGACGACCACTGCCCAAAGGCCCTCCAACGAACCACCGGAAAGGGGTGACCATCTGTTGGAGGGCGCCCCCCCCTCGGCCCAAGACGATACCAAATCGGGTAATGATCACCCGGGCTCCCTTTTGTTGGGCCTTCATGGCCTCTGACTCCCAATCCTGGCCCAGGATGGCGAGGAAATCCCTTCCCGGCGGAGAGGACTCGTCCAGCTCCTCATCTTCGTGGAACCCATAGAAACCCACTGCAGAGGTGCTAAAAAGCACCTTTTGTCCATTCGAGGGAATAGCGTCTACCAGGTGGCGGGTTGTCAAAATCCGACTTTCTCGAAGGAGCCTTTTATGTTCCGCCGTCCAACGGCCAAACACGGAAACCCCTGCCAGATTGATGAGGACATCCTGGTCTGCAACAGCCTCCTGCCATGGGCCAGGTTGGGTCGGATCACCTTCGACGTATTGAACTCTTTCTGGCGCGTCTCGATGCTTGGGGATCCTTCTGGTCAAAATACTGACCTGATGCCCCTCCCGGACCAAGCCGGGGGAGAGGCTCCTCCCCACAAACCCTGTCCCTCCGGTGATGAGGATCTTCACGGTCAAGCTCCTTTGTTACTATATCTATCTCAAACCCGTACCGTTCTGCAATCTTTTCAAATGCTTTTTTTGGGCCTCTTCGCAAAGGACCTCTCAATAACACCGTCCGGGATTGGGGAACTTGAACCCCATGATCCATGAGACAGGAGAGTTTGAGAGGCCTCAGAAAGGGAGAGCAAGAGTTAGTCCAGGTTCTATGCTTTTATTCCGGATTATTGACTTTGCTAAAATTCTTGCGTATTTTAAGCCAAGAGTTAACCATCCTAAATCCACCGTTCAAGGCAACAAGGGAAGTCCAGTCCCTGAGCGACCATCCATGGTAGGAAGACGTTGAATCGTGGGGAAAAAGCTTCGTGGAGACGATCCCGGTTCCAAATTCTTCGGCATTCTCCCGGCTAAAGCTCTTTTTGGCCCTGTCCCGAACCCCTCACGGCCTGCTGGATTTGGCCACCCCCGCCTTGGGAGCCCTCCTCTGGCTGGGGAAATTTCCGTCTATACAGGTGACCGCTTTGGGTCTTCTGACCGCCTTTGCCGGGTACACTGCGGTTTATGCGTTGAACGACTTGGTAGACTATCGGGCGGATCGAGAGACCATTCGGCAGGGCGGACTCGATGATTGCGGGGGTGACCTGGACTCGGTATTTGTGCGCCACCCCATGGCCCAAGGATTGATGCGTTTTAAGGAGGGTCTCTGGTGGTCGGGGGTTTGGGCGATCGTGGCCCTGATAGGGGCCTACCAATTGAATCCCGTCTGTGCGCTTGTCTTCATTATCGGATGCATTCTGGAGGCCGTCTACTGCCTCTTGCTGGATGTCAGCCACCTGCGCACACTGTTGAGCGGTGCGGTCAAGACATCGGGAGGGATCGCTGGGGCGTTTGCCGTGGATCCCCATCCCTCTCCTCTTTTTCTGATCCTACTGTTCTCGTGGCTTTTTTTCTGGGAGATCGGGGGCCAAAGTGTTCCCAACGATTGGCATGATTTAGAGGAAGCCAAGTGGTTGCGTGCTAAGCCCATTCCCGTGCGGTATGGGCTCCATGGCGCGAGTGTGATCATTTTGGGTTTTCTGGCCCTCAGCGTTGCGTCGAGTGCTGTTCTCCTTGGGCTTGCTCCGGTCAGGCTATCCGTCCCCTTTGTAGCGATGGTCTTGGCTGCAGGCTTTTACTTTCTCCTCATCCCTGCCTTTCGGCTTTACCTGACCCAGACTCGACTCCAGACGTCGGTTCTCTTTAACAAGGCCAGCTACTACCCCCTGGCCGTGCTCGTCATTGTCTTGATTAGTCTGATGACCTGAGATTCAAGGGGATCGTCAGCATTGGGTAAGGAACTTGATCTAGGAACTGCAGCCGAGTTAGACTTTAAAAGGATTCGGTCTCTGTGAATTGTTCATCAGGACAAGCTCAAGGATCTCGACGATCGTGAGTCATCGCAAAGGGCAAGGGCTTCGGTTCGGGCATTGAGCCGTTAGCGCTTGTATGCTGCGCTGTTAAAACCCATGATGCAGGTGCGTGGGCAGCGAGTCAGGTGTACGCCTAGAATAAAGGCTAGTTTGTCCGTCAAAAGAGATGAAGGAGGAAGGATTTGTCCAGCGAAGAAAAAGAGATTGCTTTAGAGGAACTTGCACAGTCTAATGGATCGGGTGGCAACCCCTCCTTGGTTGCATACAAGGGGAGGGTGTACGATGTCAGTGAAAGCAAACTGTGGGCCGAGGGTGTTCACATGAAACGCCACAAATCCGGGGGAGACCTCACTGCGGCCATGGAGGCAGCCCCTCATGGCCCAGAGGTTCTGGAGCGCGTTCCGGAAAAGGGCCTCTTGAAGTCCGAAAAACCCGCAGACCGGCCCATGCCGAGGGCTTTGTCGAATCTGCTTTCCCGTTTTCCCATGCTTAGGCGCCACCCCCATCCCTCGGTCGTTCACTTTCCCATTGTGTTTCTCTTTTCCGCTCCCCTTTTCAACATCCTTTACGTTATCACAGGAACGAAGCCTTTCGAGATCACGGCGCTGCACTGTTTAGGGGGTGGAATTCTCTTTATGGTTCCCGCCATCCTCACCGGACTCTTCACGTGGTGGCTGAACTACCTGGCAAAGCCCATGAGGTCTGTGACTATCAAAATACTGCTCTCCCTTGTCTTGATGGCTGCCTCTATCGTTGCTTTTGTCTGGAGGCTCGCGGCTCCTGATCTTCTAAGCTCTTATGGGACTACAAGCATTATCTACTTTTTACTCGTCTTATCATTCATTCCTCTGGTGACCCTTATCGGCTGGCTCGGGGGTCTGATGACCTTCCCTATTGAGCGAGGTTAGGCTGTTCATTTTCTTAATGTAGATCCCCAGAATACCTACCCTCTCACGTTCCAGGCAACGTAAAGGGGCGAGGTTAACCTTTGCTAAGGCTTCCTTAAACTCTCGACTAACAAAACGATCCTGTTCAGGATGGAGAAAGACATGCTTTGTCACGAAGTTCTGATAGAAAGAAGGATACAATTCCTCAAAAAAATACATGCCCCCGCGTTTTAGGACTCGTGCAATTTCAGCAAGCCCACCCCGCCAATTAAGCGCATGATGCAAGACGCCAAAACTGAAAACGGCATCCAAAGCGTGGTCCCCGTATGGGAGGTGCTCCACGTCCCCCACACACAAGAAGATCTTTTTTCTTTGCACCGGGCTGAGGTATTTCTTGGCCTGCTGGATCATCTTGAGGTCCAGATCCAGGGCATGAAGGGTCCGGGGCTGAAATCGCTTAAGGAGGAGATCGGCCCCCGCACCCCGGCCGCACCCGACCTCCAAGACCACGGCCTCTGGACCCGGAACCCTCACCTTGTTCATCCAACGGATCAATTGGCTCTGGACCATGACACGCACCGGATTGTTGACTGCCCACCGCTCGGCCCAGTTTAGCTTCATCGACAACGCCTCTGTGAATCGAGTGGGTCGTTCCTCATAACCTGATGCCAACTCTGCATGATCCAGGCCCAATCCACTGGACCACCCCCTAAAGGGCGGGTTCTCTCCCGGATCTCATGTTTTGATCCCCAAATGGACAACCGCGATCCCATTGGTCAGCTTCTTTTGGGTGACTTGAGAAAATCCGATTCTCTCCAGAACACCGGTCAATTCTTCTGGCAGAGGAAACATCCGAATCGATTCGGGAAGGTAGGTGTATGCCTCCCAAGATCCAACCAGAATTCTGCCCACCAAGGGCATGATGGAGAAGGAGTAAAGATCATAAAGCCAGCGAAACCAGGGGGCAGTGGGTTTCGAGAATTCCAGACACATCAGCTTTCCTCCGGGTTTCAATACCCGGTGCATTTCTTGAAATCCCCGTTCCATGTGGGTCAAATTCCTGATGCCAAACCCCACCATAGCCGCGTCAAAGGTTTGATCTGCGACGGAGAGTTGCTCCGCGTCCCCTTGGACGTACATAATTCTCCGCGTAAGCGAGGACTCGGCCACCTTGGACTTACCCGCGTCCATCATCGACCGATTGATATCATACAGGGTCACCCGACCGAAGGCTCCAACAGCTCTGGCCGCCAATATTGCCAGATCTGCAGTTCCACCGCACACATCGATAACCCGATCCCCTGGTTTTAGTCCTAACATCTCGATGGCAGTCCCCTTCCAAAGGTGGTGGAGGCCAAAGCTCAAGATGGTGTTTGCGAGATCGTACTTAGCGGCTACCGTATTGAAATGGTGCTGAACCAATTTCACCTTCTCAGTCTCGGCAACCGGTCGATATCCGAAATAGACCACCTTGCCTCGATTCGCCAAGTCCCGCAACGGTTGTTCCATCAACTTCCTCTCGCGACTCCTCACGGAGTTTGTCTCGCCATTGTCTTCATTGTGGTTCAGTCACTTGGTCGCACCATATCAAGGAAGGATTCTCTCTGTCAACAGGCTGAGTTCTCCCCTCGATATTGAGAGACGTGGGTCACCCTCAATAGGGGGTCGTCACTGAAAAATGTCCCTGGAGCGAACATTACGGAGTTTTTGGGGCTACCCGTCTTGGCGAAGAGCCTGTCCTGAGCTTGCCGAAGGAGAGTGTCCCCGAAGGGGCGAGATTCCGCTGTCTGAGGCCGCTAGGCCGAGTTCGGAAGATCGAACGACCGAGCCTTAGAACGGGTCAAAAACTCTGTACAGAGAGCGCAGGAGGGGTTTTTCAGTGACGAGTGGGTAGCCGCAGATCGTGGCTCTCACAGCAACGACGGGTTTCAGCAAGAGCGGCAAAAAAGCACCTTGACATGCTATCTACAATGTTGCTAATTTGGCCAATAGGCGGTTTTCAGCCCGTTCCAACCGAGAAAAGGGGTTTCGAAGAGACGGGCAGACTCCCGTTCATAACCCGGTTAGAACCGGCCAGAGGCGGTAGACCAAAAGACGAGGGGAAATGATCGGACTGAAGGAGATCGA
>JABAOF010010798.1_pt3 | contig 10016 bp, 10 predicted proteins | sample 7062171 | NCBI WGS metagenome assembly JABAOF01 (sample SAMN14538628, study PRJNA623070) | marine sediment metagenome | biome: marine biome [ENVO:00000428]; feature: marine pelagic biome [ENVO:01000023]; material: deep marine sediment [ENVO:00002113] | place: India: Gulf of Khambhat ...
AATGTCAAATGTTAAGACGCGACCCCTATCTTGCTTACCTCTTGCTCGAACTTTTCAGGTATTTGAGGAATTCGGCGTCTGTGGAGAGCAGCATCCAAGTCTCTTTATCCAGGCTGGCGATGTACGTTTCCAGAGTCTTCATGAATTGATAGAATTCAGGATCCAGATTATAGGCCTGTGCGTAGATCCGCGTCGCTTCAGCATCCGCTTTACCCTGGATTTCCTGGGCCGTCCTGTAAGCTTCGGAAGTGATTCTTTTCAGCTCCCGCTCTTTTTCACCACGGATCTCAGCGCTTTTTCCGTCTCCTTCAGAACGGTACTTGGCGGCAATCCTCTGTCTTTCAGAGATCATCCGGTCAAACTGCTTTCTCTGGACTTCTTCCACGTAGTTGACTCTTTTTATCCTGACGTCTTTGAGTTCGACCCCAAATTCCGGAGTGATTTCAGAAGATTTTTCCAGGATGATCTGAGCAATCTGTTCCCGGCCTGTATTGATTTTGGGAATGGCAGAAGCGATGTCAAGCTCCTCCAATTCTTCTGTGAGTTCGAATTCGCGGTTTGAAGAACGGACAATCTCGATTAAATCATAATTGGCTATCGCATTTCTTGTCTCACTGTCTATGACATCATCGAGTCTTGATTGAGCATTTCTTTCATCCCTCAATCTCTGGAAGAAAACCAGGGGATCGCTGATCTTCCAGCGGGCATAAGTATCCACCCATATGTATTTTTTGTCTTTGGTCGGGATTTCGTTGGGATCTCCATCCCATTCCAGCCAGCGCTTCTCGAAGTAATTGGCTTTTTGGATGAAGGGGACTTTCATGTGCAATCCTGGTTTGGTGATGGCATCCCCGATAGGTTCGCCGAACTGGGTGATGATCACCTGGTTGGTTTCTGAGACCTTGTAGAATGAGTTCAGGAGGACGATGAGAATGAGGAAAACCAAGATACCGATGAGAATATTGACTGTTGGTTTACTCATTTTTTCACCTCCTCTCCCAAATTCAACAAGGGCAGGATGTTTTTCTGCTCCTCATCAAAGATAATCTTTTTGCTGATTTTGGGAAGGATCAGGTTAATGGTCTCAAGGTAAAGCCTCTTTCGAGTCACCAGAGGTGCACGAGCATACTCTCTGTAAATAGATGTGAATCGGCTGGCATCACCCTGAGCATTATTCACCCGCTCCATGGCATAACCCTCAGCTCCCCTGATCATCTGTTCAGCCTCACCTGTCGCTTTGGGGATTTCCTGGTTGTATTCTGCGTAAGCTTCGTTTATTTTTCTCTCTTTTTCTTGGAGGGATTCGTTGACTTCGTTGAAAGAAGGCTTGACCGGATCAGGAGGGTTGACATCCTGAAGCTTGAGCTGGTTGACTTCGATGCCGATTTCATACAGGTCGCAAAGGCCTTGGAGTTCTTCCCTGGCCTCTAATTCTATTCTGGCTCTTCCCACGGTAATCACTTCGTCAACTGAATTGTCTCCGACGACTTTTCTTACCACCGCTTCATTCATGTAGCGAAACGTGCTGTCCACATCCCTTATTTTGAACAGGTAGTTATAGGCATTTTTAATTTTGTACTGCACGATCCATTCCACAACGGCCACGTTTAAATCACCTGTGAGCATCATGGCTTCCCTCAGAGATTCGGGAGTGACTCTGTACTCTGTCCGGATTCCAGGCTCGATGGTTCTGAAGCCAAACTCCATTTTGAGCTGTCTTTGAACAGGAACTTTCTCCAGCTGCTCAATTCCCAGAGGTATCTTGAAATGAAGACCGGGTTCAGTCGTCCTGACAAACTTTCCGAACCGGAGGATGACACCTATTTCTTCCGGGCTTATCTGGTAGACTGAACCGGCGATAATGATGAGAATAATCACTGCCACGACAATGAGTTTGATCACCCCTGCTTTGATTTTGGGGAGTTTAATTTCCAGATTAGGAAGATCGTTACTCATATAAACCTCCTTACATTGGATTGAATGCAGTTATGATAACACAGCTTTGTTCTGAGATAAAGAAGAGAACGAGAACATTCTTCATATTTAACATACTCTTTTTCAAAGCCGTTTATTCGATAGAAAAATAGAGTTTTTCCCTAGTGCTGTGAGGGATGTCATTGCGAGCGAAGTGCGGCAATCTCAACCTGAATGGTGTCGTTGCGAACAAAGCATAGCAATCCCCTATGGAAAAAGTGCATTTATTTTTACGAGATTGCTTCACTCTGTTCGCAATGCCATTTTGTTTTGTGTCATTGCGAGCGCAGTGCAGCATAACTGGCTGTTTGATAGTTTCTGTTGTTTTGTTTCTCTTTTTCAGCTGTTGACCTTGCTGTTTTGGGTGTGATACTCTCATTTCGGGCTGTCAGTGGGTGAAAATTGGGAAAAATCAGACAACATTTAATGTTCTCCCCAAAACCTAATTCTTATAAATTAAAAGCCAGATAGTTTTTCCAATGTTTTCAGACATGTCAAAAGCCTTGGTCATCATCATTTTTCTAGCTTTTTCGCTTTTTCTAATATTTAAAAAGATATTTAAAATCCGTTTTTCTTACGATTCTTACAGCAATTACATGTGGATATTTACCTTGATATTCGCCGTATCTGAGAGTGTCTCCTTTGAAATAGCCATCTGGATTCTGGCGTTTCTTTGTTTTATAGCTTTGCGAGAGTATTTCACTCTAGTGGATATTAGGCTCCAAGACCGCTGGGGTATTTTGGGGGCTTATCTCTCGATTCCATTCATGATTATTTTTATCCAGTTCGACTACTATGGAATATTCATCATCTCAATTCCAGTTTATGCTTTTCTTGGCATCCCTTTCCTTGTAACGTTAGGAGGGAAGGAGATCAAAGGGACTCTTCTGTCTATAGGAATTATTGACTTGGGGCTATTCCTTCTCGTTTACTGCGTCGGACACATTGGCTATCTATTGCTTTTTTCCACATGGTGGGCAATCATGCTAGTTCTCAATGTAGCCATTTGTGACCTTATCGCCATCCTGATGAAGAAAAGCAAGGGCCATCGCTGGAGAAATGTCTTAATCCAATATTTCGTCTCGGCTCCGATTATTGTCATACTCACTCTGGCCATATCATATTGGACAAAGATACCATGGCTGCATTGTATATTTCTGGGGCTCCTAATTCCTGCATTAGTCGCCATTGGACGTCATACCATAAGATATATTGAGAAAGATATTGGAATCAGCAGTGATCAACTCCGCCCAGGAAGAGGCCAGGTGATTGACAACCTCAGGTCACTACTTTATGCGGCGCCAGTAGTTTTCCATTATCTTCGGTTTTTTTCCATGAGATCCGATGCGTTCTAGAATGAGGAAGCTCAGCAGCCTCTTTTCACTACGAGTTTTAATTCATCTGATTTTACTCAGGCCTTTCCTGAAATTGCTCTTTGGGATTAATGTTGCAGGAAGAAAAAACCTCCCTTCTCTGGAGCAGTATATTATTGTTGCTAACCACAACAGCCATCTGGACACTTTGCTATTGTTCAATACGATACCGGTTAAACATATCCTGAGAACTCACCCAGTCGCAGCCGAAGAATATTGGTCTAAATCGAAAGCCATGTTCAAGCTGGTGAATTACCTGTTCCGTCCCATCTGGGTCGTGAGAGACCAGAAAGTAGAGGATCCTCTGAAAGAGATGAAACAAGCGTTGGATTCCGGTCATAATCTCATCATATTTCCTGAGGGTACAAGAGGAGCACCCGGACAGATAGGAAGATTCAAGACCGGGGCTGCCAGGCTCGCAGTAGAATACAGAAGCATCCCAATTATCCCTGTTTTTCTCTCAGGACCCGAAAAAGCATTTCCCAGAAAAAGTTCCCTCCCGATTCCGATATGGAACAATGTTACCATCGGCCCCCCTCAAATGTTCGAAGGAGACACTTTGGACATCACATTTTCCTTAGAAAAAATGATCCGGGAGCTATCTGAATCAGAGACCGCAAAAAGACACAAGAGACATAAACGCCCAAAGCCTGCATTCGCGTTTGCCGTATTGGGAATCGATGGTTCAGGTAAAAGCACGCTTTCTAGAACAGTATCGAAAAGGTTATCTGATATCTTTCGTGTATGCTTGGTCAGTGACAACCTAGAATTCTACGAGAATAGAAATCAAAAAGAGCTTCAGCATTTGCTGACCGAGAAAGCCAGAGAAACACTGGGTAGATATGCCAAGAGAGCAAAATCATTGAAGCGTTATAAGATTCCAAAACTAGCAGAGCTTCTGCTCAGGGACCATATTATGGGTGAAGTGCAAAGATGGTACACACCCGATATCATTGTCCAGGATGGATGTCCTTTGCTCAACCTGACGGCATGGGCAAAATTATACAAAAAAGAATATTTCAATACAAAGGATTGCTCCAAAGTGATTAAGGTTCTCACTGGGAAAAGGGAAGAAATCAGGAAAGATGATCCCGTATTTACAAAGTTTCGCGAGCTGGCTGCTCTAAAGCGTTTCAGGCTTGACCATATGAGGCTCCCAGATGCCGTAATCTTTCTTGATGTGGCACCAGCTGTTTCCATCCAGAGAATCCAAGGCAGGGACGAGCAAAGGCAGGTCCATGAAACAGAGGAAAAGTTAGCTAAGCTGCGGGAAGGCTATCTCTTAGTAATCCAAGTCGTAGAGAAAGATTTCAATATTCCGACCCGTATCCTCAATGGAGAATCGGAAATCGATAAAGTGACGGCATCTGCCATGGAATTCTTCAAGGAACTCCATTTAAAGGAACCTAAACATGAGCAACAGTCCGATTGAAGTAATCGCAACAACGATATCTGGCTCAATCAAAGACTGGGGGAAGGTCCAAAGAATTATTCCTCTATTCAGAAAGCTTGGAAGAGCAGATGTCTCTCTTCATGCGGTCGATAGCCATGCAGAAGCCAGGCAGCTGACCCATGATCTCGTTGTGAAAGGACAGAGAACCATAATATCGGCCGGAGGTTCTGGCACATTTAACAGAGTCCTCGAAGGGTGCATCGATTCCAATGTTGGGCTTAAGAACATCACTCTCGGTTTCCTTCGAAAAGGATCAGCTGATCTCATCGGAAAGACATTGGGAATGCCTGATGATATAGAAAGCGCGGTAGAGGTTTTTGTTGCATCGCTGGCCAAAAGAAGAATTGTGAAGTGTGATGTCATACAGGCAGTAAGTGGAAAAAAGGGTACAAGACCTCGCCACTTTGTGGGCTATGGAGGAGCGGGAATCTTTGGCAGGATTCCTCACTACACCGAACACCGTTTTACTAAATATTACAAGGGAATATTGGGTCAGTTGTTTGGCGATCTGGGACCATTTTTTATTGGCGCAATGCTATCTATTCTGGATAAGGTGATCAGGCAGGTGGGAAGAAAAAAGACGGCCTGGAGGATAACAGTAGATGGCAAAGAGGCCTCACAAGGCTACTATCAAGCAATGATTATTGTGAATGGAGACTTAGGCCCTGACTTTCCTCTTGCAAAGTCAGTCCCACTCGGATCTGGAGACTTCTATTTATTCGCTATCAGAGACATCGGATTGCTCAGCTTGCCCGGCCAATTCAAGCGTGCCTGGGATTCTTCCATCATAGACCAGCCCGAACTTTGGGGATTTGAAACTTATCGTGTAGAAAAATCCTTGAGGATTGAACCTGATAAAGAAAAGCCTTTTCCAGTCAATGTAGATGGTTCGACTATGACCTGCTTGCATTCAGCTTCTTTCCGAATCGTCGATCAGATAAACCTGATATCAAAATAAGAAGAAGAAAAAAGAGTGTATTAATCCCAGCCTTTTCTGCTTAAAGTTTTAATAACTCATGGATTTTAAAAAGTAATCTCCTTCTTTAATTTATTTCCTCAGCTATGCTGCAACTTTCTTTATTGCCCGGTTTTTAGATAGATATTTAAAAAAACGCGGAAAGATAAGATGTACAATCTCTGAGTTAATAATTGATTTTAAAAAACATCAAGATAAGGGTTCTCATTAAGTCTCACAACGAGGTCAAGAATTTTTCTAACCTTTAACAGCCAGTTAATCTCAACCTGAAAGGTGTCATTGCGAGCGAGACGCGGCAATCTCAACCTGAAAGGTGTCATTGCGGGCGCAGCGCGGCAATCTCAACCTTTCATTAGTGAGATTACCACTGAGCATTAAAAGAGTTAGAGAAAGAATCAGGAAGGCGAGTACTGAATAATTCTGATTTCTGTTGGTTCAACTCCTTGGACCGTTTTTTTCCCCTGATAAGCGTGAATTTTACGCGTATTTCATAACAATGAATCAATCGCCCTATCCAAATTCAAGAGAGAGGTATGATGGACATTCATTTCGGATGGTTCAAGAGATTCCATGGCTTTTAAACCGCTTCCTGTGATGACAAGGACAATCGGATCTTCCTTCTCGAGCTTGATTTCCCTGGAAAGTTTTATCAGCCCGGCTAGAACAGTCGCTGAAGCTGGTTGACAGAAAATCCCTTCGATTTCCGCCAGCATTCTCTGTGATTCTAAGATGTCTTCATCTGAAACATCGATGAGCATTCCGTTGTGATCCCGAATCAGTTTAAGAGCTATGTTTCCTCCTGGAGGATCTGGATTGGATATGGCATGAGCGATTGTTTCTGCTTTTTTTATTCTCTTTACCTTAGGATTTCCAGATGCAAAAGCTTGGACAATGGGCGAGCACCCTCTGACTTGAACTCCAACGATTGTGGGGAAGTTCTGGATGAGGCCTTCCTGTTTGAGGTCGGTGAAAGCTCTGATGAGCCCGGTTAAATGACCTCCTGCGCTCACGGGAACGAAGAGATACCGGGGAACTCGGTCTTTGAGTTGATGGAAAATCTCGAATCCTGTGATCTTATAGCCTTCGATACGAAAAGGATCGACTGAATTCATAAAATAGATTTTGTGCTTGTTCCCTAAGGAAAAGCTCTGAGTGAATAACTCTCCGTAATCTCCCTTGACCTTGATGAGAACCGGATTGTGTATGCCTGACATGAGCAGTTTATCTCTAGGTGTATCTTCTTTGAGAAGAACTAGCGTGGTCAAACCGGCCTTGGCTCCGTAGGCAGCAGTTGAAGAGGCCATGTTTCCTGTGGATACGGTCCCGATTCTTCTTATTCCCATGGCTGTTGTTTTCTGGACGGCCACGGCTGTTCCCCTGTCTTTGAAACTGAGAGTCGGATTAGTTGCTTCATTTTTAATAAAGACCAGAGGAAGATTGAAGTCTTTTGTCAGGCGGTCGAGTTTGACAAGAGGAGTATTTCCTTCTCCCAAACTGAGACTCAGGTCGATCTGAGAGAGCGGAAGGAAATCTAGGTACTTTTCCAGAGAAGCGCTTTTTTCCAGGGAAATGGTTCTTTTTTTCTGAGGAGTAGGGCAGAGGAGAGGCTCCTGGCATTCGGGACAGAAAGGATAAAAGAGATCTAGGGGAAATTTTTTCTGGCAGAAGAGGCATTCCAGTGATTCTATTTCTCTCATCAGACATCAGTGTATAAAATTAGCTGCGCCGCTGTAAAGATGCAATCCTGAAGTTCGGCCATCAATGGGGTCAGGGCTCGACATGAGACATTTTTAAATACTTGTGCATCCAAACTTTCCATTTTATGTTGGATTTTTTCTGCCCAAAGTCGCACCCTAAAGCCATACAACTCACTCCTTACAGCATTCCTCTTGGTCTTGTCCAACACGGGGAGCTCTTCCTGCCTCCTCGGATGCGGTTTGTAAATTTAAGAAATCCCATGTAAAATCAAGCCTCTAGAGTTCGTTTTCAAATGAAAGATGATGAATTTTTCATGCGTCAAGCCCTTGCGGAGGCTCAAAAGTCCTTAAAAAAGGATGAAGTGCCGGTCGGGGCTGTCCTTGTCTTTGAGGAAGAGATTGTGAGCCGTGGCCATAATGAGCCCATCGACAAGAACGATCCAACTGCCCATGCTGAAATGGTCGCGATGAGGAATGCAGGCTCAAAAAGGAAAAATTACAGGCTGTCCGATTGTGACCTGTATGTTACACTCGAGCCATGTGCCATGTGCCTTGGTGCGGCCGTGCATGCGAGAATCAGAAAACTGGTTTTTGGGGCGATTGACCCAAAAAGTGGGGCAGTGGAATCGGTCATGAAGTTTCCTCTGGAGAGAATGAATCACAGAGTTGAGGTTGTTGGCGGTGTTTTAGCTGATGAATGCAGCCAGATTTTAAAAGATTTTTTTAGAAAAAAGAGAAAATCCAAGAGAGAATAACTCTTGAGGGATTGAAGAAGAAACAAGTATTATTATGAATGAGATGGAGAGGTGGCCGAGTGGTTGAAGGCGGCGGTCTCGAAAACCGCTATACTGTGAATGCAGTATCGTGGGTTCGAATCCCACCCTCTCCGCCAGTGATACACATGCTTTCGTGCAATTTGTTGATTATTTCTTTCCAGTCAGCCGAGTTTCGTTTGTTGTTCGGTCCTGTGGGCTTTGCATTTTTGTGGGGGTATTTGATGGAATCACATAATATACGAGATCAATGAAAGGAGATTTGTATCAAATAAAGCATATTGTATTTTAATAGTTATATTTTAAGGAGAAACTAGTAATGTCCAATCGAAAGATAATTGGATTTATTGTATTTATTATCTTTTTATTTGGCTTGATGTCCCCATTCCTTTGCGCGGAAGACACAAAGACTTCAGCAGATGAAAGATATCTGGAAAAAGTATACCGTTCAAAACTTGACGGCACTCTGCAGCCATATATTATCAAGCTTCCTCAAAACTATGATAAGCAAAAAAAATACCCACTTATTGTATATCTCCACGGCAGCGGTAGTGATGAAAAAACCATCTATAAGGTTCCATATTTTTTCCCAGATGAATTTTTTGGTCTGTCTGTAAACGGACGGGGCCCAGCCACCGACTATTGTTACAACAATGCTCAGGATGATATAGCAGAAGCGATCGCAGAAGTAGTAAAAGATTATTCAATAGATCAGGAAAATATGATTTTAAGCGGTACATCAATGGGTGGTTTTGGTGTATATCGTACCTTTTTTGAAACTCCCGAAAAATTTAAAGCAATAGCCTCCTTCAGCGGTCTTCCGAAAGGTAAAATAGCAGGTCCAGAACAACCCAATTTTTTAAAAGCACAGTATTTAAAAAACTTCAAAAACCTTTATATATTCATCTTTCACCAAGTGCATGACCCGCTCTGTCCATATGAGATGGTTGAAAAGTCAGTGAAAATTTTTCAAGAAAACGGGGCTATTGTGGAATTCTATCCTGAGAACACCAAAGGGCATGGTAATCCCAGCCCAGAAACTATCAAGGAATATCACCAATGGCTTAGGAAAGTTATCAAGCAACAAAAACACCAGAATAATTGGAAATATCCAAAAATAAAATCAAAAAAGTAATGGGGATACAAAACATATTAGGTCAGATTTTTAAAAATATAACCCATGCATGAACACAGGAACGCCCGTTGCGAGGCTTCCTTTTCGGCCGCTTCTTCCTCGGATAAAACTGGTACTCATTGACGTGTTTTCATAGCGGATATTAACGCTTCCTCATTTTTATGTCGGTTTGTTTTGTGGACAGTGACTCGTGGGCGCACCGGTTATGCGCATTTTAGAATAGAAAGACTGATGAAAAAAATAATATTAATATTTATGTTGATATTTCCCCAAGTCCTAAACGCAGAGACACTAATATTATCATATTTTATTAAAGAAAATAATCAAACAAAGTGGATATTGTGGAATCCACAAAGTGATAAATCCAGGATTTATGGAGTTTACGATAATATATCAAATATTATTTTTGATAGTGAAAAATCAAGAGTCATATATGAGAAAGCTGATGGTGTATATCAAGATTCATGGCCATATGGTAATAATGAAAAATTAATATTAAGAGATTTGCCTATAGATGAAATAAAAAAAAGGGGCTGGGGATTTTGGTGGATAGATAAAAATACAAATAAGTTTATGAGAGCTTATTTAGAAGAGGTTAATGAAAGTAATCAAAAGGAATATGACAGGCTTGTAGA
>JABAOF010060378.1_pt1 | contig 10005 bp, 12 predicted proteins | sample 7062171 | NCBI WGS metagenome assembly JABAOF01 (sample SAMN14538628, study PRJNA623070) | marine sediment metagenome | biome: marine biome [ENVO:00000428]; feature: marine pelagic biome [ENVO:01000023]; material: deep marine sediment [ENVO:00002113] | place: India: Gulf of Khambhat ...
GCATCCACGCCTTTTCCCTTTAAATACTCCAGGTATTTTTCCGGGGTGAATTTGTGTGGATGTAGATATATGTAGTGGTAGACTTCTAAATCGAAGGGTGATAAGCCCTCTGGATTGTACTCTTCAATTGTCCAGTACTCATAAAGAGAGAAACCGTATGTATACCACTCATAGATTGGATAAAAAATCAAAAAAAGTATTATTATGACGATCAGTAATTTGAGCTTATTTCTCAACGCCATACCTCAGGATATTTTGCGTTTTTCTTTCGAAATCAAATCTAGTTTTTTACCTAAATTCTTTACTTCGTATACCTCTATTGTCTTTATTGTTGTTGTATCCTCTTTTTTTAAAGCTTCGTTTTGTAGTATGGACCAGATGAACATTTTTTTGTAACTATCCTCGTTCTCTACGGCAGGTCCGTGTACCAATTCAAGATTGGAGAATCTGACTATCGGTAAGGCCTGAACACCACCGTACCTTGAGACCACGCCGAGAGCACTAATGTAAGAATGTACATCTTCGATGTCATCCACCGAGTAAGTCATTATGTTAATATAGATGCCGAGTTTTTCGGCTGTTTCTTTAACTTCAGACATTGCAGCCTTCGCAGGCTTACAGGGTTTACAGAACCTACTCGTAATAAATATAACATCCACACTTTTAAAATCTAACCTCTTTAGATCAGATACCTCCACGGTTTGCCAGTCCTTACTCTCTTCACCGGTTTTGATACATCCAATAGAAGCCAAAATTATGAGCAAAGTTAATAATCTTCTCAATAAATCACCTCATGTTATACCAAGACAAGATAAGCAAGGTAGACTTGCAATTGTCCTTGACCAGTAGTGTTGCTTAAATATAATCCCTACAACCATTAAAGAAATACCTATAAACAATATTAGTAGTATAATCCACCTATTCTCCATGTAGATCCAATGACCCCCCAAAGATAAAAAAGTTTCTGGTGGTAAGTATGTTGACTGCATTAGGAATAATTATGCTCTTACTCTCTTTCTCAACACCTTTAACAGATATCCAACAAGAATACTTCGATCTCGTAAGAAAGATTGATAGCGATATGATAGAGTTAGAAAATCTTGATTCAACTGTTAAAACTACACAAGAAATAATCGATAGCTACGAAAGACTTAATGATTCCTTAAAAATGAGAATAATTTTGTTTTCTATCTTAGACCTCATTTTGGTCGCATCATTAATCATTTTGTGGAGGCGATATATATCTGGCTCTTAGCATTGTTGCTGATAAACGTATCTTTCTCGAACTACGTTAATGTTACACTTTATAACCCAAATTCTACGGTCATCTATAATCCCATCGTGGAATACGATGGTAATGCATATTACTTACCAAATATAGATGAAGGTGAGTTTTATTCAGTTTATCTTATACCAGATAAGACTTTTACCCTTAAAGTTGTTTATGAGTGGATAGAATGTAATGAAACTTATTGTCCAGTTTTACCGAACAGGGTCTCGTCGTGGAATAAAGATTATAGGTGGAGAGGGAGCGGATATATTGATATTGAGAAGCTTAAGAACCTTAATATTAAAAAGAAGGATGAATTAAAAACATTAGAAGAAAATAGAGAGACATTGGAAATTAAGTTAGAGACATTAAATGAGTACAAAAACAATTTAAAAGAATTCTATAAAAAAATCGTTTACGTAGAAAAGATAACTAGATATGTGTCCATTGCATTAGTGGGGGTTTTTGTATGCCTCGTTTTGTATATATTTTTACGCTCTATTTTATAGTTTTTTACACACTCATTCCTAGTTTTTCTTTAGAAGTGGAAATATATACGGATAAGCAAGTTTATGCGCCAAATGAGATTGTAACAGTGTTTATAACAACAAAAGAGCCTGAAGACACACCAGTTTATGTATCTCTCGTGAATGTAACTGTTGAATCCCCCTACGGTATTATTGAAACGAAAGATCAGTCCACAAGATATGTAGGATGCGTTATAAAGACATTCCGCCCCGGAAGAAAGGGACTCTGTACCATAACAGCGGATTTCAAAAAGATTTCTGTTTCAAGAAATATCGCCATATCCCAAAGGGATACATTTTTCGATGACCTAAAAAAGTTAAGAAACCCAGTTGAGATAATCATATTCTCTAAAGAGAAATGTGCGGAGTGTCCCGTAGCGAATAAAATTGTTGAGAATGCTAAGATAATTAACTCCGAAAAAATAAGTGTTCGTGGTTTTGACATAGATAAGTCCAAAGAAGCGGTTAAACTGGGAATATATGCTTCGCCCACCGTCGTTATAAATAATGAAAAGAAGATTGTCGGATGGCATGGTTATGAAGAGTTTAGAGAGGATTTAAGGCGAGAAATTTTAGAAGAAGGAGGAATAGAAGAAGGAAAAAAACCTATATTCTTGCTTACCATCCCCCTTGCTATTGCCGGTTTTATTTTCCTATTGCTTTTTCTTAAATCTCTATTGAATAAAAAAGAGGCAAACTAACTTATTAATTCTCCAGCTTCCTCAAATTTTATCTCTTCTTTAAAAAGCTTTCCTAAAATATCTATCACTTCTTTTGCCTTAACCCTAATTTGATTCATGGTATCTCTGTCTCTAATCGTCACAGTATCTTCTCTCAAAGTTTCATAATCGCATGTGATGCAGAAAGGACAACCTATTTCATCTGCTCTTGCATATCTCCTTCCGATGGAGCCTCTATCATCATATAGGACATTGAATCCGCTTATCTTTAATTCTTTATACATTTCCCACGCATAGGTATCCAAACCATCCTTTTTCATCAGGGGATATACCTCTACGTCTATCGGTGCTATTGCTCTGGGAAATTGGAACCAAACCCAGTCTCTGTCATATCCCTTGTCCCTGAAGCAATGTTCTAGCACACAGTATATGCTCCGTTCTACACCAAAAGAGGGCTCTACGACATGAGCAATTAGTCTTTTACCGTTGTCTTCAATGCTTAGATCTACACCACTATGCTTCCCATGGTTCCCTAAGTCGTAGTCTCTTCGATAAGCGTTGCCCACTATCTCTATAACCCCTCCTTCTAATTCTATTTCTAGATCCCAGTTTCCACCACTGTAATGAGGAGTTTCTTCGGGTAGCATATGCCTAAATCTGAATTTTTCCCATGGTATTCCAACTTTGGTGTAGAATAGGGTTTCTAGTGCGAGATAATACGCCATGAATTTGTTTGGTAATATTTCCTTTTCGTACGCCTCCTTTGCGATTATCTCCAATATTTTTGTATCTTCTTTCTTCTGTTCTTCCCTTGTAAGAAGTCTTAATTTTATATTCTCTTTCTCCTCAAAACCCGGATGCTCGTTGATTCTGTCTGGATTTACGAACATCTCAATTTCCATCTGTCCAAACTCTCTCAGTCTAATAAGACCTTTTCTTGGTGAGACTTCGTTTCTCATAGATTTTCCAATCTGTGCTATACCAAAGGGAAGTTTTTGACGCATCGAAGTAGCTGTTCTCTTGAAGTCTAAGAACATTATCTGGGCTGTTTCAGGCCTCATATATGCTATACTTCTCTTGCTACCTACATGTGTCCCCAGCATAAGGTTGAAGACCTTTACATCTGCTAATTCTCCACCACAACTTGGACAATTTATGGAGTTATCTCTTATTATCTTAGTCAACTCCATTTCATCCAATCCCTCTACAAATTGACCAGTTTCCTCTTCTATAAGATGATCTGCTCTAACTTCTTCTTTACAGTCTTTACACTCGACTACAGGATCTACGAAATGGTCTACATGTCCTGATGCCTTTAAAACTGGGAAAGGTAGTACTACAGCGCCGTCTACCATGAATACAGGAGGATCAATCTCGCTTTTTACGAACATATCAGTCCATAATTTGAGGAGTTTTTCTTTCAAAAGAGAACCAATGGGACCAAAGTCATATACGCCCGCGAATCCGCCGTATATCTCAGCGGTTGGGAAGACGAAACCTCTTCTAATTGAAACCTCCATAACTTTATCTAGTTTAGTTTTTTTAGCCATTTCAATCACCAATCACTCCAAATAATCTAAAAATATTCTTACCAAATCTATATCTTTAACCACACCTTCTATTCTTCCTTCAGCATTTATTACTGGTAGAACATCGATTTTTGACTTTTTCATTCTTTTTGTACACTCTTGAATCGGCGTCCTTTTTGTTACCTTCAAGACTTCTTTGTTAATTATATTTTCTACAAACAGATCAGGAATCTTGAATTTTTCTTTTACTACGTAATGTTTATTTTTACTGTCAATCCTCTCCCAAGTCCAAAGATCACCGTCTGATATCGTTGAGAAATTCACGATTGTGTCCTCAGATTCCTCCTCTAAAACTGACACAAAATCTTTTTCTGAGACAACACCAGAATATTTGCCATCACTTTCGACAGCGATAAGACTTCTTTCACCTGAGAGTCTTAGAATCTCTAATGCAACGGATAGAGGAGTTTTAGACCATACTATGGTACATTTCCTCGTCATGAAATCCTCTACCGTCATTTTTATTTCAGTTTTGGGAATGACTTTGGTTACAATGTCATGAACGGATACTAGACCAACTAACTTGTCCCCATCTACTACAGGAAGTCTCCTGAATCCTTTTTCCACCATGATTTTCGCTGCCACTTTTATATCGTCATCTGAAGAAACAGTTATGGGTTCCCTAACCATAACTAGAGCGAGTTGCTCTTCCTCCGGGTTTTTGGCTATGTCAGATCTTGTAACTATTCCCATAAGTTTCTCTGTATCCTCCTTTACGACCGGTAGAGAAGATATGTTATATTTTTTCATTATCTCAATAGCTTCTAAGGTGTTACTTGGGACCTTTACGGTTGTAGGATCGGTAATCATTATCTCTTTTACCAGCATTGATAGTCACCAACTTTATGCCTCATTCTAATTTCTGTTATCATATATAAAGTATATCTGACACGCCGCAGATCTAACGAGGCACGTTGCTCTTTTTTATCCGATGTAAATCATTTGCATATTAAAATTTTACCATTTCTAATCACTTGATGAATATATTCCCCCCTTCCTCTAGAAACCAGACCTAATATTGGGTCTTTTGCCCATTTCAGTTCCCTGTTTGGATTCATTACGACTAAATTTGCTTTTTTACCCTCTTCAATCGGACCAAAATCATCTAATTTCAATACTCTAGAAGGATTTATAGTTATTGCCTTTAAAAAAGGCTTAGGATCTATAGCACGTTTCGAAATATAACTGTAAAAACGAAAAGAAAAACGCATCTCTTCGAGTATATCTGGTGTATTAGTCATGGCATTGTCCGTTCCCAGACAGAGGTATTTAGCGTTTAGTAAATCAACCGGGGGAAATCCTAAACGAAAATAGAGATTACTTCTTGGGCAAATGACAACTGGGACATCTTTCTTTAATACATAGTCAACCTCATACTCGCTCGCTTTGGTTAGGTGTACCAGAAAATCCGGTTGATATTTCATACATTCCATTAATTCGTTGGAAAAGAGTTCACATGCATGAATCCCGAGCAACTTATTTCCCCTTTTAATGCTCATTTTTTCAAGTTCTTCTCTATCATAGTCTCTTATAGAACTAATTCCCCAACCGTCAGCGTATTCGATAGTATCATAGTCGCCATTGGGTCTGCCGAGGATTATTCCATTAAGCGGATAGTACTTTAATGCCTCTTTCAATAAAACCATGCCATTCTTCCCGCCTTCTCTAAAGTCGCAGAAAGCTAGAGTTCCACAACTAAGCATAATATCTAAGGAATTTTTAATACCCTGTATGAGATCCTCTCTGCTCTTTTTCTCGAATAATTTATGTTTAATACCCTTTGGACCAACGCACTCTTCTAAATTTAGATTGTAACAGCGTTCAATGAAACAAGAATCCCCAATGTGAGTATGGGCGTTTATAAAAGGGGGCAAAACCCATCTTTTTTTCATATCTATACCATAAAAATTAGATCCTTCCCCTATTTCTGTTATCTCATCACCTTTTATTTTTAAATATCCTAAACGAGGCTCTAAATCTTGAGAATAAAATATTAAAAGGTTTTTCAATATCATCTTTCGCCCTTCACATGGTTTTTTCTTGCATTCCCGCACTCCTAATCCCTTTAAGATTTCCCGAGGGTATTTATAGGATAAAAGTTTTTATAGATATTGATTGCTGTGGGTGATCATATGGTAAAAGCAAAGGGTAAAAAGGAGAAAACACAATTACCATCTTCGGCTGCTGGATTAGTCAGATACATGGACGTGGAAGAATCGAAGATACATATAAGTCCAGAGGCAGTTATTGGATTTACTCTTGTTCTTGTTGGGGTGGAAATTGCCATCCATTTGTTAGGCATTTGATGAAATCCTCTTACTTAATTTTCCATTAAGAAGGAATTCACCATGCAGGTGATTTTTGTTGGTAGATCGAACGTAGGGAAATCCAGTATATTAAGAATGATTACAGGAAAAAAAATTCCAGTAGGTAAAAAACCTGGATCGACAAGAAGGATAAACAAGTACTACCTAAACGATCTAGTTTTTTTAGATTTTCCGGGCTTGGGTTTTATGTATGGAGTTCCAGATAGGATTCAAGAGAAAATTAAAAGGAATTTAGTCAGATATATCGAAGAAAACAGCAAGGAAATTTTGTTTGGAGTTCAGATAATAGACTGTAAAAGTTTTATCGAGATAGTTGATAGATGGGAAAAAAAAGGTCAGATACCAATCGATATAGAGTTTTTTGAGTTATTAAATGAATTAGACCTCAATCCTATCTTAGTAGTAAATAAAATTGATAAAATAAGGAAAGATAAATTGGACGAAGTTTTAGACAAAATATGTGAAAAATTAGGGCTCTTACCTCCATGGAGACAATGGTCAGATCGATTTATACCTGTTTCTGCAAAGACTGGGGAAAACATTTTATTGTTGAAGAGGGTAATTAGGAGGCGAATAGACGAGGTGGGCAAGGGTGCCTAGAAATTTTCAATCTATCTTGTATTCACTTCAAAGGCTTAGAATTGACAGATATGATGCCACCTTTTATTATCTTTGCTCGTAGAGGGTTAGAGAGGGTATCGGTATGGATAAAAATCTGGATGAGATTATTGAAGAAATTTCGAAACGAACTAAAAAAGATAAAAATTCAATTATAGAGTTAGTACAAAAGAAGCAACAAGAGTTTGGAGGCTTAATAACACCAGAAGGCGCCGCACACGTCGTAGCAAAAGAAATGGGTATAAATTTGTTGGAATTACCTGAAACTAAACCAATAAAGATTAATGAGATAAGGACGAACATGAACAATCTTACATTAATCGGGAGAGTATCTCAAGTTTTTAAACCTAGAGAGTTTGAAAGACAAGATGGCTCGAAAGGAAAGGTCGCTAACATAGAAATTCTAGACAAAACCTCAAGCATTAGAATAGTTCTGTGGGGAAAAGATGTAGACTACGTGAAGAAATTAAAAGAAGGAGACGTAGTCAAGATAAGAGGTGCTTATTCAAAAGAGGGTTTAAGTGGGATAGAGTGTCATTTAGGCAGATTTGGATCAATAGAAGTTGATCCAGAGATAGAAATGGATTTACCCCCCGTAGAAATACCTAAACTTATTCCGATCTCCGACATCGAAGTAGGCATGGATAGCGTAAACATTCAGGGAAAAGTAATATGGACATCAGAAATAAGAGAGTTCCAAAGAGAGGATAAAACCGGAAGAGCAGCAACGTTGATAGTTGGAGATGAAACTGGTACTATACCTCTTACCTTATGGGACTCTGATGTTAAATTGATAGAAGACAGAGATATAGATGAGGGAAACATCGTAAGGGTATTGGATGCTTATTCAAGAGAAGGTTTAAGGGGTCCAGAGTTGCATCTGGGGTGGCGAGGAAGGATTTTAGTAGAAGAAGAAAAGGATTTGGAAGAAATAGAAATAGTAGAGAGGGATGTCCCGAGGGTCTCCATAAATGACATTACTGAAGAGGGACTCTATGAGATTAGGGGAATGTTAATCCATTTGTACGATAGGAGACCTTTATATCATGCTTGCCCCATTTGCAAGAGAGGAACCCGCCAAGAAGGAACCGAATATGTGTGCGAAAACTGCGGCAAAATAGAGCCAGAACCAAGATTGGTTGTAAGTGGAATGATTGACGATGGAACCGCTAACATTAAAGTTGTTTTCTTTGGAAAGGCAGCAGAAGATTTGTTGAAAACAAAGGCGAAAGAATTGGAAGAATCCATTCAAAGAGATCCTGAAATTTTCAACATTAAAAAAGAAGAAGTAGTAGGGAAGGAGTATATATTATCCGGGAAAACAAATATTGACGATTTTACCGGACAGACGGAATTTAGAGTCGGGAGGATAAATGATGTAAACCCCTTGGAAGAGGCTAAGGTGTTGATAGAGGAGTTAGATTTGGATGGTTGAAGATATGGAAAAAATAAAGAATTTGGAGGAATTACCAGGAGTTGGTCCTGCAATCGCAGAGAAGTTAAGAGAGGCTGGTTACCTTTCATTGGAATCTATTGCGGTTGCAACTCCCATAGAGATAAAAGAGGTTGCAGATATAGGGGAGAGTACTGCAGCAAAAATCATAAATTCGGCTAGAGACGCTTGTGATATGGGATTTGTTAGGGGAGACGAAATATTAGAGAAGAGAATGCAAATAGGCAGGATTACCACTTACAGTAATAATTTCAACCACCTAATCGGAGGCGGTGTAGAGACCCAAGCAATAACCGAGTTGTTCGGGGAATTTGGATCAGGTAAAACTCAATTAGCTCACCAAGTTGCGGTAAGCGTTCAATTACCTAAGGAATTAGGAGGTTTAGAGAGAGGAGCCATATACATAGATACCGAAAATACGTTCCGCCCGGAAAGGATACAGCAAATGTCAGAGGCTTTAGATTTAGATCCGACAGAAACTTTAAAGAATATTCATGTTGCGAGGGCCTACAACAGCGATCATCAAATGCTCCTCGCCGAAAAAGCAGAAGACCTAACAAAAGAAGGCGATATTGGCGTTATAGTAGTGGATTCTTTGACGAGTCATTTTAGAGCGGAGTACATTGGAAGGGGTACATTGGCTCCGAGACAACAAAAACTAAACAGGCATCTACACACCCTTCAAAAAATTGCTGACCTCTACAATCTTTCTATTTTGGTGACTAATCAGGTTATGGCAAGACCGGATATGTTTTTCGGCGACCCTACCCAAGCGGTTGGAGGTCATGTGGTGGGTCACCAGGCGACCTTTAGATTGTACTTGAGGAAGAGCAAGGGCGGGAAGAGGATAGCCCGTCTGGTAGACTCACCAAACATGCCGGAAGGAGAATGTTTATTCAGAATAATTGAGGCAGGAATCAGGGATTAAGAAAGAAATCATAAAAGCCTCTAATTCTGTTATTTTGTACTACCGTCTCTCTAATGAAGTTCTCTGAGTTCATTCTACCTTTAGAGGAATGTAAATGAGTAATGAAAAATGCTCTAAAATACCTGATGAAGAAATAATAACAGACATCGCAGAAGCTTTAAAGTCGAGAGGTATCGTGGTAATTGTAGTTGAAAATAGGAAAGAGGCTTTTGAAAAAAATAAAAGAAATTATAGCAAAAGATGCGGAAGTTATGAATCCCAAACCACACCGTGGTCCTGCCCCCCAAGTCAAGAACATTCAATTAAAAAATAAAAAAATAAGTGATTTTTTTATTTTTTTTATAATTTTAAATATTTTCCGTTACAATGAAACAACGATTAATGTAATATGTATTAATCTCATTGAACAAACTGATTAGAACTCTCCTAAAAATTCTAAACGAAAAGTTTCGACAAATACCTATTTATATGCTCCCGTTCCAAAACACAAGTGGGCAAAACAAAGGAGGTTTGAGATGAGGCTAAGAAAAGTAGGTGCAGTAATTTCTGGAGCCCTAATGATGGGTGCTACTCTCGCCGGAGCAGTAGCAGCACAGGACGTTCAAGTAGTAGG
>JABAOF010000472.1_pt1 | contig 10004 bp, 12 predicted proteins | sample 7062171 | NCBI WGS metagenome assembly JABAOF01 (sample SAMN14538628, study PRJNA623070) | marine sediment metagenome | biome: marine biome [ENVO:00000428]; feature: marine pelagic biome [ENVO:01000023]; material: deep marine sediment [ENVO:00002113] | place: India: Gulf of Khambhat ...
AAATACCGGGCGCAAACTTGGGATAATGATCCGCCAGTAAATTCGAGGAAGGCTTGCTCCATCAACCTGAGCCGCTTTTATAATGGCATCATCAATGCCGCGCAATCCAGCGAGAAAGAGCGCCAATACAAACCCAGTTGATTGCCAGACAGCGGCTATCACCACCGTGTAGATCGACATCTTGGAATTGACCAGCCAGTCAAAGGTAAATCCGGCGAACCCCAAATTCCTGACAAGCCGTTCCACGCCTAAATCGGGGGTGAGAATCCACTTCCACGCAGCCCCCGTAACAATAAAGGATAGGGCCATCGGGTACAAATAGATGGTCCGTATAGCACCCTCAATTCGAATCCGCTGATCGAGAAAGATGGCTAAGGACAACCCCAGAACAATACAGAGGGCGATAAACAGACACCCAAAAATGAGCAGATTTCTGAGAGCGACCATCCATCGATCGCTGTTAAACAATTTTCTATACTGAAACAGGGGATCACGGGTATAGGAATGTTTCAAAATCAGTTCTTTATACTTACGGCTCTGCTCCGAACCGATTCGTTTTTTGACGTCTCTTAGAAATTTGGTTTTTTTATTCGTCAGATCCTGCTCCTCCAAGGCTTGTAATTTCTCCAATACGGTCGCCGGAACACCGTCATTCCTCATGCGCTCTAACGCCTTTTCAGTAATTTTGTACCCTGCCGCAATCTTATAATTGGGTAGTAGTTCCGATTGGGTGATGGAAATCCATGTGGTCCACAGAATAAAACCGTAGATAAAAATGAGGGCAGCTAGGAATGTTGGCGCCAAAACAAGTTTCGGAATAGCATCTTCCAAATAATGGGAAAGTCCCTTCTGGCGGGTCTTGCTTGAACCACCCATTTTACTCGATCCAGACAAAAGATGGGCACTACCATTCAGGGTAGTGCCCATCTGCATAATCTCTTACTTGGCAGCTTCTACTTCGCTCGCCAATCTGTCAGCAGCCTTCTTAGCCGACATATCGGAATTATAGAAGTTGGTGACAACATCAACGATCGCTCCTCTTATCGCTGGAAATACCGCCATTTCATGTGCCATGCTGGGCACTAATCCGCCGCTGACTGCGGTCCCGACAAAGGCATTCATCGATCTCAGCGCGGGATCGTCAAAAGGTGCACGGGGCATCCCTAATCGAACCGGGATTGAACCTTTATTCACGTTAAAGACCTTCTGGAATTCGGGTTGCAAGATGAGGCGAGCCATGGCTTTTTGCGCTTTCTGAGCTTCTGGATCCTTTTGCTCAAACATGATGAAGCTATCAACATTGAAAAGGAATTGATCGCTTGTTCCGGGAGCTGGCATAGCGACATAATCTGCTCCCGGCTTTTTGCCTGCCGCCGTGAACTCACCTTTCGCCCAATCCCCCATAAACTGCATTGCGGCTTCACCTTTTATCACCATTGCCGTGGCCAGATTCCAATCACGACCTGGGGCGCCTTTATCTGTGTAAGGCTTTATCATTTTCAACATTTCAAACACCTTTACCATGGTGGGGCTTTTCAATGCCTTGGCGTCAGCATCCACCAGTGTCCGTCGGTAGAAGTCAGGTCCACCGACTGCTGCAACGATCATTTCAAAGACCGTGGCTTCCTGCCAGGGCTGCCCACCCCAGGCAACTGGAATGAATCCGGCTTTCTTGATTTTCTTTGCCGCTACTTCGAATTGTTCCCAGGTCGTGGGAAGTTCAGCCCCCGCTTTCCGGAAGACCTCTGGGTTGGCCCACATCCAATTAATCCTGTGCACATTTACCGGAACGGCAACATAGGAATCTTCATATTTCATCACATCAGCCACAACCTTCGGGAGCAGTTCGTCCCATTTTTCGGCCCGGGCAACCTCATCTAGCTTTGCCAGTACCCCTTCATCGCCCCATAACTGAATTTGTGGGCCTTTCACTTGCGCAGCCGTGGGAGGATTTCCGGCAACCACACGTGACTTAAGAACCGTCATAGCAGCGTCGCCCCCACCACCTGCAACAGCAAAATCCTTCCAGGTATGCCCTTCCTTCTCCAGCAACTCTTTCAGAACAGCAACCGATTTGGCTTCTCCACCAGAGGTCCACCAATGCAGAACCTCAACTTCACCGGCTAATGCGCTGGTTGCGATCAGTCCGGCGGCCAAAAAGACCATCAGTACTTGTGTAAAAAATCTTGAGTTCATTTTTCGTCTCCCCCTTTCTCAATAGTTTGTGTTTAAATAATAAAAACTCGTTCTAGAACGATACGACTATAGAGGATTTAGGATTGTATGTCAAGCCGAAAGGTCCAAGGCCGACATAACCTTCAATTCCTTCCTACGTCCCCCATTATTTTTCAGCCGTCCCTTTTTCTATTATGGGGATCCCCCGTATCCCCTAAAGCATCTACACAAAGATCGGCTCTAGGCCTTGCTTTTCAACCAGCCCTCCCATTTCTTCATCAGCCGGCGGCGATTGGAAGTTGGCGACAGCCTCCAAGACCTTGGGCAGCACCTGGATATCGCCTACCGTAATAACGAAAAGGTCAGACCAACCGAGTACCCAGTGTACGAATTTGATGATAGCGTGCTCCTCTGTGAGTGGTTCATACCAGGTGACGTGGCTGCGTCGTTTCTTTCCCCAGAAACCGCGAGCGATTGACTTTATGGTTTGTATCGCAATATTGTGCTTCCCGCAGTAGGAAATGAGATGATTGAAGTCAGCAGCATAACCCTGATTCTGCATCAGCAGATAGTTGCATGGCAAAAGGACTGTATCAAAATCAAATCGCTCAAGACTTTGCCGATGCATTCGAGGTGCCTCGAGGCCGTGACCTGTAATTCCAATGAAGCGGGTCAATTTTTTGTCTCTGGCCTCAACAAGAAACTCCAAGGCCCCTCCCGGTCCCATGATTTGTTCTCTGTTAACCACATCTGTGAGGTTATGCAGCTGCAAAAGGTCAACCTGATCCACCTGGAGTCTTTCCAAAGAGCGATATAATTGATCACGAGCCTCCTCATAGCTCCATTTGTCGGTTTTGGTGGCCAGGAAGAATTGCTCTCTGTAATGTTTCATCCAAGGCCCCAGCCGCAGCTCCGCGTCTCCGTAACGAGGTGCGGTATCGACATGATTAATACCGTATTTTAGCAGCAATTCCAGTACCCGGTCGGCTTCATCCTGACTGGCTCGCCTTAAACAGGCTGAACCAAAAATAGCCCGGGTACTCATATGACCCGTTCGACCAAATGGCTTTGTTGCAATCATGACCACGTTTCATACCTCCACACTGTTCTTGATAACAGAATTTCCGGGGAAGTGGGGTCGTAAGTGATTACATTAAAGTCACTCCGCCCGTTGTTTCGTCAAGGGGATTGCTGTGGGTTGAGTTCTCCTTCCCCGACAGGCTCCCGGCTTGTAGACAGCGTTACCCCCGTACCGTAGATATGTAAAAAGATGGGGGCCTCATTTCGCAATAAATCCAGGGTCGGCCTCTATTGGCTCTTTGGCATGTTTACAATGAGCCCGGATCCTGCCGGGTAAAACGACGGGGCCTGTTCGTCTCTTTGAAAAAAGAGCCGATACCAGACTCCAGGCCGATCCTTGGCTGAGAGCATGATCATCGCCGAGCTACCGGGACTTGTCATCATTAAAGTAACGTAATATCCCTCAATTTCCAATACCTCATTTTCTAATGTCTGTGTGGGCATACAGTACTCCTTTTTGTAAAGGTGAGGACTAATTATTCACCTTATCCTTTTTTAGAACGTCAGGGAAGGGGGAAGTTGTTGAAGACTGTTACTTTGGCCTCTGTGGCTACGGCTTTAGAATAGGCAGGTCGATACCTGGAATGCAGAATAGTATCACATGGTGGAGGGTTCCCCGGACATCTCATTTAGCTTGAAGAGGTATACATGTTTCTTACCATAGACCATATCCCTGTCGCTCATTACCCCGGGAAACGACGTGATAGAGGGCTCCTGCAAAATGAATGCGCGGCCTTCGTGCCATACCGACTCATTACCAACCGTTCGGTCCAATATCAATACCTATTTACTTAGCCTGACCCCATTCCACTCTTTTTTGATTTTAGGGAACTTATGCACGAACGTCCCTTAAACCTGGCTCTGAGGAGAGGTTTATGGATCATGCCAGAATAAATGCATATATGCAAGCCTGGCCCCGAAGCTCTTTTCTGCCTAGCTTGTTTTTTCCCTGGCAACTTTCTTCAATTTCTCATTGGCGAAGATAGCAACTTCAACACGTCGATTCTGAGCTCGACCTTCCGGAATTTCATTGCTTGCAATCGGTTGCGCTTCTCCGTATCCCACCGTGGTAAAGCGCGTAGGATTCACATTTCGGGTCGCCAGGTAGCTGGCCACAGCTTGAGCTCGTTTTCTCGACAACTCAAGGTTATACTCTTCTGGGCCTGTCGAATCGGTGTGTCCTTCAAGCAGGATGTTCGTATCGGCATATTTGTTGAGGATCGTCGCAAGTTCACCGAGTTCTCCCTTGTATTGATCCTTCACAAAAGCTCTATCGACGTCGAACATGATTCCTGAGCTGAAGGTGATCTTAATCCCCTCTCCGACTCGCTCAACGCGGGCACCCGCGATATCTCTTTCGATCTCAGCGGCCTGCTTATCCATATAGTTTCCAATGAAGGCCCCCGCAGCCCCCCCTACGGCTGCACCGATCAATACTCCCGCAATAGTGCTGCCCGCTGCGTGACCGATGACGCCTCCCACGACCCCTCCAGCACCGGCGCCGATTGCCGCTCCTTTGTGCATGCGGCTCCACTCGGCACAGCCCATATTCATCACCACGAGTGAAACTAACAGAAAAAGGATAACGATCTTTTTCATGGCGGCCCCCCAAAAATAGACGTTGAATAGTCATATTACAGGGTACAAGCAGTGAACCCTCAGGTCAAGGCTCTGGTAGACACAATCGAGCATTTACGCTGAGCAACCAAATAAGGGGAGGAAGGGGGACGTTGTGATAAACGAGACACTCTGACATGTTCAACTCCCAGGAACCAGCTGCCCAAGAATTCTTTGCAAATTTTCCATGATTGTAGTATAAAGTGAAATTACTTTTTTCCATCTTCGCGGAGGGGGGATCACGTCATGAGCGAGGTCGAACAAGAGAGGGAGATGCTCAGGGGAGCGGCCAAGAAACTGGCTGAGAAGGTCATCGCTCCCGCGGCGGAAAAAATAGACCAGGAGGCCCATTTCCCAACCGATATCGTCGGAGGCATGGGCGCTCAAGGCCTCCTGGGGATCATGTTGCCCGAGGAATACGGCGGCATGGAAGGGGACATCCCCTCCCTCTGCTATGTCGCTGAAGAGATCGCCAAAGTCTCCGCTACCTGCTCGTGGATCGTCGTGATCCAGGCCATGGGTACCCTACCCGTATTACTGGCGGGAAGCAAGGAGCAAAAGGAGAAGTATTTCACCGCCATCGCCGAGAAAAATATCCTCGCCGCTTTCGCCCTGACCGAACCACAGTATGGCCACGATGCGAACTCCATAAAGACCGCCTTCGAGGATAAGGGAGACACCTTCGTTCTCAACGGGAAGAAGTTTTTCATCCCCCACGGAGGGGTTGCGGACTTCTACACGGTCTTCGCCAGCTCAGATCCCGGGAAGGGGCCCGAGGGAATTTCGGCTTTTCTCATGGATAAAGACACTCCGGGGCTCAGCTTCAAGGAGAACGCGGAAAAACTGGGAATGTGCGGGGCCCCCACGGCAGACCTCATCTTCGGTGATTGTGAGACTCCCAAGGAAAACCTCCTGGGGGCCCAGGGCAAGGGATGGTCAATTGCCACTGATGTCCTCAACACGATTCGGCCCGCCATCGGCGCCCAAGCGGTTGGGATCGCCCAGGGCGCCACCGATTATGCGACCCAGTATGCCCTCGACCGAATACAATTCGGCAAAACCATCTCCCAATTTCAAGGCCTCCGATTCATGATCGCCGACATGGCTGTCCAGACCGAGGCTGCCCGCTCGTTGGTCTATAAAGTCGCCGGTATGGTTGGAGAGAAGCCGGAAAACTGGGAAATGTATGCGGCCATGGCGAAGTATTACGCCTCGGATGTAGCCATGAAGGTAACCACCGACGCAGTACAGATGCTCGGTGGATACGGGTATATCAAAGATTATCCCGTGGAGAGGATGATGCGTGACGCCAAGGTGATTCAGATATTCGGCTGGAGTAATGAGGCCCAGCGTGAGATCGTTGCCCAACGCTTATTCAAGGAATAACCGGCAAATGGTAAACGGATGGTGGTAATATGGATCTCGATAAGCTCGTTGAAAAGGCAAAACAATGGACTGCGTCAGGGAAGAAGACGTTCAAGAAGGAAGAGCTGGAGGGGATAAGGGGGATCTTCGACCGCTTCTACCTCGGAAATAAGAGATATGTGGATAAGGAAACCTACGACAAAGCCAGAAGATCCACCAAATCCATGGCGGAGTTGATGGTGGACATCATTGAATTCTTGAACGGTGAGGTCTTCCGGCTGGAAAAGAAACGGCGGAAACTCCCCGTGGAGAACCTCCAATTGAAGGAGGCTCAAAAAGCCTGTGAGATGAACCTGAGGTTCATCAGTGAATTCCTGAAAGAAGTGGAAACCCCCTGAAGTTCCGGTTCTGCAGTGCAGTGCTGCAGGTAACCATTGACCAAGTTCCAGGATCCCTGGAACGGAGGTGACAGGTATGGCATCCATAGGGGAATTGAAGAAGGTGGGCTTATTCGAATCCCTATCCGATGATCAACTGAAGGCCATAGCCAAACTCGGCCAGGAAAAGAGCTTCGACCCGGGTAAAGAGATCTTCAAACAGGGACAGAAGGCCGAAACCCTGTACGTGCTTTTGGATGGTATGGTTACCCTGAGGATCAAGGCCGAGGAGGAAATCGACCTCATGGCCGAGACGTTGAAGGAAACGGGGAGCATCTTCGGCACGGCCTCCCTCATGACCCCCTATATCGCCAACGTAACGGCCAGGTGCATAAAGGGCTCAAAGGTTTTGGCCATAGACTCCGCCGGATTCCAGGAAATCCTCCGGCGGGATCCCTCCATAGGATTTGAAGTAATGACAAGACTGGCCCAGCTCTATTTCAACCGCCTCAATTCCACGAGGGCGGCAATCACCAACCTCTTCAAGATTTTCAAGTTTCAAACCCGTAAGGCGCTGGTCTTCGATACCTATGGAGAATTGAAATAGCCATGGGAAACCCTGTGCCCGTTTTCTCTCCCTTCGATGTCCGTCCACCCATGCGCGAATCAAGCTCCTAGGCAAATGGCAGGATTATGAATTCTCCCCCAGGTCAAACGGATAAGGTCATCGATGTCAAGGTCAGGGAACGCGTCAAGAGGGGGGTGGAAACATTCATCAACAGATTAGGACTGGAATGGTTCCTTGAAGGGAGCCGCAGCCGCCTGAGCTTCAGAATCAAGGACCGGTCCATTGAGCTCTGCGCCATGTGGTTGTGCGATGAGAAGGAACTGGTGGAAGAAGAATCAAGCGGAGGTACAACCCATTTCTATCTCAAGATAAAGGACCCGAAGGAGCTCGAAAAGTACAAAAGGATGGTGAGAAGGGAGGTCCTCAATTATGTCAAGAAGGCCCTGGAAAGGGAGCCCGTTTTTTTCTGAGGAGAACTCCCCTGCCCCATCCCTTTGATGCTCCTAGGGCCATGGGAGTTCACCGGGTTGAAATAGTTCCCCCTTCTTGCTCACCTCCGAAGCTTAACCTATTTCAACCCTATGACCCCAGGTAAGACTTCCAAATCAAAACCTGAGCAAAAAAACAGAGCTTCCGCCCTTGCCCCCTCGCATGGCACCAACCGGGATATACCTACCGATAGTGAGTCGGGCTTCTGTCAACGAGAGGGATTGTACCAGCAGAGACGGCGCGGCGTCGAAAGCCTTGCCCGGAGTATGACCGCCTCTGTCAGCATCAAAACGTCACCACCCGATCATACTCGGCATGGGCGGTGGCGGCATCTACAGGGGTCCCGAACCCGCTATTCTTCCCTTCGAAATCACTTTCCGTGACCCCACGGGCACGGCCGCAGAGGCCTCAGACAGAGATCCGGATGTTCCGCGCGACAAGGAAGTCCACCAACTCTTTCAAAGGCGGAAGACCAAAGCCGTGCATCTGGGCCGAGATGTGGTCCTTGATCAGAGGAGCCGCTTCTCCCATGAGCATGACACCCGTCTCATGCCCAGCCTCGATCGCTCCCTTAGCCATCAAAAAAGGAAACGTGGCCTTGGTAGGATCGTCACTCCCGTGGGTAGCGATGTACAGTATCTTCGCCATGCTGTATATTCCTCCTATTCCCGAGGAAAAGTGATGAGAGCTCGCTTTTGTTTGAATGGCCTATGCCACGCCTACCATGTTGTGGTATATCTGTCAATTCCTTTTTGAGTCAAGCGGGCCGGCTCTCCCGATAATACAAGTTGACGGTTTCCCCCAGATTTCCAGGCGGTGCCACAGTATTTCAACCATCAACAGATCAAGCCCCCATGAGAAGACTATTCTACTATCGAATTCCAACTCTATGGCCCCGCGGCTTTCTCAGGTCTAATGAATTGCGAATGAGATAGAGGATAAGCAGGGTTGCACCCGAACTGTCTAATATCTCTTGAAATCAATAGATTGCATGGCAAGAAAAGGTAGGCCCAAATGGTTCGCAACATATGCAGCAAGTTATGAGAAAACATATCCAGAAGGTATGTATGTCAAGTCTCTGGGCGACAATTCTGGCTATATGCTGCTTTATGTCAACCCCTTCGGACTCCCCCGGCAAAGCTCTAGAGTTTGCTGTTTGGATTATCATTTGGGAGGTTAGAGGCTACGCGAATAGCACCGAGAGCCACATCCTGATCGCCGCGACAGCGATCAAGACGGCTAGTGTCCGTCTCAATGCCGAAACCGGCGCCCTCCGGCTTACAATGCTCCCCATATGCGCCGCCGGTATGACAGTCAGTGCGATAGGCATAGTCATCAGCCATTCGATCTGCCCAGTGGCCGCTTTCCCAATAAACCCTGCAGTGGATGAGAGTAGAACGATTGCCAGGTTGCTGCCAATAGCAATCCTTGTGGGGATCTGGACGAACGAGGTCATCAGCGGTATGAGGATGAACGATCCCCCCTGGCCAACCAATCCCCCCAATAATCCCACGCCGGAAGCGGCAGTCACCGCACGCCACCGATCGAATGTAAGACATTCAACGTCGGGATTCTCGCTGTCTCCCCTTACCGGTATAACCATAAGAAAAGATGCACTGAGGGCAAGGCCGGCGAACAGAAAGAGCAGGATCTCGTTCGAAACATAACTGGAACCCGCACCGCCTGCCATAGCGGCGACGAAAATACTCGCTCCCATATACAGGGATAACCGATCCGAAACGAACCGGAACCGACGGTGGGACAGCCCCCCCGAGATACACCCCAAGAGCCCCTGGACTATCGTCAGACCGGCCACTATCCTCATAGGCAATGGTTCAAATCCGAAGAGGGGCGGCACGTAAAGCAGCAGTGGGGCCATGACAATCCCGCCGCCGATCCCCAGCAGTCCGGACAGAAAGCCGGTAAAAAGACCAAGGCTACCGATAAGGACGTAAACTCCCATAGACCTATACCACCACTATTCCCGGAGGGCCTTCCACGATCTCGCCGACACGAGCCGCGGATTGCACCCCGGCGGCAGAAAGCGCGGCCAAGAGCTCTTTTGCCTGAGAATCCGGAACTGAGAGCAGAAGTCCGCCAGAGGTCTGGGGGCCGTACAGCGGTTCCTCCTCGATCTCTGAAAGAGAAGCTTGAATCTCCATCTTTCCCTGAGTCATACGACGGTTCTCCTGGTTACTCCCGGTGGTTTCACCCTTCCGGTACATATCAAGCACGCCCGGATAGATCGGTAAATCCGAATATTTCAAGAGGACCCTTGAGTTGCTCCCAAGAGCAACCTCCAGCAGGTGGCCGGCTATCCCGAACCCAGTGAT
>JABAOF010012295.1_pt2 | contig 10003 bp, 8 predicted proteins | sample 7062171 | NCBI WGS metagenome assembly JABAOF01 (sample SAMN14538628, study PRJNA623070) | marine sediment metagenome | biome: marine biome [ENVO:00000428]; feature: marine pelagic biome [ENVO:01000023]; material: deep marine sediment [ENVO:00002113] | place: India: Gulf of Khambhat ...
ATGCCGCTCTCCCGGCATTGGAAAACCAGAGATACTCAGTGCTCTCCGTGCCTCGGCGGTGTGAGCTTTCATTTGGTTTTCAAAACTGAAAGCACCTTCTGGGCGGCGTCGTTCATATCTAAACCCGTAATCAGATCAAGTCCTGACTCCTGAAGAATTCTCCGTCCTTCCTCCACATTGGTCCCCTCCAGCCGGATCACCAAGGGAAGATCGATGGCAACCTCCTTTGCCGCTTCAACAACGCCCCTGGCCAGGGTGTCGCATCTCAGGATTCCGCCAAATATGTTTACGAGAATGGCCTCTACATTTGGATCTGACCTGATGATCCGAAGACCATGTTTAACCATATCCGCAGTGGCACCCCCACCGACATCCAAGAAATTCGCAGGCTCACCCCCAAATAGTTTGATCATATCCATCGTTGCCATGGCCAGGCCAGCCCCATTAACCATGCACCCAACATTACCCTCCAGTTTGATATAGTTCAGATTGTGCTGAGATGCCTCAACTTCCAAAGGCTCCTCTTCGTTGACATCCCTCAAATTAGCGAACTCCCGATGCCGGAAAAGGCCATTATCGTCAAAGTTAATTTTTGCATCAAGGGCGACTAATTCCCCCTGGCCTGTCATGACAAGCGGATTGATTTCAACAAGGGAAGCATCCGTCTGAACAAACAATTGATAGAGGGCCGAAATCACCTCCGCTCCTTTTCTGACCAGCTCATGGGGGAGATTTAGACCGAATACGAGACGAGATGCCTGAAATGGCCTGAAGCCCAACCCTGGGTCGACATGCTCTCTCAGGATTTTTTCCGGTGATTCACGGGCAACCTTTTCAATTTCAACACCGCCCGCCTCAGAACCCATCACCACGATGCATCGCCTCGACCGGTCAATCGTCACACCGAGATAGATTTCAGATTGAATCTTCACGCCTTTTTCCACGAGGACTTTCTGCACGACTCTCCCACCGGGACCCGTCTGCACCGTCACCAGTCGCATGCCCAAAATTTCATCGGCCGCTTTTTCAGCCTCTCCCGGGTTACTCACAATCCGAACACCCCCGCCCTTACCGCGCCCTCCTGCATGTATTTGCGCCTTTATCACAATCCTGTCCCCGGCGAGAGACGCAGCGATCTGCCGGGCCTTCTCGGGAGTCTCCGCCATGCCTCCATCTGGCACTGCTATTCCGAAATCCTTGAGAATCGCCTTCGCCTGGTACTCATGAACTTTCATCGACTCGATCTCCTCACTCCGCGGGAAACGCTCGCTGCCCCCTTGAGAGAGACTTATCCGATTGGAAGAAGAAAAACGAAATCAGAGGAAAAGACATTACTGCTTATCTCACGCCCTCGCCCCCCGTCTCACAGGGGCCGCTCGAGCTCTCAGAGTCACCTCGGAAAGGACAAAGGTCATAGGAAACCCTCGGGTGCTCTGCGATAGACAGAAGCGCTCCGCCACGATTCATCAGCAAAATATCCTTCCGCGATGGACCAAAGGTTTGGCCAGCACCCTTCCTATAATTTATCCCACAAATAAAAAAATGGGGCAAGGAAAGGATCCCCTGCCCCACGATTCAGGAAAAGGTAATTTTTCAACGGAGCGTTCCCTGATATTGTGCGGTAAGCTGTCTCGTCCTCACATCAGGGTTGGAATAATCCGGGAGAAGCATGGGGGAAATCCGATTCGTCTCTATACCCGAGGCTTCGAGCTCTTTGTGATATCGTCTCACGTGGTCAAGGTTCAGCTTGCCATCCCGCGCCTGATTCTTGGCATAAAGGGCCGCATTCTTCCCGGCAATTCGCCCAAAAACGGTGATATCGAGCAACGAATTACCCATGAGTCGATTTTCTCCGTGGATGCCTCCGCCCACCTCCCCGGCAACATAGAGCCCAGGAATTACGGTTTCGCAATCAGCCGTGAATTCCAGTCCACCGTTCTGGTAGTGTAGGGTTGGATATACCAGCATCGGCTCCTTTGAAATGTCAATGCCATAACGTCTGAAGAGAATATGTTTGCCAGGAAACTCCTTCTCAACTGTGCCATCCCCCTTAAGACTCTCGATCATCGGCGAATCGAGCCACACACCCATCTTGCCCGTTGGGGTGGGCACCCCCTTGCCCACTTCCCTGCACTCTCGGATGATGGAGGCGGATTCTACGTCGCGGGGTTCTCTCTCATTGACAAACTGCTCTCCATCGATGTTCAGGATGTTTGCTCCCGCTCCACGGAACTTCTCGGTGATCAGTATCCCTTCCGCTTGTTCCGGAAAAACTGCACCCGTTGGATGGTATTGCACGGTGTGTAGAAAACTCAGCTTGACGCCTGCTCGATAGCCAAGGACCAACCCGTCTCCGGTGGCTCCATAATGGTTGGTTGTCATGAATCCCTGAATATGAAGCCTCCCTGAACCACCCGTCGCCATGATGACGGCCTTGGCCTTTACGATGAGATATTCCTCTGTTTCCAGATTATACAGAATCGCACCGGCACAATGGCCATGTTCATTGAGAATCAACTCCACAGCGGGAACGAACTCTAACACAGTGATGGCTTCGGCTCGATTTCGAGCCTCGTCCCTGAGGGTCCGCATGATTTCTGCTCCTGTTATGTCGGCGGCATAATGCATCCGCTTGCGACAGGTCCCCCCTCCGTGCAGACTTTTCAGACGCCCGTCTTCGGACTTTGTGAACATGCATCCCAGATCCTCCAGCCAGCTCAATACTTTGGGAGCCTCCATGACAAGGGTCATCGCCAAGGCCGGCACGTTTTTGAAATGACCACCTCCAACGACATCGAGATAGTGCAAATAGGGAGAATCCTTACTTCCTTTGGACGCTGCCTGGATTCCGCCCTCGGCCATCATGGTATTCGCATCGCCGTGTCTTAACTTGGTGGCAAGAATCACCTTTGCCCCGTTCTCTTGAGCCAGTACGGCAGCCGAGGTCCCCCCGCCACCTCCCCCCAAGATCAGAACATCCGTCTCGTAGTCTATCCGTGTCAGGTCGACCTTGTCGGGATCAACCCGGCTTTTGGCCTCCAGGAGGTCGACAATCTCCGGAGAGATCGCGTAACCCTTGTTCGGACCGACACGAATCTCTGTCCGGGCGCCCTCAACAAAATCCGGGTGGTACTTCTCGAGGCGCTGCTCCCGCTCTTGCAATGAAAGCATTGGATACTCATCGCCCCGCTGCTTCCGCTCGACCCGAGCCGTACGAGTCGCCTCGACCCGTTTGATCAGCTCTTTCAGGTCTTCTGTGTATGGCATCGTAAAACCTCCGCCCTGACCGATTACCAGCAGGACTTTGTCTCTCGCATTTCATTGATTCGGTGAGTTCATGGCTCGTACGAATGAAATATTCTGCCCGCTCCTGGTGGACGGATCCTTTTGATTCGCCGTCCCTCTCCCGGCAAATCAATCCCGCCCCGCGGAGCTCTGTGCGCTCTACGTCCCGAGCGAAGCGGGGAGTGAGAATCAAATGGACGAAGTATCTTTGGGAGTCCACATTTCGTCGCCTTCCTCAGGCTCTATCTCACGCTGCGTGTACAGCTTTCTCAATTCGTCCACACTCGCCTCCGTGATGGCCTTCATCATCTTGTCATGGCGGCCCTCCGCTATCTGTGTGACCATCTCGCTAAGATGTTCTGCTTTGGGGGCGATGTACTTCCCATAAAGCCGCCTGGCTAGAACGGCCATATTGTATTGACAGATCTCCGCCGGACAGCGAGAAGTGCAGAGGCCACACATGACACAATCAAAAGAGAGCGCCGCGACCCTCTCGATGTCGCCCCGCATGGCGGCAGCCATGTAATCCATGACTTCAATATCCATGGGACACGATTTGGTGCACACATTGCACTGGAGGCAGCGCAGGGTCTCAGGATAGAGTTTGACGAGCGTATCTAAGCTCGCCGTGAGCTTCTCGAGGTCATATGTCTTTTTTACAGCCGGGAAAAAGGGGATCTGGGTGATGTACATGTTGGGCTGAACCACTGTCTGGCAGGCCAAACCGACCTCGATCTTGTAGCTATTTGGGAACCGATAGACCGTACCGCAGGCACCACAGATTCCCCCCCGGCACCCACAACCCCGAATCCACTGGTAGCCCGCATACTCCATCGCTTTCTGGATGGTTAAGGATGGCGGCACGTCATACTTCTTTCCCAGAACAAAGATCGGAATCAGCTCGGATTGATTTGGTATTTCCTTCTTTTTCTTTTCCGCTCCCATGGATTTCCTCCCGAACTCGTATTAACCACGGAGACACGGAGAAGATCACCTCCTTCGGGCTCAGGCTTGAGGACCGGCCTTGCAGGCCTTGAGGGCAGAGGCAGAAGCATCGTCGCCTCAGACCTCGAGCGAGGCGAAAGCGGAGCGGTCCTCAAGCATCAAACACAAAATCCTCCGTGTCTCCTTGATAAACACATGCTTAATCCTTAGCACCCGTTTCTACTTGAAGCTCGTCCTCTCTGAAAGTTGCGACTGGCGGCGTTTCCTCTACGTCACGCCCGGGCACATAGTCAAACAGCGCCTGCACCCCATGACCGACGGTTCTAAAGAGGGTCGTCACGGGTAGACCGTTTGGACACGCGCTATCACAGAGGCCACAGCCAATACAGGATGTGGCCATATGGGCCATCCGGGTTAGGTGGAAAATCAGCGTGTCCGTGGGCATCTGGATGCCACCCTTTCGGTCAGCCCACCGCAGAAACTGGTCGGATTGATGCTCAAAAGTGGGCGTCCGAAATACGCATTCTTTACAGTAGCAGATGGGACACGCCACCATACAGTTATGACACCGGATGCAGGTGGAAAGAGCATTCGCCAGCGCTTGCAGATCCGTCACCTTCTCCCTGAATTCCTCAAAAACTCTGTCTCTTTCTTTCATCCGCTCGTCGACCAACCGAGAGACGACCNNNATTGTGCCGGTGAGAGTTCGAGGCCTCCACGCTGTTCAAAATCGGATTCCATCCTGTCGCCAACGATCACCTCAATCTCCTGCCGAGGATCATGCCCAAAGAGCCCGATGGTGATATCGGCATTGAGCGGAACCGGATACTCACAGATACGGCAGGCAAGGCGCAGATCAATGCCCTCTTGAGATCCGACTTGACCCTTCTGGGCTCCCTTGAGCAGCCCCTCGGTCAGAAAACCCCCATCTCCCCGCTCTTCGGCTACCCGAGCGAAGTCTTTCACTTCATAAGTTCCCAAACAGTCAACCCCAATCGTGACAAGATTCTCCATCTTTACCTGAAGAAACTTGACCAGCTCGACCACAGCCCGAAGCTCACAGGATTTGATGACGGCCCCAACCCGACCGCCTGGGTCAACCACCGTGATGTTTGAGGCAATTCGCGCTGATTGAACCGGCATGGTCGGCGCCAAAGGATGAGCGTCTGCCAGCATATCAGGATCCCGGATAAGCGTTTGAACAAAACCGCTTCCCGTTGGATGAGCCTTGGGGACGAGGAGCGCATCAAGCATTTTGCTCTCGAGAAAACGTCTCAAGAGTCCTCTCAGCGTCTCCAAGGGATCACCGTTTTCTACACGTAGAATTAGAGCCTTCATGGATTCTCCTCATTTCAGACGGTCCACATCGTCTTGATCGGATTCGGACCCTTCGCTTTCAGTTCCTCGACCATCTGGGTGACCGTATCGGCAAAGAGCTTCCCCTCACTCGCACTGATCCATCGAAGCCATACGCGTTCCGAATCGTATCCGAGCTGGGAGAGAATACTCTTGATGATCGCCACTCTTCTCCGAGCCTTGTAATTTCCTGTCTGGTAATGGCAATCGCCGGGATGGCAGCCGCCGATCAATACCCCATCAGCTCCATCAATCAACGCCTTGAACACATAGATGGTATCCACCGCTCCGGAACACATGAGATGAATGATCCGGATGTTGGGAGGATACTGCTGTCGCGTTGTTCCGGCTAGATCCGCCCCTGTGTAAGTGCACCAATGGCACAAAAAAGCCACGATTCTCGGTTCGAATTCACCCATAAAACAGCCTCCAAAAGGATCGCTTTGAGAGCGCTTCGCTTCAGGAGCGTTCCACTCAAGGCATCAGGCAAAGACGATTTAGCCTCCACCCTCAAGTCCCGCGGGGCGGGACGCTCCTCCAACGTTTATCGCCGTCATAACACACCTATGATCCGTCATTCCACCATTCCAGTGTTTCAGTATTCCAGTGGTCCAATTGCGGAGCGACGCTCGGCTAGTCGATTGCCGCATCCAGTGTAGCGAGAACAGTTGCCTTTTCGTAATTCAATTGCTGACAGGCGCCGTTCCGACAGGCCATAACACAGTTTCCACAGCCCTGGCACAAATCCTCAAGGACCATGGCCTTCCAGGTTTCCTCATTGAGGACCCGGGCCTCGTATGGGCAGGTCGTCACACAAAGGCCACACCCACAGCAGAGTCTTTCAATCACATAGGCCAGGTGAGGTTTGAATGCGACCCGTTCCTTTCCGAGAAGCACCGCGGCTCGAATAGCGGCTCCATGAGCCTGAGAAATCGAGTCCTCGATATAATTGGGAGAATGACAAAGACCACAGAAGAACTTTCCCCGGTCTACGGAATCGAGCGGTGCACTTTTGGGATTGGCCTCCTGGAAGAATCCGTCGCTGTTGACCTCGACGCCGATTTTTTCTGCCAGTTTATGGTTGTCGTTCGCCTCTATCCCCGCACTTAACACGAGAAGGTCAACGGCCAGATCAGCCTCCTCTCCGACAACCGGATCCGTGAAACTCACGCTTAAGATGCCATTCTTGGAAACGACATGTGGCTTATTTTCAGGCTCGTAACGGACAAAGATAACACCCTGATTCCTCGCCTCCTGATAAAACGTCTCATAGAAACCATAGGTGCGAATATCACGGTGGAGCACGATGACTGCCACCTCTGGGTTCAGCGTTTTCAATTTCAGGGCGTTTTTGACAGCGTGACCACAACAAACCCGGCTACAGTACGGATGTTTTTCATCCCGAGATCCGACACATTGGATCATGACAACGGATTTGAGTCCACTCACGCCTTTGTCCTTATCGTGGACCATCCGCTCCAGTTCTCTTTGGGTCACTACCCTGGGATCTTTACCGTGGAGATACTCCTGAGGTGGTGTTTCATGGCCTCCCGTGGCCAGAATGATCGATCCATGAGTCAATTCCCGCTCCGCTCCATCTACAGAGACCGTGGAGCGGAAGTCTCCCCAGTGACCGGAGAGGGATAAAATCTCTGCTTTCTTATACACATCGATCTGGGGGTGAGCCTCAACCTTCGAGATCAGGTCTTTCAGAAAGGACTGGGGATCTGAACCTCTGAGTGTGCAGAAAGTGTGTCTGGCGTTTCCGCCCAAATCATCCTCTTTTTCGATGACTGTCACCTCGATTCCCTGTTCAGCGAGACTCAACGACGCCGAAAGTCCGCTGATTCCCCCGCCGACCACCAGGGCCTTCCCGTTAATTTCCTTCTCCGACCCTTTCAACGGTCTCAACCAGCGAGCTCTTGCAACAGCGCTCCTGATCAGGACTTTGGCCTTTTCCGTTGCCAGAACCGGGTCATTCGAATGAACATAAGCGCACTGTTCCGCGATGTTTGCATACTCAAAGACCTGGGGACTGAACCCGGCCTCTCGGGCCATTCTCTCTATGCCCTTCCTAAACTCCAAGAGGGTGCTTCCCGCAATCACAACCCGGTTGATCTCTTTTTGGCCGATCTGCTTCCGGATCTCATGCCACCCCTCCTCAAGAGAGGAAAAGGGGATTTCCTCCACCTGGACCACATCCCTTTCGGCCCGAATGGCCTCAATGATTCCACCCAGGGAAAGTATCTCCGAAAGCTTTCCTTGAACATTACAGATAAACACACCAACCCTCGGAATGGCCCGCTCAAAATCCCCCGGTAATGGCAACAATGATTCCGACTGCCTTTCCCGCTTTAGGCTAACTAGAAGTTGGGCCACGCCTGCCGCCGCACTCGAGGCCTCGACGACAGTCTCGGGGATGTCCCTGGGCGATTTGAAACCACCCGCCGCGAAGATGCCTGGTCTCGATGTGGTCCCGGGATCAAATTCATCGGTCTCGCAGAATCCTCCATCGTTCAAGGCGATCCCGAGCCCTTTTCCGATCTCCTGAGCCCACCTCGGCGCGGTGAAACCGACTGAAAGAACGGCCATATCGAACTCTTCCTCTGTGAGCGTCCCATCGTCGAGCCCATAGGTAATCAAAAGATTCTGACTCTGCCGGAGCTCACGAATGGAAGAAATACCACTCTTTAGATATCGAACCCCGTATTGCTCCCTGGCCATCTCGTAATAGCGCTCGTAGTCCTTGCCCATAGGGCGAATATCCATGTAAAAGACCGTCACCCCCAAATCCTCGACTCGCTCTCTCGAGATCATGGCCTGTTTGGTGGCGTACATGCAACAGATGGAAGAACAATGAGGCTGGCCACAAGCGACGTCTCGCGATCCCACGCATTGAATGAAGGCGATTTTTTTCGGAGTCTTCCCATCGGACCTTCTTGAGGGCGTCCCTTTTGTGGGACTCGAAAAGCTGAGCATTCTCTCGTACTGTATGCTCGTCAACACATTGGCGTACCGACCGAATCCATATTCTCCTTTCAACTCAGCCCGAAATGGGTCAACACCCACCGCAAGGACTACACCGGCAACACCCAGCTTCATCTTGGCAGACTTCTCATCGAGATTGATGGCCTGAGGTCCACACACTTTCACGCACTCCCCGCAACGGGTACACGTCTCGGGGTCGATCACATAGTTTCGAGGAACCGCCTGCGGCACGGGAAGATAGATGGCTTTTCTCGACTCGAGCCCCCCACCGAACTCTGAAGGGACCTCCACGGGACACACCTCGGCACACCGATCGCAGAAAGTGCACTTTGAACCATCCACAAAACGTGGCCGCTGGGTGATCGACACCTCAAACCTTCCAGGCTCTCCATCGATCTTCTCGAGATCACAGTTGGTCATGAGGTCTATGTTTTCATGGAGTTGGCTTTCATAGATGGGGCAGAAGGCTGGTGGGGTTGGGGTCATGAAGCAGACGCCGCAGGAGTTCGTCGGAAACGTGCGATCGAGGAGCGGGAAGTAACCGCCGATCGCTGGAGCCTTATCCAGAAGCGCGATTTGATATCCCGTTTCTGCCAGAAGTAGCGCCGATTGCATCCCGGCAATACCTCCACCTACCACCAGGACGTCTTTTTGCCTGCGCTTTCTCATGGATTTCTCTTTCTTGACCATAACCGTTGTTACCGCCAAAAGATGTCAAATGAATTCCAGGTTTCGAAGAAGTGGTGTCGGATCGATCATATGTTTCTTCCACCACGTGTCTTCCCCCTTCAACCCCATACCCAAACCCATGAGTTCCGTGAAGTAGAAGACCGGAAGTCCCTGTCCCTCGAGTTTCTGCCTCATTTCAAGGTTTGCCTGACACAGACCACAAGAACAGGTAATGCAATCTGCGCCCGCTTCACGGGCCATCTGAATGATCCGATTCACCATTTCACAAACTAAGTCTCCATGGGTCAACGCCAGATCGGCGCCACAACACTCGGTCTTGTAGGACCACTCGACTGGAACGGCTCCCAAGACCTCCATCACGCGGTCCATATACATCGGGTTCTCCGGATCATCGAGCTGTGTAATTCTCGGATTCCGGACCAGGGCACAGCCATAGTAGCTCGCCACTTTCAGCCCCGCCAGGGGCCGAGTCACCTTTTCTCTGATCTTCTCGAGCCCGATACGGTTCACCACGACGTCGACGAGTGCAAGTATCTCTGTATCATCACGGTACTTAAATCCCACGATCTCTTCGATCTGCCCGCCCAATTCTCCCCCTCTCTTGAGCACGGCCTCGGCTCCCTTCAAATTGTTGAAACATCCCGCGCAGGGAACGACAAGGGGAAGCTTTCTCTCTTGCGTTTTCGCAATGTTTCTTGCCGGGAGGCAGAGAGAGAGAAGCCGATTGAGGCTATGGGCA